>Ga0210003_1000532_pt1 | contig 34274 bp, 61 predicted proteins | sample LantaG_FD_182804 | JGI IMG/M metagenome (GOLD analysis project Ga0210003, IMG submission 182804) | Deep subsurface microbial communities from Baltic Sea to uncover new lineages of life (NeLLi) - Landsort_02402 metaG (SPAdes) (version 2) | ecosystem: Environmental > Aquatic > Marine > Oceanic >...
AATCTCAATACCACGGTTAGTTATATCTACTTCATTGTTCTCAAGTACCAATACTCCACCAGATACAAAATCAGTAAGCTTATCTTTAGTTTTGTTCCTAATCCTTACCCTATGACCTGCGTTTCTGGCTATTTCAGATAACCTTATAACTTCGTCACGCTGACTTGCATCTTCAATGATATATTCTTTATATTCAGGTAAACCTGTTATATCAATTGATTCAACTTCTAGTGTTTCAGTATCATATACTAAGAATCTTTTCTGCTCATTTTTATCAGACCAATCCTTGTGAATTAAAGAACCGGCATAATAAATATTAGATTCTCCACTTTTCAAGTGTTGCGGTTTATGATAATGACCAAGTATAGATAATTTAAACTTTGCTATATCTCTAATCTTAATTTTATCAACTCTTGACAAACCAGATTGAAGAGTAGCTTCATTTAACCCTAAATGAGATACTAGAATATTAGCATCAATATTCCTAACTACTTGGATAAAATCCTTAGTAAATGGGACGTATGCTATTCCATCCAGTATTTGTGGCTTAAGTGAAATACATTCTACATTTGGATATTCTCCAAATACAGATATAGCACTTCTCTGAGTTTCCCCAGTACTACTCAAATCATGATTACCAGATATTATTCTAAAATTTAACTCTCTATACTTCTCAAGAAAATCTTTAAAAGCATCCTGAGCAACCGTATAAATAATTGACTTATCATTAATTAAGTCACCTAAAATGTCTAGATGACTTATATTATTAGCTTTAGCATATTCTGCTATATTTATCAAGGACTGGATAATCAGACCCAACCGTTGAGGCAAACCCCCCTTATCGATTGGATCTGATTGAAACCCAGACAGGTGCACATCGCCTATACCTATTCTTTTCATATTATATCTTTATCCTCTAATAATTCTAATACACTTTGCTGTGTATCATCATCTAATTCATTAATATCAGTTATTAATTCTGCATCTAAATCCTCAAGCAATTCTTCACATGATTCACATGTATGAGGAAAATCTAATATATATTGAGGTTCACCACATTGTTTACAAATATGTAATAATCCTTCATCTTCTTCATCATCTTCTATATCGTCAATATCATCTAATGGCATATCATCAAGTATAGAACGTCTATACTCAAAATCAGAACGAACACCAGAATCTCCAAATAATAATCTCTGATCAATATCTCTAGAATCTCTTCCAGAAGATAATAATACTTCATCTTTTTTAATTTTGTTTGTTACATTATCGATATCCATTTGAACAACAGGATACATAATTTGTATATCCAATGATATCTGAAGTCTCATTAAAATTTCTTTTAACTTAACATTAATAATACCTTGATTCAAATGATTATCTACATACAACAATGAAAAATCAAAGTTTTGATTTATATGTGTATCATCTGTTCCACTAAAGAATTTGCATCCATTAGGGTGTCTATGAATAACTCCATTGAATGATTGATTTGGAGGCTCTTCTATAAAATCTATAGTAGCTCCCGTAACTTTTTGTTCTGGTATGTATATTTCATCTTCTAATACAAGTATACCATCATCATTTAATTCACCTTTGACAAATACACCAAACTCTAAAGCTCCCATACCAGAAGTTATCATTATCCGCTCAATGCTTCTGAGCATAATAACTATCTTTTGAGGAACTCGACAGGTTACCGGTGTCTTAATAGGAGCTAATATTTCATTAACCCACACATCATTTCTTCGATTAGAAAAGTCCTCTTCTGTTTCTTCAGAATCTACTTCTTCTAATTCGACATCGCCATTATCATCATCTGAACTAGTCAGTTCTTTAATCGCCATCTTGTTCCTCGTTTTCAAGTGAAGCTCGATACATATTTTCTAATATATCTTCAGTATTAAATGTAAATGTTGTATTTATTCTTCCAAATAGATCGAAAGGATTATTATTAGTTATAACATCATAGGATGCAGCAGCCTCATCATCGTCACATTTAATTCTAGTAAGTATATCGGTAACGATTAAACTAGCAGCAATCTGCGCAGGACATACAAAGGATGGAGTAACTCTATAAGAATTTGCTCTTCCCCATACAGCTGTGTTCCTTGGATTTCCATCTACTGTTACTTCTAATCCATCATATCCAATTTTATAATATTTACAAGGAAAGTCATAAAAATCTTCAAATACATCATCTCTACAATCAACAATTACAACTTTATCATCCATTTTTGCTAAATCAGTAGTTCTATTTATAAAACTAGTCAAACCAGTTTCGTCTTTCAGTTTTTTAGATAATTCTGAGTCAGTTTTTTGATAATAAGTATCTACATCCATTACTCGTCTTTCGAGAATTAGATATTTTAAAGCATCAATTTTAGGAACACCTATATCACACATACGAAATGGAGTTCTATTCAAATTACTGCTTTCAATATCATCTGGATCTACTATATGTAATTGATTAATTTGCCCTGACAATGCTAAATTTAAAGCTACCCAACTACCTATTCCACCAACGCCTAAAATTATAGCATCTTGATAATAATTTAAATTAAGAGTTTTTTGCCTATCAATAATTTCATTTTGAATATTAGACATTTTCGCTAGTCCTTCGTACTAAATTAGAATCTCCGAGAGTCAATAATTCACCTCTATGAGGCTCTGTACCATTTCCCATTACAAACATAGTTGGACGTCTTTCTCCGTTTTGATCAACATAATTAATATCTTGAGCAATATCAGCTTCATTAACTATATATGTAGGCAGACCTCTTTCACTCTCATTATCAATTGTTTCAATTACCTCCCGAAAACTATTATGATTATTGATATTTGATATATCATCATCAGAAACAGGTAGTGTAAATTGCTCAGCTATAACTTGACCACTTTCATCTACAAAAACCATATTCTCATCATTAGTTTCTTCAATTTCTTCTTCGTCTCCATCATCATCATTACTTCCTAATTCTCTAATTTTAGAAATAGCTTTCTTTGATGGTGCATCAAATACATTATTTAACATATCAACTGGAGTCGATACTTTCAAAAGTTTATCCATATCTTCATAATGATATGCAGAATCATAATTTATTAAATCAAGAAGTGTTTCAACTTTATACAAGACTTCTTGTATATCACTAATATCTTCATTAAATTTAATAGAAAGATCACCCATGCATACAGAACTTCCGCTAACATTTGGATGATTTCCGTCGCATTTCATTTTGCCATTTTGATTAACGTATAATTTCTTAATATGAAATTTTCTATTTTTTTCAGGAATTAAATATCGTTTACCACTATGTATAAACATATCAGGTGTGATATCTACTTCCTTTTCCCACCACATAGAATGTTTTTCATATTCATCAGCAAAATTTGGTGAAGAAGGTCTCCAACCAATCATTTCAAATTTTAAACCTATTTGCATTCCTTTAGAAAAACCTTGTTTAAATATTTCTTTTTCTTTATTTCGTCTAGTTGTAAGAATATCATTTAATATTTTTCCATATGAGTATGAATCTTTGATACCAAAAATAGTACCTTTTAGATTAGATGTGAGTTTATCTTTTATATATTTTTTGACTTCCGTCATAAAAATATCTGGATCTGTTTCACTTCTAGAATGATAATTGCGACCATAATGTTTATCATTAACTATCTTATTAAGTACATTCTGTTGTAATATTTCTGCAGCTTCTTCTTTATATTCTCGAATATTTAATTCCATAAATTTATTATAGAATTTTGAGAAACAATAAAACATATTAGTTAAACATTTCTTTACTGTATCATCATCATTATATTTAAGAAGTTTAATTAAAGCTTGTTCTCTAATGTATAAAATACCATTAGTTGAATTTATCCCTATTAGATAATTTCGTGTCCCCATATAATAAAATTCATTAATATAATCAGAGATTTGCTCATATCTTCTAGTAGTAAAACTTTCTGTCAATAATCGTCTGACATCATTAAAGTTTAACATATATCCTTTGATAGATACCTTTTTACATACGTTAAGACCAATTCTAGAGGCTACAGTTTCTTTGGTCCATTTTCCATATAAATTAGAAAAGTAATATCTGGATTCATCGTTTTCTGTTTGTCCAGTAAATAATGTTTTATGATTAATATCTCTTGGACTAAAATTTGCTATTCTAATTACTGAAAACGATTGGCCATCATCGCTCCACATACTATGGTTGGTACTATTTGACCTTAATTGTTTAATTTTAAGTTTACCTGTGCATATAAAATTTCCATTACTGGATACTTCGCCTACAGAAATTGAATTTCTAAATATTGCTAATTCATCTGATCCGGCAACAATCTGATAAAGAATATTAACTAATCTCTTCAGCTCTTCCTGACTGAAATCCATAATAACTCCTGGTTAGTAAGGGGACCTTCCATTGATTTGAAAGGCCCCCTTATTACTTAATCTACGCTGCTTTATTGTGTTTCTTAATGCTAAGGAACATAACATGGTTATCCTTAACCAATACGTCCTTTTCATTGCTAATTTTCTGATTCTGCTTAATATCACTAACAGTAAATACCGTCAGATTATTTTCCATTGAATACTTACGGATACAAGTGATAATATCTTCAGCTGTCTTCACAACATACTTGGGCTCATCATTAATGACAAGAAGCTTTTCATCATTCTCCATACGAATTTTCTTTCCGTTAGGAGTTGTGACCTTCTTCATTCTTTTACCCTTATACTTAATATTCGAGATAGCAAAACCTCGAAGATCATTAGTACCAGCTTCAGGTAATTTTTCTTCTACTTTTTCACCATCAACCACAGTAACACTTTCAGATTTCTCTGATTTAACTACTGGTGCCGCTAATGAATACACATCAAAGCGACCAGATTTATTAACACTAATTGATCCATCTTTTACTAATTTAGCTAATTCAGTTGCAATCTGCTTAGATTTTGAGTAACCAAGCTCATGAGCAATTGCTGTTGCTGATAATTCCTTGTTCTTAAGAGCCTTAAGAATTTTTTCTTCAATTGTTGCCACGGTGTCTTCTCCTTTTTGACTTGGATCCAAGTTGCTGAGCTAGTTTTAATGGTATATCTTCTGCAGCCTCACGACCTTGTTCAAAAGATTCCTCATCAGTTTTTCGCGCAGCACGACTAGTTATATTTTCATCTTTAATATCATTATTTTCGATATATTCAATTATTTTTTCAGCTTTTGATGTTTGATATTTGTTATACAACTCAACACTATAATTTTCAGAACCAATAATATCATCTATATCATCTTCTATATGTTCATAATCTTCATCATCTGATAATGAAAAACTATCAACAGAATATTTACTATCAAAATCTAGATTTAATTTATTTTGTAAATCAGAATTCAATTCAATTGCCCGCTCTAATAATCTATTAGAACAGCCCTCAGCGAAGGATCGCCATTGTTTAAATTTACCATTCACCTCTTTTACATGTTTAGAAGATAATTTAGTAACTGTAGTTCGAAGATAATTAAAAAGTTCAGATGCTGTATAAGCATCTAAATCATCACCTACATAAAGTATCTTTAAATCACAATATAAGGAACCAGGTCTATCTATTCGTTTAATTAAAGTTTTTGTTTCAGTAACTTTATTAACAGACATAATCAGAGTCGCCATCCATTTTGGTAACTTATTGGCTTTATAGCTAACTGCTTCTATTTCAGTTAATTGAAACATATCATCATTCGAATTGAATCCGTCTGAATCAACTTCGACCATCACTTGACTCATTGTTAAATGATGTTTCTTTAACAATTTATGAGCCATCGCCATAGCAGTATCTGCTTCTTCTATGAATCGATTTGGGTGATTGGCTAAGTTTAATAATTTTTGAATTTTGTTTAAGACAGTTTGTTTATCCATTACTTATGCCTTAGAATCGAATATTAAAGAATCCTTAACGTCAGATTGTAATGTAATTTGCTTTTGAAAATTTCTTCCGTCATTAAAAGCTTTTTGTAATGTTTGTTGAATGAATGTATAAATTTCAGATTCATCTCTTTTCATGTCAACATGTTCTTCAACTTGTTTAACTATTTTTTCTATTTCCGTACTTGCATCATAGATAATTTGTAATTTAGCCATAAAAATTCCTTTGCTATTAGATTATCAACATTCCATACATAAATTGAGAAATTGTTTGAGGCCATGGTATTTGTGCAAAACCATAAAGTCCCCAATCAGTACCCCAGCTATTTTGTATATATACTCCATTAATATCATATCCACAAATCAATACAGCATGTCCACCCAGTGTTTTAGCTGATGGACCAAAATCGCTAATCATACCAGTATCTTTTTGAACTCGATTCCATTCATCTGTAATCATAAAACCAGCAACACATACAGTATGTGTATGAATTGCAAATTGTATAGAACTTGGGTCGGAACCGATATATTTTAATTTACCAGATACAAGACCTAAATTAATTGCAGCTTGTGCAGCTGAATCTAAAGAAGTGCCGTCGCTAGTATCGCCATCAATTTTTTTAGCTTCTGCATATATTGCATCGCCATTTAATTGTTCAGGGTAATGCAATCTTTTCCAATTTTGAACTTCTAAAAATCCTGCAGTTGCATATCCTGCACAATGCGGAGTTTGAAATTGATTACTGGTTGCAATACATAAATCTCTATTATCTATTCTCTTCGGAGCAACAAACTCAGGAGTAGCTAAATATGAATTTTTCTCAGTTGCTACTCTTTTTGGCGGCCTTAATCCACCACCAATATGATCAGTTTTATTATATTTCCAAAAATCTAACATAGTTACTCCTCTACTATTATAGGCGGCATTATTACATTTGTTGCATTAGTTGCCCACCACGGTTGATAATCTGAAAATTCACTATTATTTAATAGTGGATTTGTACCATCGTTATCATTTGGTTTTGGTGTTAATGAACACCCAGTCATTAAACATATTATTATTGTACTTATTAATACTTTCATATACTTTTGTTCTTTCTTTAATTTTTTAGAAGAAAAAATGATCTAAAGGTTTTGATGTGTTTAGTTAGAACCCACTAGATTGAATATTTAAACGGATTATTCAATCTAGTAATAATTCTTACTTTCAAATATTAATATATATAGAAAGCACTTCTTATCCAATATTATGTATGTGACTTATGGGAGCGAATAGGAAGTAAACATTGGTGTCTTGCTTCCTATCAACCCACCCTCTTTTAAGTAATTAAAATATGACTTAAAAGTATATTAATAACAATCTTCCTCATCATCTTCAGTTTTCTTAACCTTTTTTAATTTTCTAAAACAATTATCACAATATTTATTATCTTTTTCATTAAGAACATAAGAAGATGTATATTTATGAAAGTCTGAATCTTTAGAACATTTAGAACATTGTAATTGGAATGGATTATTGCGAGATGCTTCATAATCATAAACAGTCGGCGTGAACAATTTATTATTATGATGACAATGAACGAACAAAGTATGTTCCATTTTAGCATATTGTTCATCAGTTAAGTCGCTTGCCATATGCCCATCAATATCATACCAATCATGATTGTTACATGTATCGATTAAACAATGTTTACCAGTTTTTAGAATATATGTATGATAATTAGTAGAAGGAAAACATATTCCAACTTCACCATTAAGAACATCTTTTCGTTCAACTGCTTTTTCAATATTTTTCTTTGTTTTCTTCCATGTCTTCTCAGCATCTGGATAGTCACGGAAAAAATCATCTCGATACTCGCTTATCACTACATCAAACATTTGTAATGAAACTGTAGCTATTCCATTGATTATTACAAAACTGCTAGTTGAGCTATTGCTCACAAAACTATTTCTTGTTTTCATTATAGATCCTAATGATGATTAATTCTGATATGTTCAATATGATTAAATATTCCACCATGTTCCATCAAACCTTGACCATCTTCATCACCATATGATAGAATAGTATACCACCAACCTTCATGTTCTGATATAAATCGTTCAGCCATATCAGCTGCTAATTTTCGTTCAGCCTTATCTTGAATATCATATTCTTTATTATCATAGCGATTTTTATGTAATTTATCATATTCTTCTTTACACCCTTTAGGCCATTTATTAGAAGGATCACAAAAATTCTTCATTCCATATTTGTTAAGAAGATTAATATCTTTTTGCCTATTAATATTCTCATTTTGAATTTCTCTTTTCATACTTTCTATGATGATATTAATTTGATCTGGATCCATATTATCATAGCAATTTAAATCTAACATAATCTGTATTATATTTTCGCCCCAACGGATCTTATCTTTAATATTATAAAGCTTTAACCATATAAGAGTTTGAAATTCATCAATCAATTCTTGTTTAGTTGCTTTTTTCTTAAGGTCGTTAAACACCTGAGCAGCAATATCTGCATAAGGTTTTGAATCATAATAATCTGTATTTAATGAACCTTCGGATCCATTAAATAATAACTTATGAACTTGCTTTTCAGTTGTTGGTTTTTTAGGAAAAACCACAATGAATGAACTACTTGAACTATTACTCACAAACCCATTTCTAGTTTTCATTAATCATCCTTCATATGAAAATCTATTAACTCAAATCCTTCATCAGAATTTACTTTTAATCCTGTTATTAGATAAGCCATAGATACTGGTATATCTGTCAAATCATTATACATTGATGTGAACATATCGGTTTTAAATGTACCTGGCACATTGGTATTATGAGTATGATTAAATATCTCTTCAATCATTCCTTCAGAATCTAAACCGCCATATGTATCAAATAATTTTTTTAAAAGATCTTTAACTTCCATATCATTTTCATTTAAATAACGCCAGTAACAAATAAAACTGGCGCTACTTGAATTGCTTACAAAACTATTCCTCGTTTTCATTCCGGTTCCTTTTCATAATTTCCAAGGATTAAATCATTTACTGTCATATCACGAACAAACCATGCTTTGCTCATTCTATATGGTTTCTCCACTTTCTCCCATTCATGCCAACTACTAATATGCAAAATTGATTTATTTTCCATTTCAAATTCTTCAGAATATTTATATCGTTCATAGTAAACAAATTTTGTTTTTGGATCTACTAAAACTTGATGATATTGCTCATACGCATCATTCCATAATTTGAAGACTGCTTGATCTTTTTTAGTCTTCATGATCGCTCCATATTTTTACTAAAGTTCCATTAGCTTCTTTTTCTCTAAGCATATCATTTATAATTTCATCATGATAACTAACACTACAATAAATAAACTTCCAATCTTCATGGTCAGACATGAACTTAGCCATTTTTTCAATCGTTGGCTTAGGATCCCGATATCCATATTCAGGCCATTCTCCTTCAATCTGCTGAATGACATTATCAAATCCTCTAGATTCTAAATGAGTTCGTTCGCTACAACTATGATCTGCAACTGATTCTATCATATCAGAAAAATCTGGATCACTTCTGCCACAGCATTGACATTTATCATTATTCTTAAATGAAATAATATAACTTGTACTTGAACTATTACTTACGAAGCTTATTCTTGATTTCATTTAATTTTTTCTCCATTGATAATGGTGTTACAGCAACTCTAGCGCCAGACCAATCAGACCCAGATTCAAAACTGGACACTGAATAATCGCCAAATATTTGATCAATTGTCCAACATAATTGGCCACCGTGGTTATCATCGGTATACTCATCCATGTATCCTGTTTCTAAGAATTTCTTTAATCCCGCTTTAGCTTCCTCTTGAGTCATTAACTCAGGAGATTCTTCAGCTGGTTCTCCATCAGCGAGAACTTCATCTAAACTATTCCAGTCTACAGAATCAAGATCAAAATCATCTGGTATTACAAATACATAAGATGTTGAACTTGAATTACTTACAAAACCTGTTCTTGTTTTCATTTAACACATCCTCGTTCCAACATATATTTTAGCTTCTATACTGCCAGGAATTCCGAATTCACTTCTAAGTTTAGCAAGATCATATTTCTTTGATAATTCTTTAACATCTAATATTTGAGTTTCGGGTGGTTCAGTATCAGTCCAAGATAAAATATCAAACCCCAAAAGCTTAGTATCATTTGTAGGTGAACCATTTTCAGTATGATTCATATATCGATAATTACCTTCTTCAAATACCTTATCAGCATTAATTGCTAATTCAGATACATCAAATCCGATAAAGATAAAGCTACTTGTACTTGAATTACTTACAAATGAATTTCTTGTTTTCATTTATACTTTTCTTTCAATTGTTCTTTAGCATTCTCTATAACTAATTCAGTTTCTTCTGCAACTAAATATTCATAATTTCGAAATAATCGATCTATATCCCAGCTATTATTTTGATCCGCAGTTCCACCAACTACTGTACATGGACCTTCGATATCAATTTCAACTATGTCACTATCAGTATATTTTTTAGCATTCTTATATAAAATAAATGGCTCGCAATGATCTTGGATAAACTTTAACATCCCCATTGTCGAAACGGTAAAAACATCCGTTCCTTCACCAAGCATCTTACCAGTTGCGATAACACCATCTTCAATATCTTTTTCAGTGAGTTCCATCATTGAAGCGCGCTCACCTATAATAATAAAACTAGAACTACTTGAATTACTTACAAAACTATCCCTCTGCTTCATTTTCGTCTCCTACTGATTTCAAAATATCTTCTTCAATATTATTAGTAAACAAATGCATTCTGCAATCCGGATTGAATGTGTTGAATGCTAATTCCATTTCCACAACTCTTTTCCTTAATTCTTCTTCAGAAATATCTTTTGAATTAGTACCTACCGTGCATTCCACGCTTATCTGTTTTAGGGCGTTCATTTGGCTCCTTCGTTGTATCCCATATTGATCGACTAATCAATACATCAACTGGGTCATTCTCTTTATCAAATCTAGCATCATGCTCTTTTAATACAAAGAATGTAATGTTTAATTTTTCTGCTATATTCTTTAGAATTATCCCATCAATTGCAGTATCGATATCACCCCACCATAATTTTCCGTGTTCTTTTGTAATAATATTCGAATTAAAAATTACAAAATTATCCGGATGAGAAGTCCTATAAGAGGACTTGGACCCTGAAAGCAATGTTCCTCGGGGTCCAAGTTCCTCTTCTAAGACGTTAAGTACTTCATTTTTTTCCATAATTAATCCTCAACCTCAATAACATCAGTAGGATTAATAGATGGGAAAACATGGCAACTTCTACATCCATCAACGGATGTATCAATTAATTTCTTTCTAAATAATTTCACAGGTTCTGAATACCATACATCGGTAATAAAATCATCAGTCTGCATTACATCTACAAACTCATGACCATCTTCTTCCTCTGTAAAAGAACAATGCCAATATTCACCATATACATTAATATAAGATGAGAATATAGAACTCTCACAAGATTCACTTGCTTCAACTAATTGTTTCAGCATTTCATTTGTAATTTCCATATTCTTAATAGCATGCTCAAATTTTGGAGCGCTACAACTATCAAAACCAAAATTCAACTTTTGATCTAAACAATATTTTACAAGAGCGCCATACTGTTCAGAAGTTAGACTATGATAATTATCTGCTGCTCTTCCTTTTGGTTTAACACCCAAGAATACAATAGCATGCATTTTAGATAGTCTTTCATCTTCTTTCATATCCTTTAGAATCTCATATACAAAATCTAAAGTTTCCTGACTGACCATTGCATGAATATTGATTTGTGTCATACCTAGATCGGTAAACGTTTTGATTGTGTCATAACCGACATTTTTATCTGATTCATATACACTTACAGCAACTGCTCCTGAAACTTCAGAAACCTTTTTAGCTATTTCATCTGTTAAATCTGCACCACTCAAGGTAAAATTAGGAACAATACCCAACTCTCTACAATATTCCATCATAGGAATAAAATCTGGATTTGTTTGTATTCCAGTAATTCCAAATGCAACTTGTGTTAAAGTCTTTGGTATCTTATTAATAATAGATTTAAATGTTTCAAGATCCATGTTTGTGGGTGGTTTGTTAGTATTTCCCTTATAACAGAACTTACAATTTCCGCCATTTCCAACAGGCGGACAGCCATTTACACTAATTTCTAGATCTAATATTTCAGGACCTATTGGTGAATATTGTGGATCTTCCACTGGAGTAGCACCCCATCTTTGAAAGAAACCATTCTTCTTTAAAAATATGTAATTATAATCAGGACCAATTACTGTTTTAGCTTTATCATTATCTAAGAATAAATACATCTTATCATTAATGATAAATCGACCTCTATAAACTTCACCCAAACCATGCTGTTCATCTTCAAACATTTGAACGACAAGATTTAATTGTGGCTGATATGTAATGCTCTCTAGTGTTTTCAATACGTTAAACTGCTCAGACATTTACTTTAGTCTCCGTTTGTTATTCAATTCCTAATTGTCTTTTACAAATTTTTATCTCATCTAAATCTATAGCTGTATGTTTACCAATATCATCTGATAATTTAACAGTTGGGACAAATCCTGGAATTCCATCTTCTTGAATCCCTGTCATTTTTATGACCATATTCAAAGGTGTTATCCCTTCAAGATCATTAGTTAAATAAGTCCCTATACCATATCTATCTTTAATACCAAAACCATATTCAAAAACAGAGTTATGAATTTCAATTGCTTTATCACAATTTAAAGAATCAGAAAATAAAATAATCTTATTTACTGGATCTATTCCTAATGACATATAATGATGAACTATCTTTTTAAGATAAGATATTGGATCTCCACTATCCTGTCTTGTTCCATCAAACTGTCTAGCATAAAGAGAATCAAAATCTCTAAGAAAAACATCTGTGGTATATGTATCAGACAAAGCTGTACCTAAAGCTCCATGATAAACATCAGTCCAATTCTTTAACGATATTTCATTAGCTCTTCTATAACCATATTTTGCAGCATGAAACATAAACCATTCATGAGCTTGTGTACCAAGTGGTTTTATACCATGCATCTTAGCGAAGTGTATATTACTAGTTCCGACAAAATATTCTCCGCTTACGGATGCTAAATCTCGTACCACTTCATTATGATTGCTATATGAAAATCTTCTTCGGGTTCCGTAATCAGCAACATATAACCCATTATCTCTAAAAATATTTCCTTTTTGGATGTTATGCTCTAGTCTGGTTTCCCGATCATTAAGACATTTATCATCAGATAAAATATAATATAATTCGGATATCATAGCCATTAAAGGGACTTCCCATAAAATTGTCCTATACCATGGACCCATTATTGTAATAAGAAGATCACCATCAACTTGACTTATTTTTACTTCGTCTGAATTATATTTATAACCCTTTAAAAAATCTAAATACATATCGCTCAAAAATGGACATGCTGTTTTTAAATATGATTTTTCTTCTTCTGTTAAAATAGCTTGATCACAAAAATAAGATATTACATTGGTTAATTCATATCCAAAACCAATAGGGAATTTAGTTTTTCCTCTATTAAAAAAATCATATCTTACTGTTTCTCTTGGAAATTTTTCGATTACTGCTTGCTGCATTGTTAGTTTATATAAATCAGTATCTAACATAGAAACTGGACTTAAAATAGGCATCTTTTCTCCTCTGAAAAAAAGTTAGTAGATAAATCAATCTAAAAAAGTGGTGCTAATAACCTTAAAAATATAAGATTATTAGCACCACTTCAAATATACAATTCTGCTAATTACTTATTAGCAGGCATAACAATCGGCACAACTGGTGACATGCTTCCGCTTCCACCACCCTGTACCATAGGAACAGAACCGTCCCATTTTTCGATCCTGGCTTTCTCAACTTCAAGACGAAGCAATTCAAGATAACCATCTCCGCCATCTTTAATCGCCTTTGCCTTTGAAGCAATTTCATAAGCTTCTGCGTCAGCTTTCACTTTACGCTTCGATGCTTCATTTTCTTCTATAGCCAGCAACTTTTCATTGGTCTTAACCTGAGCCACCTTATCAGCTTCCATCTTAGCTTCTAAGGTCTGAGCAATGAATACATTGTCAATAGCATCCTGGATTCCCTTATTGTCATAGACAAGCCCACCAATCAAACCCATTGTTGGCTTGATAGTGATACCATCCTTGGCGTATTCAGGAATTACTGTATCAACCATTGCCTGGTTAATTTCATCCTTGTGAAGTCTCAAATCACGAACTTCATACTTGGCAGCGATTTCTGAATACACAGCCTGACAATCATTGAAGATCTGATTATCCACTACAGATGCAAGATCCTTCCCAGGATATCGATATAGATACTTTGCGGTATTCTGTTCCTGGATATATGCTGTAATAGCCATACCAGAATTCACACCGATACTATCTTTCGATTCAGCCTGTAGAACCTGAGCACTCTTAGATGTTCCAGTACTTGCCTCTGCTGTCCATCTGCGAGCTACAGGTGTCCGGTCAACCTTGATCAACCTTGCCTGTGGTACATACTTACCTGACAACCATCCATACCCAGTCTTAATCCATGTGACCTTGGTAGTGATTCGCTTCGATGCTATCTTTTTCTTTTCGAGAAAATCAACTGAATCAAATTTAACCTGCTTATCCGTATCGCCTTCAAGAGGGATCAAGAATGCGGTCTCATTATTTGCAACCTCATCAATGATCGGTTTCGGATAAGGTCTACACCCTACCGTCATCATCATTACCATCATTACCATCAATATGAGAATTGCGTTGTTACTCCATCTGTTCCGGTCTGTCATACTTTTCTTTCCTCTACTCTGTGAAACTTTTTACTTAAGCTTGGTTATTTTTATTAATTATCTTTATTACTCGAACAACTTCAGTCATGATAATACATAAAATGATGATAGCAGCAACTGGCCAAGTCATAGTTCTTATTGTATCGAAAACAGAATTGGTTGAATGCATTGCTATCATTTCGGCGTCTCCACCATTTACCTGATTCATCGTAACTTCATTTTGGACTGGGATAGTCCATTTGTCAAACACATGAGTAAGGATAGAAGCAGTAACAGCTAATATGACAATTACTACTAACTTCCAAATCTTAAACGCTTTCGACTTTTTTCCCACGAACTAACCTCCTTTAGTTTACGATATTTCTATATCATAAATATATATATGTAAACTTTATAATCCATTCCAATTAAAACATCGGAATTACGTCATAATATAACAGTCTAAACTTCCCTATTTCTTGATCGGTATGCATGTGCCCACAAAAGAATTTTTCATAGGTAGCCTGTAATGCAATCTGCTCAAGAAAATCACAAGTTGGATCCTGTTTTCCTTTATTAGCGTTGTCAGATCCAACTATTATTGGAACAATAGTTCTTGGGATTGTATGACTAATAATGTAATCAACTTTGAAATCATGTTTCTCTAGATTACTTAAACCATACTCCATTTCAGCACATGAAGGTACTTCTTCATCCCATATAGAAACACCTATTCTTCTCATTTCTTTATCCCAACTTTCAGCTCCGCCAAAAGTAAAAATCTTTTTACCGTTAATAATATATATTTCACCTCTCATAAGTTGATATATACTATCATTGATTTTCCTGACTTTTCCACCCCATCTTTCTTCTATTGGGAAAAGACTAAGTCTAAAGAAATTCTCATGATTTCCATCCACAAATAATGTAGTCCATTTTCTTTCATCAAGCCAATTTAGAAGATATGCTTCTCTGCGGGTTTGAGGATTGTTATCCCAGATGACACCAAAATCTCCTGTAATGAATATAAAATCATCTTTGGTCATCTCTTTACCTTCAGGAAATTTTTTACCAGACAATCTATGTTCGGGATCGCCATGGATGTCACCTGTAATATAACTCGTCATAATTAAACCTGTAAGTTTGTCCTTAATGTTTTCTTAGCCGATTTATCTATTTGTTCATGCTCTGATATGTTCAGACCAAGTTCATATTTTTTCACTGTGTTAGGCAGAAATTTTCGTTTTATAGTTCTAACTAAAGTCTGCTTTCTTCCAGAAACTTTAGTCCATGATAAAGATGGTCTGCCACATTTATCACAACATACATTAGCAGATCTTATATCATTATCGAGAACAGCAGATTTGTGAGATATGCCACATCCACAACTATACCATATTGAATATGGTTGTGATGTTATTTCACATTGATCTTTAATAGCTTTCATTCCTTGTTCAACCCACTTCATTGAAATCAATGATCTGCCTTTAAGAAAATGTTTAATTACTTGCTGTCTATCAGTAATATATAAACTAATTATCGAGGTGAAAGTATCCTCTTCTGAAAAATAAAGTTCCTCAAAAGATTCAACATCTTTATCTTTATCATATATATCAGGAAATTTAAAATACGGTTCAACCAAATCTTCTAATATTTCTTCTAATTGAATGGTTTGAGTGATACCATGTTTTTTACATACATCTCTAACTCCTGGTATGTCTTTCAAATGTTCAGCTAACATATGCTCATCAGCATTTGCCATAAGAAGTAAAGCTTCAATTGAAAGAATATCATATAAACCAAATAGAAAACCTATAAGATCATTTCCGCCATTTAATTTATATGCACCTTCAAGTTTATTAAAATCTATTTTCATTAAAAGGCCTTTCTTAAACAAGTAAGTTTTAAATAACAACTACCAACTAAAATTATTGTTTTCCATTTAATTGGTTTTTCTTGTATTGGAACTGCGTTATTAAAAATATTTGATATATCTTTTACTAAATCACCACTATAATTTGTAGTATGAACTCTGCGCTGAGAAGATAATTCTCTTCCCTTCTTTTTATTGAATTCATCAGTAGATTTACAAAATGAGAATCCGGCCCGAACTGTTTCTAAATCAGGATCAAGGCTGGCTGTAATTGAAAGTGCGCCACTATTAGTCTGAAGACTTTTCTCCGTCCTCACATAAAAGTGATACATCTTTAACGGTTTTGCTTTCACGTCGTTTCTTCCTTATGTCGGACAATCTATCATTAGTCCGTAAAACCTCATCTAAGAGATTTGCTTCACTCCCTGTTTTTCTTGCTAATGCTGCAAGAGCTGATAAGTCTTTCGGTAAGCACTTACCAGAAAATGGTCTATCGTTTTCATCAAAGACAGCTGTATGCATTGGATTTAATCTTGGATCAGATAACCATAACTCCCTAACTGTATTCCAATCAATACCCATCCTTCTACAAATTTCATATACTTCATAACAAAATGCTATCTTTGTAGCATAAAAAGAATTTTCCATATACTTAGCCATTTCGGCTTCAGATGCAGTACATTGAATATATTTTTTAACTGGACCAGTTACTGGTAAGAAATAATCTACCATTTTAGAGGTATCTCTTGGGTCACCACCAAAAATGAAAAATGGAGTTTTTTCAACAGAGGTATTAAAATCATATGGCGGGGGTGTAAAATAAGTACTTTCGCCCACATACTCCGGTGAGAAGACTAAATGTTTTCCATAGGTTAAGGTAAGGCGAACGGTAGTTCCAACCTCTACAGTTGACTTAAGAAGGATTAATGGGGTCCCTAACCAATCAATAGTTTCCTCAACAATTGAAATGTTACAACTGCCATCATCAGATCTAGGGGTAGGAACGCAAACTATTCCTAGGTCACATTCATTGATTTCAGAAATAGATGAACAGTTTTGATCTTCCCACTGTGTTACGTTTGGATCAAAATAATATAAATCATAATGACCCTTAAAAAAGTTCCACATCGCTCTTCCGACATAACCCATTCCAATAATAGCTATTTTCTTTTTCATTTCATCCTTTAATTAAATTTGGTAGGCGGAGGAGGATTTGAACCTCCGACAGGCGCCGTATCAGGACGCTGCTCTAACCAGGCTGAGCTACCCGCCTATTATTCACAATATTCTATCGCAGTGACCATTTTACCATTTATTCTAACTTTATCCCAACCATTTTTATAAAACGTTTTAGCAATCTTTTTTGCTTCATGTTCATTATTGGCAGTAATGGTTGAAGTAATTATTCTTTGTCTTATTTGTTTCTTTTCAGAATTAACTGATGTACAGGCCATTATTGGAACTATTACAAATAGAAAACAAAATATCATTCCGATACTCGCTCCAACTTCCCACAATCTATCATTTCGTTGTTTTTCAGTTGCGTCTATTGGGACAAGCCATTCATTAATCCATAATATTAGTTTGTCTAACTTATTCACTTGTTTCCTTTACTGGTACCCGGTGCAGGATTTGAACCTGCGACTCTCAAAATGTAAGTCTGATACTCTAGCCAACTGAGTTAACCGGGCTTAAAACTGTCCTTCTATCTTACCACCAGATGACCTAGATATTTCTTCTGCTAACCTTCTAGATCTGGCTTCACTTGCTTCTAAGACTTGTTGTTTCTTTAATTCAAATTCTTCTTGGTCCATAGACATAGGTTCAGTATCTAATGTAATTTCAGAACCCATCATTTTATTTTCTGCAATCTCACTTTTTACTTGCTCAATAGTTTTACCATCCATTCGAGCCAATGTAGCAAATACATTATTTTGATAAGTTTCATCCTGCGGTGAATTTTTAACCATAGGATTAACTGATTTAGATTCAAATTTTGGTTTTGATAATGAAGGTTTTGAAATTATTTTAGTTTTTTGAACTCCAAATTCTAAAGGATTAGTAGCGAAGAATGTTTTCTTACCATTATCAAATATAATACATCCCATGGTTCTATCTTTATTATATTTGATTTCTTCAACCATATCACCCATTGCTGGAATATTTTTCCTAGATGTAATTTTCATTACCATTTCCTTGATAAATGTTCATGTAATTTAACTCCGCAATGAACACATCTTTTAACTAAAATCTTATAAAGACGTTTATCTTCTTCAAGCTCCCAATTTCCTGGCTCATGCGGTTTATCATTATTTTGTTCACAAAAATGTCGTTTTCTTTTCAATTGCTCTATGTAATTTCCAAGTCCATTAAACTGCCCTGCCTTCCTATATTATACCCCATATTAAAATGGTGGGCCGAAATGGAATTGAACCATTGACACATGCGGCTTCAACGCATTGCTCTACCAGGCTGAGCTACCGACCCTCATAAAAGGAAAAGTGGGGGAATAGACGATATCCTTGTCTATCCCCCCTATTATTTTATCGTTTATTTATATCTATTCGATATAAGTTAACTCTAAAGTTGATCCTCATCGTCCGTCTCAAATGTACAGTCTCAAGCTGATTCCCGCGTTCTGCCACTGAACTACCCGCCAATAATATATTTGGATGGCGGGGTGGGTATCGAACCCACGATTTCGGTTTAAATAAGGACTATACGCTGATTCTTTCTAGATGAAAATTAATTTGAAGCTGTTTGGGCAATAAGCTAAACTGAATTTAACAACGCAACCATTTACCTCGTAAGGTTTTATAGGCTACTTGCGCAATGATATCAAGGGTTAGTTACCAAGATACCCGCGCTATTGAAGCTGAAGCTGAAGTTACCCAAAACTATTTATTTATTCACCATTCATAATGAACTTAACTATTTTCTCTCCAACATGAATATCCACCACATTAGCAGTATTGGCTCTTTGACGAGCTTGTTTAACTGCTCTTGATAATGTATCCAGTCTACCAAGAAGTTCTGATTTCTGTGCTGGTGTTAACATACCAGACCAATGAGTAGTAATATACTTTCCAATATTTACATTTTCATTCCATTTTTCAATTTGAGCAGGATGTTCTTTAGTTGCTTCATAAAGAACCGTCGACTTGGGTTCTTTGCGAGTTCTAAAAGATTCTTCATCTCTGACTCGCTTATACACATTCGATCCCATTGATGGATCTAACTGCCATTCAACACCAGGCTGATTTGTAGGTATATCATTAAGAACGTCTTTTAATAATCTTAATTTAGTTTCCAATCCAAGAAGAACTGTAGCTGGTACATTCTCAAGTATTTTAACACCATTAATAATTACATCATCTTTAGCTATCTGATTAGTTGCTTCTTTCTGAGCTACTGCATCAAGATAACGGACGAAATGATCAAACATATAATCTAATTTAGCATTTACAGTTGTGTCTATAGATTTTGCTTCTTCGGCAGCTTCTCTTGCCTTTTCTTCATCATCAAAAGGTTCATACCTTTTAAGAAAACCAACAAAATGACTGGCCTTATTTTTGAAGGTACTTTTAGTTTCTTCAAGTATCTTCTTATTTGCTGCTTCGAGTTCACCCTCTACTGCGATTACTTCACATAATTTACCCATCTGCGTTTCCTCCTGTTAGTGTTTCTTTAAAAAATCCAAACTTTGTTTGATTTGGATCATCTATCGGTTGTTTTGGTAATATTTCATCATAAAATATATCTATACATTTTTTATCATCTGAACGATCTCCATAAGGAATACTTTTTTCCCAATCATGTGGAATATCAGATGGTTTAATTATTTTATGAAAAATATAACTCAAATCACAACCATGATCATCAACTGCTTCTTGTATAACATTTTTAACAGAAAATCTATCTGTTTTTTCAAGATCAGCCATTAAATAACCATCAAAACTTATTAATGTCAACATTTTACCACCTAAATGTATATGTGCTATTTTCAGTTTCATTTAATTATTGTTCTGTTTTTTATAAATTTGAACGATAATACCAGGATAATTCTTTATCGGAAACATGTTGTGTTCGTACATTCGTTACACGATCTCTAGTTTCAAGTAATATACACTCTTTTAACTTATCAACACATCTATGACTATTTTGAACTACTTTTAAACATTTCAATTCATAATCTTGAATTGGTAATTCATCAGAAAATAGTAGGACATTAGTTTGATGAACAGGATACATTTTATCCCATCCGGAATCATATTTCACATGATATGCAGATTCATATTTCATTTACTCACCACCTCAATGTATATGTGCTATTTTTAGTTTTAAATTTGATTTCTTTTTCAGTTTCAGAAATTATTTCTGTGATTGATGTAGTCATCCACCAATCTCTATCTGAAAACATTCCTGCAGTCATTGTTCCTACTTTCAAACAATATCCTACCATCGGTTTGTTTCCCACAACTATTCCGCCAGGAGTCTTACCATCAAAATCTAAGGCCTGAACCATGCAGCCAGAATATCCTTCACCATCTCTATCTCTAACTAATGTTGACATCTCTATCTCTTTCCCAACATAATTTTTCAACGATAGATTTATTGACGTCACCGTTATCATCTTTTCTGTACTTACCAGTTTTGATTGACATATCAAGAATAGGAATATCAGTATTTACATTCAATATCCAACTTTTCAATTCTTCAACTGACATATCTTTATCAATCGTCATTTCTATTGTAACAGATGTAAATTTATCTTCGTCCATAATAACTCCTATTCAGATTTTGGAAATGGCACCATACCATTTTTAGTACATTTATAATAGATGCCGTTTATACCATCCATAAAATAACTTTCAATAGTATCGTCGTCATACCATTTACATTGCTCACTATCGATTCCATATTTAAGAGCCACAGCAAGGGCCTCGCCACTATCAACATGATCAGGAAGAGCAACTTCTACTTCTTGTTCAATTTCTTTGATAATATTGTTATCATCAATATATACAGTAACTCTCCATGTATGAGCATTAAGTTTAATAGTTCCAGTTGTCACTCTAATACAACTAGGTCTAAGTGCATGGATAAAAGCTAATGCTACTTTATCATATGGCTTACCTTTAAGAAATTCTAATACTTCTATGCAATTCCAACCAATTTTTGTTGGTTCTTCATATTTGGTACCTAGTGTACCCAAATAATTATCACAGTCCACAATGAATTCCTTTACAAAGACCTAGATGTCTTATAACTCGCACAATCTCAATTCCAGAATAGCGTATGCCATGCAACCATTCAGACGGTTTCCTGGTTGTTACACTCCACTCGGCAGAATGACCATTACTTAATTTTAACGCTACTTTAAATGTTCTAGCCTTTTTCATTTAATAACTTCCTTAATGATGGGGCGGTAGACGAGGATCGAACTCGCGACCTCCAGGACCACAACCTAGCGCTCTAACCAACTGAGCTACTACCGCCATCATGTTTATTTATTCATCCCAATAAGCTAATGGATTTTTATAATCCGTAAAACCTTTATCCATTAACCATTGTTCACACTGCCTTAGATATCGATCTCTGACATCATAACTCTTTTCATCCTCAAGAGCAGCTATCGCCTCAGTTTCAAAGACTACTATTTCTCCATCATACACTCTACCATATTCAGGCATATTCTTTCGCTCTTCATATGATATTTCAGTCTTGTAAGCATCTTCAGGTTCAGTAGTAATTCTAAATCTAGGACTTAATCTCATATGAGCACTTCTATCATAAAAAGCTGCTTTATAGAATATCCCACCACGAACACGATCTTTATCATCTTTTAATTCAGACCACAATGAATGGTCAGTTGCTACCTTTTTCCATCCATCTGGAAATGTGCAATTGATAAATAGATCATCATGATCATCATGAAAGATAAATCCAAGATCAACAAGATTCTTTTTATAACGATCAAGACCTTCTTTAGGAAGAATATTAGTAGCAATCATATCTTTCTGACCTTCAGCTTCCTGCATTTCTATACCACCAGGAATTGAAGCAATTATTGCATTCGGAATATCACCTTTGGCTAAAGCACCAATGGCAGCTGGACTAATTCTAGGTTCTTCTAACATCTAACAGTTCCTTCAGTTTAACACTTCCAATGTATGAATATAATGTATATCCATATAAACATAATATTCAATACTAACTCTATTATTTCCTTTAAACGCAGTCATTGATCTGTCGTATAAATTATTACCTTCAGTCGGGGTAACTTCATCAATTACAACCATATAATTAATTAAGTCTACAGTAATATAACCATGGCCTCTTTGTTTACCTATATTAGATATTTTTCCAGTTGTAAAACCAGTAGATGTAGCTTCTTCATAAGTCGCACCATGTATCATGGCTCTGGCTTTTTGAATTGCAGGAATTATAATTGCAGCAAGTATAGCTATAATGGCAGAAACAACTATTAACTCAATGAATGTAAAACCTTTTTTCATTATTCTCCATCCAATATTGCTTGACCATCTGTATATGATTGATTTATCTGACCTTTATTATCTATCCATATTCGGATATCCCAATCATTTTCTTTAGCATCTTGACATTGCTTAAGAGTAGCATAATAACTTTCAAACCATTCAACTTTCGTTGCTTTCCATTTTCTATCATTCATAAAATGAACTATGAAATAATCATCGAATGTCTCAATGGATTCAACTTTAGACATAATAGGTTTACTATAAGTTACAGCGTACTCATCAATATGTAGGTGATTGTGACATAGCCAGAACAAGAAAAACATAACTCCCATCGAGACAGCAATTCCTGCATATCTTATAAAAAGTCTGAACTTATCATACAACATATTTATTCATTTGAAGATACAGCATTTGAAGAGGGGCCTTCCCATACTTCAGTTGCTACGTTCTTCAAACCCTTTTCTTGCACTTTCTGACAACCCTTAATTGCAACTGTAGTGATAACACCAACCAAAATTATAGTAACTACTATAATTATAGCTACTACACCAAATATAGTCTTAACCAAACTTTCTAACTTCAACTTTAACTCCTTTGTTCTTTTAGATTAATCATAGTGATCTCCAATTTGTAATTGCTACTTCTATTAAATCATCTTCTCTATCAATTACTCTAACTTTCATACCTTCAAATTCAGAACCATGTACCGATGAGATACCCTCATCACAATGATGCATCCATGTATCATTAACATATGCTGTTAAAAACTGATCTTGATGAAGACCTAACAAAAGGGTATCTGGTCCCATTCCATCTTTTAATTTCGTAAATTTCTCTACTGCATGAACTATTTCAAATACGATGCTCGCGTACCCTTCCACTTAACAACTCCTTAAACTTCGTATGGGCCTTTGGTACCTTTCCATAATTGATAAGATAACAACCCATCCCGATGTGATCTTTTCCTAGCTTCATATGCTTCATTTGGATCAGATTCATCCCAACCTAAAAAGCATCCATCTGCATCAACAATATAATAAATATTCGGATTATCATTATTTTGAAAATACAATGGTATTTCACATTGGAATTTTACGGGACAATCTGACTCTGCAATACCATGATACCCCCTATTCATGATCCAATTAACAAATGATAGTTGGGACAATTTTTTTCTCCTATACAATCTTTTCTACTTTTTAAATGGTGGGCCTAGAGGGATTTGAACCCCCACGCCGTTAAGCATGTGCTCCTAAAGCACAAGTGTCTGCCATTCCACCATAGGCCCATTAATCCCGCCCTTATCCATCTACCGCATACGCATAACGTACTTGTCCGAATTAGGCGGGCTTTTATTTATTCTAAACATTTTACCGCAGATGCGTATATTGCACCATAAACAGCAGGATCACAATATACTATCTCATCTCTTTTATTCTTTCTTAATTTTCTAAGTCTATCCCAATTTTCCCAAAATATCTCCATAAATCTTGTAGATCTTCTCCCGAAGATATTCCGGGTTTTAAGGAGATTAGCTCTTGATGGGTTTTTAATCAAACATGGTACAACGATCAAATCTGAAATTGTTCTTTGACAATGCCCATATCTCCATGGACTACACCATTGTTCAGCAATATCCCGATTTGAAAATACCATTAACTTAGATCCATCAACCTTTGGATATACCCATTCATCAACAGGATATTTAACTTTAAATTTTCTACTTTCAATTAATGCCGAGTTTCGACTTCTCGATCTAATAACTTTATAATATATCGTTGGTTTCTTTTTCATACTTCCTCCCAATCCCAATCGTCTTCATTAATTGGCGGAAAATGATCATCATCTATTTCTCCACATCCGATAATAATTTCTTGCCCTGATGATAAATCAGGAACATTCAATTCAATCTTTCGCAGAATAACCGGAAGAAGCGTATCATCTTCTTTATCTATAATATCAAGGACTTCTAAATTTCCAATACCTCTATCAGTAACATTACCAATAGCTATATAATACTTTATACCTTCTCTACTCATGGTCTTGTAGGTCCTCGATAATCTTTCTTATCTTCATGAATTTGAAGATAATGTTTTAATTCCCGACGAGCTCTAATTCCACCAAACTGACCATGATAATATTTCATTATAGTACCAGCTGGTCCTGGATAATCGTAATCTTTAAGAATACCCATTATATGAGCAGGAACTCTTAAATCAAAACTACCATCACCTTCTACTGTATATATAATACCTGCATCTATGAGATGTGATTGAATCATAGCTTGAGGAAGAATTTCACTGCTTGTTCCACCAGTATTAAGACGAACAGATGCTTTATATTCTTTGGCTAATTCGAGTGTTGCTTCAATACCACCCCCATCAATAATACCGCCAACACTAATCCAATCATCTTCTTGATCTAAGTATATATACTTAGCTCGATCAGGATTTAATTTTCTTTCTGTATCTACGACTTCAATAATCTTCTTATGTAATTCTTCTATATCTTGTACATTTGATAATGTAATATTAAATACATAGTGACTAATCAATCGAACAAAATCTTCTGTAATTTCAAAATTTCCATTGATAATAAAACTGCTCGAGCTTGAATTGCTCACGAAACTATTTCTTGTTTTCATTATAACTCCAACTTTTGAAGTTTTTCTAACCGACCATTACCGATGGTGCTCTTAATCCAACCCTGACCATTAAAGTAAATATGCCATCGTCCACCGAGCTTCTTCCATAGGCACCAATCACATTGACTTGAACTTGTCAACTCAACATATATCTCACCTTCAACTATTTCTGAACTTTTCATTTTAAATTACCAACTCCGTCTACTGATATCTTTTCTATTTTATATACAGATAATTGCTCATCAATCCATGACCAATTAAACAAAGAATCATATTTCTTAGGATGGGAAAATATTCCATAATTTGTTATTAACCAATGATGACCTGTTTCATGAAAAAGACAACCATAATGAACTTCAGCTCCAGGAATATTCGGATGGCACCCTATTTGGATAAGTGTTCCATTGCATAAACCGCCAATATACCAATCCGGCCATCTTGGATCAGTCCATGCCCAAATACCATCAATCTTCTTTTCACCTTTAACATAAGCTACTGTTTCACTATGTTCTTTTAATTTCTTTCCATCAATAGCTTCTATCCCAGCTTTAGTTTCATTTCTGGCCTGATAACACATAGATGATATTTCAGATGGGAATTTCATCTTTGGCTTATTTGAAAATATACAACCTGAACATGTTAATAGAATTAATACTGACGCTACTATTTTTTTCATAAACATGTAGCCTTTCTTTTCTTACAATCTCTTGCGTATTCTATAGATTTTTCATCCGTTTTAAGACAAAACAAACCTCTATACATATTTCGTTCACTATTATCTAACATTCTTCTAATTTCGCCAGTATCCCACTGAATCAAAATACATGGTCGTTCTTCACCATTAAATTTCATTATACAATCTTGTTCTAATTCATCGCCCATTTCGCCATCTATGAAAACAGGAATGTCATATCCAACAAGATGTTCAGCTTCACCATGAATATACGCAATTAAATAAATAGGTTTTGGATTTGTAACTTTAAACTCACCTTTAGGTGCTAACAATTCATCATCTGGTCCATTCATTCCCATGAATGCAGCTTCTTTATAAGTAGTAAACGAAAACATAAAACTCCTTTAAAATATAACTCCTGCTTGTTTATCTGCAAATTCAGCTAAAATATCGCCATGACAATCTTTTGGTTTACACCAACAACCTAACACTTTACCTTGAATTTCATGTAAAGAATCTACCAAATGTTTTTGTGTTGGAAACCATTCTCTAAATTTTTGAATGGATTGTTCTCTAGTACAACCAGAATCCATTTTGAATGGGTTTCCCCATTTAGTAGTTCTATCTATCAAAATATCATATGGCTCTTTTTTACAATGAACCACTTTTGTTTTCATAAACTCCTTGTAAAATAGGGACTGGTATAACCCCGCATGGTATTGCGTTCGAATATTGGTTATACCAGTTCCCGAATGACGTTTAACTTAGTTTACGGATTATGACAAGATGAATTATCTTGCCGTCCAATTCTACAATCTCACCCTCTTTACCAATTGCGTTAGTTCGTACTGGTAGTTTATGAATGGTATGACACATACATCCAGAATTTTTACAACGACGACTAGATTGCTTAGTCTCGACAGTAACATGAATATCTGGATTACATACCATCTTCGCAAACATTTCAGCATTCTTTTTTAATGGCTGTCGAGGTTCATCATCAACAAGATCAACATCTAATCCGCCCAATCGAAGAAGGTTTGTTATTTGATTTGCAATAGTTGTTTTACCATTGCCAGCTTCTGATGCTACTATTATCTTTAATTCTCGTGTATCACTCATTCGTTAATTTCTCCTCAGATTCGATGATAAGTTTACCATCTTCTTTATTAATTATATCACCAACATTAATTAATACATTACCCACTTCCGCAGTTAAAGAAAGTACATTATCAGGTGAGAGTACATGTCCTCTAAGATTAGAAGATTCATGTATAAATTTATAAACTTCAGCCCAATTATTACCATCCCATTTAATTGAATCATTTAACATTTTTTGTTTATCTTCTTCAGCTAATTTTTGAGCATATTCAATTTCTTTTTGTGATGGCGGTCTTTGAGGAGTAACCATTTGTGCTACAACCATCATAGCTGCTCCATCACTTAATTTACCATCTTGCCAATCTTTGACTGCTTCTTTTAATAATGGTAGATTAAATAGATCAATTCCCATTTGCATAGCACATGGATCTGTTCCATAATGTTCTATAAAACAACCTTTTTCACATGATATAGATATTCCCATTAAATGATTAGGTCGAGTTATATCTTTAGCATTCTTATCAAAATTATCAAGGATAAATTGAAGATTATCCTTTATATTAGTTTCATGTATTTTTTGTATATCATCACTCATTATTTAACTAATTCCTTTACCTTCCTGGTCCTCGATTTGAATTTAGAGTTGAATTTAAATCTTTAGTAATTAGCCCAACTATTTTTCTCAAAAACCCCTTATTATCATCGATGATTTTAAATTTCTTGGGCTTTATCTTAAACATTTTCTCTATATATGTTTCACAACTCTGACATATATGAGCTTTCCATACAGGTACAGCTTCTTTTACAGTCTCAGGATGACCAAACATTAGTGCACCTGGTTCTATCTCAACATCAAAACTTTCACCACACATATTACATACTGGCATAATTATTTCCTCAACATCTTTACTGCTTCAGCTACGTCTTTACCATCAGTAGGAACTTTATACATCCTTAATAGCTTCATAGCCATACCAGTAGCTTGACCATCTGATTTTGCATTGATGACACTATCATCAGCATCATTCCCTTTAATGTATGACACTATATCTTCTATCGGCATCGTTTTAGGAATATACTTATCATAAATATCTATCTCAAAATCAAGCTCTTCTGGATGCTCTTCAATACCACCAGCTTCCATAATCTTAATAGTATCCAACACGCCCTGCTTGAATTTCTTAAATACATTTATAACTCTATCGTCATCCATCTTGCCAGTTCTAGCTTTGAGAGTTTGAATCTCACCTAGTACTGTTTTGAGAACATCTCTCTCAAATGAATCACCCTCTTTCATACATTCAATGATTCGAGCTTTTACCTTTGTGACTATCTTACACATGATGTTTTCTTATCCCCTGCTCTTGCACTTATAACACTTATCTCTTTGTGGATGACCATCAGTCCTCGGTAAGAAAGAAAAATCTTTTCCACACTTTGTGCATATTTTATGTTCTCTCTTTTTACCATTCTTCATATCATAACTCCTTACAACCATTTTAACTTAGCTACAGTTCCTTTATGTTCAACTGCACATAAGGATCGCTTAAGTATTTCAGACTTGGATAATCCTGTTTGCTCAGAGAGATTATCAAGTAAAATATCTAAATCTTTCGAAAAATCAATAGATTCTTTTTGTTCCTTTTTCATATAATCTCCTTTAAATGGGTGCGCGGCTGGTAAGATTCTCACTTACTTGTCTTTTAGCTTCCTCTACATGTTCGCATCCATATAGCCGCAGCCGCATCAGAAAATGGTGGCGGGTGATGGACTCGAACCATCGAACCCGAAGGAATAGATTTACAGTCTATCGAAATTGCCGCTATTCGAACCCGCCATTACTTTACACTAAAATCGATTGATTCGATTCCCTAAAATTATTGAATATATTTTCATCGCCAATTCTTGTTCAACTAAAAGATTCTGATCATCAAGATCTAAGTCTTTTAACTTATCAGAAGATAAAAAATTATGAAGTCGCAATAATTTTTCATCTAATTGTTTCTTTTCTTCAATTACTCGTTGTTGATATTCTTCCATTTTTTTAAACTCCCGTTATTATACTATTGTTCCGGTTTCTTTAATTTGTTTCAATACATTAGCTAATCCACTAGTTGAATTAGCTACATTTTGAAATGATAATTTTAATCTTTTCATCGGTGTTAAATTAGGAAATTCAGAACCATCATCGGGAAGTAATTTATAATCAGATAATGTCTTTTCACTAATGGCTTCTAATTCCAATATTCCTGTTGTCAGTTTCATATCTCTTTTGGCCCTGTCTCATTATCTTCTTCAGGTTCATCATCGATTTCGTCATCAAATTCTTCATCTTCATCTAAAAGAACTTTTAACTCTCTTGCGCCAAAAGTATCTTTTTCATATTCGTTATTATCAGGATCAAATTCTTCACCCTCTTCAAGAATGTCTTCTGGTTTAAGTTTCTTCTTGAAAAGGAATCGCCATATATTTTTAAACAAACGTATTATAAACATACTTTCTCCAAGTTAAAAGGGTCGGGGCTGCCTGAATCACACAGGAATTTTCTATACTGATCTGGTATAGCTTAGATCTCAGCCCCGATAAAAATGGCCAGCCCGAGATGCATCCACGGCTAACAATAGATCCTTTGCACTAGCAGCGTAAACGTCTAGAGCTCCTGACTAATGCGTGACTTTTACATCTCGTTAAAGCTGACCAAAACAATTATCTATTAGCTGCTTTAGCCATATATAAAGTATTGGAACTTGAAGGAGCATACCATTGACGCTTCCAATCCCAATCATCTTCAACAAGAGTGGCATATTCATGATCAGAAATTGTTACAGTATCAGATACTTCCATTTGGAGCATACCTAATGCAGTACCATAATCAGAATCATGGTTTGTCGGCTTCTGAAGATGTACCGATGGAACAACTTCAGCCTTCTCTTTGGCTAACTTTAGAGCTTCTTCGAGTCTTTCAGCCAACTCAATATAATACCCCTTAAGTGCCTTTTCAAAATCAACATTATGCTGCTCTCTATTTTCTTCTAGCATCTTAATTAATTCTGCTTTGTTTACTGTTACTTCTCTCATACCTGTGCATCTCCCGAATATGTAGTTGTAATGAAAAACCGAACCGCTTGGTTTGTCCATTGGTTGTACTGATACAATATTTGATAACCATTCCGTTACTAATTTTGGAACAATTTTTCTTGTTCCTGGTAATTTAAACGCATCTATTATTGGTGTGTGATCAAATTTCATTCAGATTTACTTTCATTAAAAAATGGTACCCCCAGCAGAATTCGAATCTGCAACCCTTTGCTTAGAAGGCAAATGCGCTGTCCAGTTGCGCCATGGGGGCTTTATTAATCAAATCTATACAGGCATCACTCTTGCTTACGAGTTCCAGCTTTATAACAAGGATTGTCCTGCAACGCTATTTCTTTAACCGATTTACATTAACGGTGCGTTTTTAGATTTGAATTCAATTACCAAATATCAACTCTAACTTTAGCTTTAGCCAGTTTACTTGGCTTGTTCTTAAGTTGCTGAAATGCTATAGCTGTTGCCATCAAACCATCACCATTCCAAGGAACCGTAATTCGATAATCATGATCCTCTTCTGATTCAAGTCTAACAAATGCTTTAAGTTTACCTTCAAGCTTATTGAAACTATCTTTATTACTACAGAATGAGAATGCTATAGTAACTGTCTGTTCCTCATGATTAAGTAATGAGACAGCTGTTATAACCATTGGTGCATCACGAAGATAAAGAATCCTTAGATCTTTAGTACTATACTTTGACATATATGCTTTAAGATCAGATTTTTTCTTCTCTTTTAATGCTACAAGCTCTTCTCTTCTCTTTTGCCTGAGAACCTGCGCCTCAGTCATTTCTTTTTCTTCCGTCATCTTATCTTTCCTTTCTACTTGACTAGTTCAAGCAGTTTTTTATCAACGAGCAAGTTTAATCTACCCGCATTTATTGTTCTGTTTTCTTTCTCAATTTATTTAGCCTTTATGGAAAATATTTTATTCCCATCAATAAAGAACACATCTCCACGCCTATTCATTAACTTATTTGTTGCATCAAAAGGCGCATTAGTTATCTTCTTAATTTTATCATCTTTGAATATTTGAACTTCTGTATCAGTAGCTAAAATACAAACCCCATTCGGTTTGACAGTAAAGTTTACTGCACAATAAGATACATCATCTTCAATCCGAAGTTTATAATCTGAGTAACTGTCGTTGAATGTGAATATAAATCTATGATAAGATCCACCTTTCTCAGTCAACGCTATAACTATATTTCGCTCAGATTTAGCCTCTAATACTCTATACCCGTCTAATTCTTTTATGAGCTTAAATATACACTTACCAGGTTCAAAAGGAAGAGTTATGAATTGTTTTCCTAATAAATCCTGAAAGATTACTCCATCGAAAAACTTAGTTGTTGTGTCCGATGCATTGCATACTTGTTTACTCGATAAAATAAATTTAGTCGAAGTTTTCATAATACTATATTCAATGATCTTCTCATCCCATAAAGAATAAATATGATCATTTCTCATCATGAAATCCTGACTTTTAACTCCACCTAAAACAGGTACAGTTTTATCAGGAGCAAAGAATGCTAGATTATCATCCCGCAGATAGCAAGTCGCTGGAAAGAATTCATCGCCTGAATTACAAAAACCAACTTTTCCTTTTTCTAACGGAATTTTCTTATATTCTTTTTGATCATCATAGATTTTCTTAGTAGTAACTATAAAATCAGCACCACCATAATTATAAGCCATCAATACCGGATCTGGATATTCCCATTTCTCACTGACATCAAAATCACCAGTACTTTCAATAACCTTGAATTGACTGATAGGTATGAGAATCAATGATTCATCTGGTAGCGGTGGAATACTTCTCATGTTCTTTACAAATATATCCTGAAACCAATCATAATGAGCTTTAGGAATTACTGAGAAATCATAACAAGTTCTCGGTAAAGTTACTTTTGAATCAAATATAGAGATTCCATCATCCATTCTCTGTGACCAATCACCAGGCTTATAATTAGGATGTCTTCCTTTATAAGGATGAATACCTAAATATAACTGAGAAGCTATTACAGCAAATGAGAACCAATCACTTGAAGTTGTGAATTGATTGCCTTTAACTTGTCTATCTCTAATAGATTCCATTATAGCTGTAGCTGGATATGATTTAGTTTGATAACTATCCACATCTATAAAATATACATCCTTGAAATCTTTAGAAGCCAGTAGATTCAACTCATTTAAATCAACAATTAAACACCCATCACGATGTATTTTCTGAATTGTTTCTTGTATTTTTTTAACTACATCTACTATATCTTTTGGCTCAAGATTATTCTTATCTCTAAATGTCTTAGTAAATAATTTACATATTGGATGAGTATTAGTGACAAATGACATAATATATCCAATTGTCTTATTATTATGTAAAATAATATCTTGCGGTTTTAATACAGTTGGTGACGTAATAACCTGCAACTCTTTAATCTTTCCATCCGATATCATTTTACTTGGATCATGATAAATTTTATATGCTGTATTACCCTTCTTATAAACAGCTGCCTCGCCACCTGCGGCAATATAATCCTTATCTGTAAGAATTATTGGACCCTTACTCTTGACTTGGATTGACAGTTTCATCTTGGTTCTCCACCATATAAATTGACGATATTGAAATATCATCAAAATGTGTTCTATCTATTCTTTTACATTCAGTTTCAATCTTCTTTAATCTTCTCTTAACAAATTCGCCTTTAAAATTTTTAAAAGCAGTAAACTTATCAACCATTTCCATATAATCTACATCTTGTGATGGACTAGCTGAAGTAGGAAATGAAGTATTAATATCTAAAAATGAATGAATTCCATCAGAAACAACACTTATACTTTGTATATCATCAGTGCAAGATTCATAACATGGATATGGAAAATTATTATAATCAATGTCATGTATACGAGTAGTGTTCTCACTATTGACTCCGAGGAATGTTTCTGTATATTTTTCAAATACATATTCAGATCCATATTCTTCTATGTAAGCTTCTCGCCTAGGCTTATCTAATAAATATGAAATATAAAATGGAGCACCGCTATTGAATTCCATTCTATAATAACTTATTGCACCTGATACATTTCTAACTATTACTCCACCATCACCAAAAATAAATGATCTAGTAATAATACCATCAGAAATCGCCACAACTAAAGTAGAATCCAAAAAATTACTATTCAGACCCATTTGTTTTCCAGCAACAAATGCGCAAGATAAAATATAATTTTGAAGAGCTATTCTAACTATATTACCCGTATCGTTTATTTTAGATACTGATTTATAATTCATCTTCAAAAATTCTTTTGTACTATGAGCTATTATTCTAGCACCAACATCAACATTATCAGAAGATGAGCAACCATCACATACAATTACATAGTGTATATGATCATTTATCTTACCTGATAACGCATAATCTTCGCAAACAGAATGAGAATTTCCCATTCCATAATAACTATCAGTATATATACTTTTCGACATAAAACTCCCTTTATAAGTAAGGGCGACCTCGGTGCTGTATCAACTCAGCGGGATTTACGCGAGGCCGCCCAATTACTTTATATGGTCAACAACTGTGAAGCAGCACCTGA
>Ga0210003_1000533_pt1 | contig 34194 bp, 27 predicted proteins | sample LantaG_FD_182804 | JGI IMG/M metagenome (GOLD analysis project Ga0210003, IMG submission 182804) | Deep subsurface microbial communities from Baltic Sea to uncover new lineages of life (NeLLi) - Landsort_02402 metaG (SPAdes) (version 2) | ecosystem: Environmental > Aquatic > Marine > Oceanic >...
TTCATATATAAGGATCCAGACACAATCCAGTTCATCCGAAACTTCACATTTTTTGTTTTTCATCCCTCCGCAAGGACCGTTTATCAAACCCTTAGGACAAAGAGTTACCGGACAAATGCCTCCCGTTTGAGCTAAAACACATTCACCGCAAAGAGAGCATTTCTGTTCAAATCGGGCCTTTCTTAAGCTTAATTCCGTTATTTCACCTTGAAAAATAGTATCATTCGCGGGACACACTTTTTTATTCGAGAAAATTTCAGCTACCGCCTGGGTTCCGCCTCCGCACGCCAAACTCAATATTGCGTTCGCTTGGGTTATCTCTGTTCCCATACGGCGTCCGAGACGTTTAACCTGAAGCATGTTACACGCCGGATCCAGTATCGCCTGCCCAGTAACAACCTTCCCGTGTTTAGCGAGAACCCTGCTCATCTCATCCAATTCCGCCTCTCCACCGGTTTTGCAAACCGTAGCGCATAGAGTACATCCAATTAAAAAAATTTTCTTTTTCCCTTTAATGGAGTCAAGTATCTCCTGAAAATCCTTTTTCCTGGTAATAATCATATTTTTCTCCCAAACAGTAGGGGCACATTGCATGTGCCCGCTTGTGAACTGTGAACCTGCGAGGTTAGTGGTGATAAAAACCGTTTCGAGTTCCAATTATATATCGTATGTGTACTTTGAACAAGTTTTTATTCGACAACGGACAGGCACGGGAACCCGTCATATAAAAAAACACAATCGTTTCATACCTCACCCGCCACCAACCTCGTAGGTTACCACCAACCTACGAGGTTGGTGGTAACCTACGAGGTTGGTGGCGGAAAGATTGTTGGCGGGCAGGGGGTTCTGCGCCCATTGCTAATTAACAGACCCGCGAGTACGGCGGCATTTATGACGGCAACCAAAAAACAGGTACCAAAAATACCTAAAACCGGTACTAAAAACGCGGCGGCAAAAAAAGCCCCGAAACAGGCGCCTAAAAGATCCAAGCCATAACTCATACCTGCCGCGCGTCCTATCTCATTCTCATTTTTCAGATATATCTTATACGCGAGCGGAAATTGTATTCCTCCGATAATTCCCGCGATGATCGGCAGGGCCGGAAAGATCAAATTGGCGCCGATCCATAAAACAACGTTTGACTCCGAACGCGATAGCCAAAGAAAAATCGGCGGCAAGATAAGAGGATACACGCAGACACCGGCTTGCGTCCACGAAAACGTTTTTAGATTATCACCCATCCTATCGATATATTTTGATACGATCCAGGCTCCAAAAGCAAGTCCCGCCATGAAAAAAGTTAAAATTATACCCATTTTGTAAAATACATATCCGTATATCACCTGAAAAGACAGAATAACGACAATTTGAAAATTAATCTCCGCGAACCCTGTCGTCATAAGAGACAATAGAACCGTTCTTTCTCCTCGACGCTTCCTGTCAAAAAAACCAAACATAAGTATAAAAGCGCATATTACCGCTATCGCCGCCCGAATGTTAGATACGTTAACAATATCCGTAAACCGTTTAAAAAACGGCGCCTCAAAATGCGTACCCCAAAAGCGTGTGGCATAATAAAACGCAATAGGTCTAAAATCGCGATTAACGAGACCGTCCGGCTTTCGGCTTACCTCATTTAACGCGTATTCGATCCTTTCTTTTGAAAGTTTATCAAACAAATAATAATCACGCACATATCGCGCGTCAATTCCGCGCGCCTTAAGGCGCGCCATAAGAACATTTGTATCACTTGTTAAAATACCTCGTTGATTTGATGCCAAAAAATGCATTGTGTCTCCCGGAATAAGCAAAACATCCGGAAAACTTGAGCTCAAACTAACATATATCGAATTAAGATAATCCCTCAACTCATTTCCTATATAATTTTCGCAAGACGTCAACGCAAAAGATATAACTCCTTTATCCTTAAGCACATAAGTTAGTTCATCGAAAAAATCTTTTGTATAAAACCGATTGAGCTGTACTGTGTAGGGATCTCCAAGGCTGATAATCACGCAGTCATATTTTTTCTTGGTTCGTTTGACAAAAAAACGGCCGTCTTCATTTATTATGGATACCCTCGGATCATCTAAAATAGCTCCAGTTTCCGGACCAAGAAATTTCCTTGCTTCATCGATAATTGTGGGATCCAGCTCCACATAATCCACAACATTTACCGGATGCTTCAAAATCTCTTTTAAAAGTCCGCCCGCTCCGCCGCCGATTAAAAGTATTTCAGAAGGATTTTCGTTCTCAAGAAGAGCAAAATGAACAGCTTCTTCCGACGAAAGATGATCGGGAACGGTATATAAATGCAATCCGTTCTCAAAAAAAGATTTTTGACCGGCTCTGTCAGTAACCGTAATATTGCCGTAAACAGAATCTCTGGATTCAAGAACATGAAACCCTTTCCATAACCGCGCGATGGAAAATTGTCTCAAACCCCGCGCGCCACCTAAAAATACTGCCGCGCAGCATAAAATGAGAATTATTTCGACAGTATGATAAAAAAATTTTCTTTTCGCAAAGTCCGAAGATAGTCTCTGCATCATAATTGATGCCGCGGCATTGAGAAATGAGAATGAAAATAATATCCATAAAGGCGGCATAATCCTGATTAAAAAAAAGCTTACAACAATTCCGCCTATCAAAGCACCAAGTGCTTCCATCACGTAAACACGCGCGAGACCTCTCGCGGCGTTCTCTGCCGTGTCCCGGTAAATAAGACAAGCTAAACTGAACATAAATCCCAATATACCGCAAGACAAACTTAAGACAATTCCCGCCGCCGCGAACATTTGCGCGCAGCCGGTTATTTCGCCCGGGAATCTTCCCCACAAAATTTTTGATGATCTGACCGCTAAAAGAGTAACCGGAAGGATAAAAGCCAATATAATCTGGCATAGGGAAAACACGCGGATTTTTAATTTAAGGCGATCCGCGAATCGACTCAAGAACCAACTGCCGAAAGCCCCCCACACAAGCCACGCGGTAAGAATAATGCCGATGGATATTTCATTTCCAGAAAACACGATTAAAAATTCTCTTAAAAAAACTATTTGAGACGCCATAGCCGTAGCCCCGGCAAGCGTCACTGAAAATATTACGGTTCCTTTGAGATTCATACATTTGAAATAATTACGGATTACACGTTTTTCTTACTTTAAACATTTTTTTAACGATAAAATTTTAACGTATCCGTTTATTACACATTACGAAGAGAATTAATTCGCGGAAAATTAAAATATAACAAATTCCAAAGATTCACGCTAGGGTTTAGAGCATATTATTTTCTTTAAGAACTTCCCCTAATTTATCCACCGCTTCTTTTAATTTGGAATAAAGCCTTACATTGATATTAATCCCTTTGCCCGTGGGAACTTTTTCATCACCCTGCGGCGGCTGTGTCCAGATCCGTACGTCTATGACATCGTTTCCCTGATACTCGGATATCCGAACCTTTACATCCTGATACTTGTTTTTTTCAAAAACGGCAACATCCTTTTCCATCGCGCCTCCCTTTTTGCGCAGTTACTTTTTGTCACTCTCCACTCTCTGTAAAAACAGATTCGTATTAAGTAGTATAGCACACCACTTACATCTTTCAAAATGCAATAAGACACGAAACATCCCCCGGAAAACAACGATTACTCAACATTTTTTTTCTTAAATACTCTTGTGAAGCAAAAAACTGCGAGCGCCACGATCGCCGTCCAGGAAACTATCATGAACATCCACCCTAAGTTTGTCATAGTTTCTTCTTCCTTATTTTACGTTTTTTCCAGGCAATTTTTACTAAAATTGCTAAGAAAAGAAAAATTAAGCAAAGCCCGGTTCTTGTTACCATAACATAAGGCCTATTCACCTCGGAAACATTATCCATTCGTATGATCGGAAGCCACTCTTGAAAAAACCATGCACCTAATACTACTAAAAGAAAAATCGGAGTCACGTATTTGATGATATATTTGTATATTCTCGGAAGTCTCATATCCGCGCCATGATGAACCTCTTCCCATGCTTTATTAATACCGAATATCCATCCGAAGAGTATCACTTCGATCGTCGCGAAAAGCACCAGGCAAAACGTTCCTCCCCAAAAATCCAGTTCATCTACCACTCCTTTTCCGAGAAAGAAGATCGCCGCGTTACACAAAACAAATGTCACCGCTCCAAACATTATCACCGATTTTTCTCTTGAGATATTAAATTCATCTTCCAAGAACGCGATCGCGGGTTGAGCTAAAGAAACCGAGGACGTAACCCCGGCGAGAAACAGCAAGGCAAACCATAAGAACCCGAAAATTTCTGAAAACGGCATCTGGTTTATGGCAAGCGGCATTGTTACAAACCCTAAGTTAAACGCTCCGGAAGAGGCAATATCTCCAATCGCGGCAGGTCCAAAAAACACAAAAGCGGCAGGGATAATTATGCTGGCACCGAGTATAACTTCCGCTATCTCATTCACGCTTACCGCGGTCAATCCCGACAATGCCACGTCATCACCTTTTTTTAGATAGCTGGCATAAGTCAGAATAACACCGATTCCGACACTAAGAGTAAAGAATATCTGTCCTGTCGCGGCAAGCCATACTTTCGCGCTTTTAAGCAGTGAAAAATCAGGGTTCCAAAGATACCCAAGTCCATTTACAATGTTCCAATCCGGTTTTCCGGGATCTACCGCGCCGAGAGAAAACACCCGCACCAATAATATTATGCCGAAAATAAAAAGCGTCGGCACGGCAATTCGGCAAAAGCGTTCGATCCCGCCTCGTATACCGTGATTCAAAACTGTCATGTTGATAATGAACGTAATGATAAAAAACACATATGCCGGTGCTATACTCGTAAAATACTGGTTCTTTTCAAGCCCCTGGAAGCCTCTCAAAAATGACTGCATAGACGTTTGATCCAAAATCCCGGAATATTTTTGCGTGATAGAAAAAAAACTATAGGCAAGAGTCCAAGACTCGATGTATGTGTAGTAGATCATTATGACCAAAGGTCCGAATATGCCGATTACCCCAAAATATTTTATAAACCGGTTTTTTTGCCATAAACTATGAAAAACACCCGGCGCGGACGAATGTTCAAAACCGCCTCCATACCGCCCTATCGACCATTCGATCCACATAAGAGGTATTCCCACAAGAAGAAGCGCGGCAAAATACGGGATCATAAAAGCTCCGCCGCCGTTTTTTGCCGCTTGCACCGGAAAGCGCAGAAAATTACCTAATCCGACAGCGGATCCCGCGACTGCCATAATTATCCCAAGCCGGGATCCCCAAGAATCACGCAGTTTTTTAGCCATTACGTCCTTCAATTATGTGTAATTTTTCAAAACAATGTTTTTTCATTTTATTCGAATTACGCGGGCACATGCAACGTGCCCCTACGCGTTACCGATTATTTGCATCTTTCGGGGTTCTTTACGCGGGCACATGCAATGTGCCCCTACGCGTTACCGATTAATTGTATCTTTCGGGGTTCTTTACGCGGGCACATGCAATGTGCCCCTACGTGTTACCGATTATTTGTATCTTTCGGGGTTCTTTACGCGGGCACATGCAATGTGCCCCTACGCGTTACCGATTAATTGCATCTTTCGGGGTTCTTTACGCGGGCACATGCAATGTGCCCTTACGCGTTACCGATTAATTGTATCTTTCAGGGTTTTTTATGCGGGCACATGCAATGTGCCCCTACGCGTTGATTACAGGTTTTCTTAAAATTTTTTTTTCCGCGTGTTTCTTTTTTTCGACAAGCATTTTTTCTTTCGCTCTTTTTGATCGTTTGCGTTTCTGCCGGCGGATTTTCTCAAGGCTCGCTTTCTCCCTAGAGGCTTTACCAAGCATCATAGTTTCAATTTTTTCAGTGAGTATTCTTCGGGCAAAAAATCGGTTAAGTGCTTGAGTCCGCTCTTTTTTGCACTTAACTTCAATTTTGGTAGGATTATGCTTTAGATAAACACAGGTAGATACCTTATTGACGTTCTGTCCTCCTCGACCTGAGGCTCTTATAAAACTTTCGGTTATATCGCTTTCCTTAATGGCGAGCCGGCGCATTTTTTCTTTAAGATCGTTTTCTTTACGAGTAGAAACGCCGTATTTCATAATGTATTATCCTAACGCGCCGCACGCCCCACTCTATCTGTTAAAACAGGCATCCACTAAATCGTCCAGTTTTGCTGTCGCCAAACATTGTACGGTATCCGCGCCGCCATAATACAGTTTAACCTCGCCATTATCCTCTACAACAGCTCCTGAGGTAAAAACAACCGCGTAAGTGAGCCCATTAAGTTCATAGTCAGTAGTCGGCGAAAGGATAGGCGCTTTAGCGCGCGCTATAATTTTTGAAGGGTCTTTTACATCAAGAAGCATAACTCCGATATGATAAACGTATTGAGCGGCGCATTGGACATTAACCGCGTGATAAATAACCAGCCACCCTTTTTCGGTTTTTATAGGAACGGCTCCCGGACCATTTTTTTTCCATCCCCATTCATCCTGAGTAACGGCCACCGCCTTTGACCCGCCCCAATGAATAAGATCGGGCGAATATGATATCCAGATATATCCTTTTCCATCACCAGTATTCGGCCTGTCCAACCGGCAATAAAGTCCATTGATTTTCTCCGGGAACAAAACACCGTTCCTGTTGTCCGTTTCAGAAATAAAGCCTTTCCATTTAAACGTATTCATGTCCGGGGACTCCAAAAGTCCTAATCGGCAAGAGTGACCGCTGTGACACGCGAAAACTACGTAATATTTGCCTTCTATTTCCGTCACGCGGGGATCATAATACATTCCCGTTGTATATTCTTTGAACTCATCGGTATCAGGCATGGTTATCGGATGCGGCCTAAGTTTGAAATTTATACCGTCCGATGAATCCGCGGGCCAGATGAGCTGTTTCATCGCGGGCGTTTCAACGCGGCAAAGCATTACATACTTTCCCTCCAAAGTTTTTACGCATCCGGAATTATAAAGACCTTTCGCCGCGCCCGGAACATCATCCTTTGTAAGAATGGGATTGCCTGAATAACGAACAACAATATTCTCTTTGCTTTTTGGATAAACGACAGGTTGTGACATTTTCTTCCTTTCTTTAAGATCAACCGCCACCAACCTCGTAGGTTGTTCGTAGGGGCACATTGCATGTGCCCGTTTATGAACCTACGAGGTTGGTGGCGGGGTACATTTTTTCTATCTCCGCTCCCTGTTCGCAAGGACAATCCATCCGTTAAAACAGTATTTAACAACATTCCGTACTAAAATTCAAGTTTTTTTTGGTTACACCTTAAGTATGGAATCGTGCGTACCGAAAGTATTGGACTCGGCTTTTGAATTTTCCGGATCATGTATCCATTCATCATCCACAAGAAACTTATAACGGTATTTCCCTTTTCTCAAGGTTACGTGCCCAGACCAGTGTCCACTTTCAAGTCTTGTCATTCTGCCGACTTCCGATTTTTGCCAATCGTTAAAATCGCCAAGCACATAAACGGCACCCGCTTCGGGAGCGTGGAAAAGAAACTCCTGCATAATCGTGTTAGTTTTCTTTTTCCCCGCGGCTAAAAGTTCACGCGTTAGATTGGAAAAATCCAAAGCCGCGGAACTTTTTTCGTCATACTCGAAAATGGTTTTCCCTATTCCGGCCGCTTCCCGCAAACGAACACTTGATCGTATTCTGGTCGGAAGCAGATAATCCCCCAGCTTACTTACAGCGTTATGTTCAATTTTCCGCGCGCATTTTGAACGCCGATCATATGAGTTCAGGGCAAAAAATATCAAAGGTTTGCGGCCGGTTTCCCGATTCAATAAACTTGCCACACGATAAACTCCGTTTATTCCGTTAAACGAAAAATAGCTTAAATCCATCGGCGCGAGAATTATGTCCGCGGCATACATCGAATTAAGCGTCAGGAATCCAAAACTGGGGGGAGAATCGATTATCACATATTTATATCGCTCAAAATAAGGATGCAATAGCGTACGGTGTAATATTGTCGCCGCGCCATCCATATTTCCAAGATTAATTTCCGCCGAACTAAGCATCATGTTCGCTGGTATAAAAGAAAATTTTTTCCGACCCGTTATAATTATCTCTTCGAACTCTGTATCAAAATCGCTGAAATGATTCCTAAATATGTCATAAAAAGTTTTACGATCGGAAGCTTCATTGGAAAACCCCATCGCGAAAGTCGCGTGAGCTTGAGGATCCAAATCAATAAGAAGAGTTTCATGCCCCAACTTGGCGAGCGAGGCGGAAATGTTTACGGCGAGTGTTGTTTTTCCGCATCCCCCTTTTTGATTCGCAATCGAAATAACTTCCATTCCACTCTCCCTCTGCGCAAAAACCTTATCGTAAATGTATGAAGTAAAATCACGTGATTATCCGAAAAAAGTATATCACATTCTTCCAAGGTTGCAAAGAATTGTATTTTAAAATGCCGCGTAAGATTCAGAGCGGACACATGAGGCCACTCTATGACGCTGATTTTTTTAAATTGAAAATTTTTCCACCACCAACCTCGTAGGTTGGTGGTGGCATTAGGTTGGTGGTGGCATTACAGCTGAGATAACCACCTTTTGAAAAATATGTCAATAATTGTATAGACTCCGTTCTCTTTATCGATTAAATCGTTATCGACAAGATAGTTTAAACTGTACTGTACTGTAGAAATAGAAGGCAAAGAGTGTTTCTTAAGAAACTGTTTGGAGAGTACTTTATCTTCCGATAATTTTTTTGATAAAGCTATAATTACCTGTTTTTGTTTTAAGCTCAACCCGTCCAAGGCGGTCTGATAAGTAGCTGTCTCTCTTTTCAAAAGGAGCTCTAACGCCATAGTTATGTCTTTTTGGACAATATTTTTCTTTTCCATAGTTCTTTCCCACACTATGTGAGACAAAAACTGTACATAGTAAGGATGTGCTTCACAGGTTTCAATTAAGTATTTTACCAGATCAACGGTAACTGTTTTTCCCGTAGTCTTAAATTTATCGAATATAAACGCGATTAATTCATCGTTTTTGATCTTGCCTAAAGGAAAAGACTTTGCGCTCCTATAGAACGGCCTATTGGGGTTATTGAAAATATCCTGAATGAGATGTTTTTTACTGCCCATGAAAATGTATGCCATATTGGTATGTTTTTGAAAAAAAGAACGCATGGTTTTCTCTAAAATGTCCGTTTCAAAAAGCCCTATTTGCTGGAATTCATCAAAACAAACAGCCACTTTTTTCTTTTTGCGGTCAGCATATCTTTTAACGGTTTCAAGGACATCCTCTAATGAAAGCGGCAGATTTTCGCTATCAATTAAAAAACTAAAATCCAATTGTCCTTTATCGTCATAGCTGACAGACGGTCTTAACCTTTTAAAAAAATCTCCCAACCCTTTGAATCCTTTTGCCAATGTACCATGAATCGAGTCAGCGATAGCTTTGGCATATATCTGGATGAACTTTTCTTCGTTTACCGCCGGATATAGATCCACATAGATCGTTACAATGCCTTTTTCGCCACAGGTTCTAAAAACCTCTTTAATTAACGATGTCTTTCCAAAACGCCTCTGAGAAAAAAGAATTACATTGTGACTATTTTCAATGTCTCTGGTAATCTCTTTTATCTCATCTTTTCTGTCACAAAATGCGTCACCCGATACTTCCATGCCATAAACAAAAGGATTTTTCATAACCCCCCTTTCAGTAATATAGTAATGCCCGTTTCAGAATTTCCGTTACGGATAATCTGTAATAACTATACTTCATGTTCATTCTTTTGTCAAGCGGGTTTTGTAAAACGCCTACCCCCGATTGCACCTCGTAGGTGCAAATTGGGGGGGTCGAGGTGCAATCGGGGGCAGGCGTAGTCGGGGCAAGATGTACTTGGAGGCGAAATTTAAAATTATTAGAGATATTTGTAAAATTCTTTAATAGCTTCCCATTCAACTTCGAGTTTTTCTATCAGGCTTATTGAAGGCGTGTCCAACAGGAAATACTTTATTCTATTTCTTACTTTTTTAATTGATGTATGTTCATCTTCTTTTACGGCGAGCATATCAACAAAATCTTTTGCCGAAATTGCCGGCGAGAAACATCCTTCCAACATATCCGTCAAAAGGATGTAAATATCATTGAAATACTTATCCCCGGGCTCAAGAACCCGAGCCAGGATCGCTTTCATAAATAGATCCATCTGCCATTGTGTTTTTTGCGCTTCATCTAAAGAGCCCGGCAGACATACGTTGATCATTTTAACGTCTCTGAATAATCCCGCCATGTCGTCTTGGGTGTCTATTAGCGCGTAAAGCAGTGGAACCGTTTCATCGTCTGTAATAACTATTCTCTTGGTATTCTCTTTGTTATTTTTAAGCGTTTTAAAAAATTTGTCTCTACTCTTTTCCTCCATCACGCCATATCTCTCCCACAACAACACCTTCCCTATCTTCTTCATAGATTGCTTTACCTCTATAAGCTTCTTCCCCATATCACTCGTAAGCTTCACCGACTGCGGAATAAAAATCTCAATATTCTGCTCACGCGAAGAGTTCACACCTTGCCATACTCTTTGGCACTTTTCCTCGGTAAACGGTCCAACAGCTCCCGGGCCCTCATCCTTATAAAGCGGCACGGTATGATCGAAAATAATATTAACTTTGGGTGTTTTTCCTTTAGCAATTTCTTTTGCAACTTGTACCTCTGCTTGTGCCGCTTTCAGGAGGTTTATAATCCTTTCAGCGTACCCTTTTGCGGCTTTTGTTATCCCCTCCGTTATTTCTTCCGGAGAAAGCATATTAAATTTTATGCTTTCGATTAAAGCCGAAGCCGCCTTCACCAAGGCGATAGTTTTTTCTATTTTTTCTTTATGTTTGTCGTTTATGGCCTTCCATTTTTCGTCTAATTCCCCTGTAGTATAGTTAAATTTTAATTTTAGAAAACTGTCCCGAGCGGAAATAGCATCACTGCGAGCGCTTTGCGCTCTCGCCAATCGCTTATTTGCAAAATTAAGAAAATGTTCCTCCACCTTTTCTGCTGTTTGTTTCACCGTTGCCAAAGATTCAAGATCCAAAATCGCATGATAATTCTTTGCCATTTTTTCGCTGATATCATATTGTTCTTTAACTTTTGTAACAATGGCATTTATAATCCGTTCCTTTTCTCTGATAGCGTTATACGACTGGGTCTCAGGCGATATTTTGACAACTTGTCCATCTTTTATTGCCTCTTTTACGTCTTTCTCTATTGTTTCCCGATATTCTTCTTTTAAGCTGTCGGGTTCATTTTTACCGCCGGCGTACATGGGCTTTCCAACTATCAGATATTCGCGGTCTTTGTATTCTTCAATTAGTTTTGGATCTACCGTCAGCTTCGGAACTTTTACACCTTTTCTGGAGAAGAAATGGTAGTTGACGGCAAGGGCGAGTTTTCGGCAAAATAGATCTTTCTCGCTCTTTGGGGAAAAATCTTTAGAAAGATTTGGGAATTCGTTAAGAAAATTGGGTCCTTCCATTCGCATGTTACTACTGAAAATCTCCATCAATCGACTATGAAAAGTATGATTATTGTATCTCGTAGAGTCATAGAAACAATACGACTGCAAAAACCAGAGCCACATTGTGTCGTTGATTGTGCTATAACGACCGCCAATTTGGTTGGCCAAAACTTCATTGAACGTTACTTGTATCCTTTTCTTATTTTTGTAAACGTCCCATCCAATATGTCCGCCGTCTTTCGGCACGTCGTCTTGTTTTTTTATTTCTCCTTGCTTCGATATTTTATAAACTGCCACACTCAACGTTTCGCCTTTCCACAAATCCTCCATTTCATGCTTTGCGATTCGGTAAAATATACCCCAGGCAAGACTGATCGTCCGAGTTTCGCCATCTTCAAACGTATAATCAAACCATACGTCATTTTCCCTTATATGATTCCACATCTGGACAAGTTTGGTGTGGACAATAATCCGGTGGCGCGTTTCCAGTCCGTACTGGTATTCTTCGATACGCGCAAGCGGGAGTTCTCCTTGTTTTTCTTTTTCCAATTCGTAATACCCTTCTTTTATTTCAAGAAGTTCAGAAGGGATTTTGGCTTCATTATCTCTGAAACATTCAAGCGCTTCTATTAAATCTTTTTTGAGCAATATTGGATTGTGTAGTTTCCATTTTACAGGATAATATTTCGGATCAGAGTTAAACTTTATGCCTTTGAGCTCCGGTTTTTCACCAATAAAATGATGCCCGTGCCATTTGCTCAACATTCTGTCCAGCCAAGTGCCGCCCGGCCCGACTTTTGCCCGCCAGAGCTCTCCGGCTCCGGCGTACATCTCTTTTCGTACGGTCGGATTTATAGAACCGGGCTGTACGTTCAACGCGTAAGACAGGTTGTTGACTAAAAATAGAATTGCTACCGTTAGACTTATGATCTTTTTCATTGAATTTCTCCTGTTGTGATGACGGTGTTTTGTATAACTTTTTCAGGCTACGATTTGTTGCTAATGAGAATTAATTATTGTTATTTTTTCTTTTTCAGCACGCCTGACAGTGGAAAAACCCTACTCCCGATAGGGGACAGGCCTGCCTGTCCCTCTTATCGATACACGTAAAAATGAGAGGGCGCGGCATGCCGTGCCCCTACGATTTGTTGCCTGAATTGTGACAAGATACAAGGGGCATTCCTAATGTTTTCCGCAAGTTTCCCAGAATTTTTGTCATAGGGGCATCCTTTATGGGTGCCCCTTGTTCTTGATTGTAGCAAGGTGAAGGAAAAGTGTCAAGAAGAAACTGGCTGTTTTTGGTTTAACGGGATGGGGGATGTTTTCGTTGAGATCCCAGCTTCCTTCGACAAGCTTCCTTCGAAAGGAGCTATTGTCAAATGTTGTGGATTGAGAATATTAAAAGAGCATCCTTTTGTCCTATTTAAACCGTCGCAAATTCCTCTTTTTTCGGCTTCACCTTAATCCCATTCTCAAATTTTATTCCATCCCACACTTGTTGGATTTTCTTACTACCGCGTAATTTTGTCCAACGCTTCTGAGCCGACTGGATCAGTTTATAAACCATTGTTAACGTAGCCATACGTGTTCCACATCCTTTTGTTCTTACAGTTCTTAATCTTACCGTCGCAAACGTAGATTCTATTACATTTGTACTCCTGATATGTACCCACTGTTCCGCCGGATAATTGTAAAATTCTAAAAGCCGTTCTCTGTGTTTCCGCATACTATCTACTGCTTTGGGATATTTCGTTTCAAACTCTTCTATAAATACGTCAAACGATATATTCGCATCTTTTTTTGTCGGTGCCATATAAATATCGTGAATCATTGTTTTTGCTTTTTCCTGCAGACTTTTCGGCATCTTATCTAAAACGTTCGCTGTTTCATGTACCCAGCACATTTGATGTTTAAGACCTCTGCACGGCTACTTTTTCGTCATTCTGAGTCCGCCGAAGGCGGGCGAAGAATCTCTTTTTAAGCGAGATTCTTCACTCGGCTTTGCCTCGTTCAGAATGACGGATGGGAAGAAGCGGTGGTTGTGCAGAGGTCTTTGTTTTGTTAACGGGAGCTCCTCCTGCGCCGCCGCCCAAAATCCCAACGCTCCATCTCCGACCGCCAACAGTGGATATTTTGTTAACCCTCGTCGTTTTAAGGCTCGTATCACTGACTTCCAGCTTTCTTTTGACTCTCTGAATCCGTCGGATACTGCTACCACTTCCTTCGTCCCATCCGGCTTTGCTCCTACTATTACCAACATGCACTGTCTTTCATCTTCAAGCCGTACGTTAAAATATATGCCGTCTACCCACCAGTAAACATATTCCGTATCGGATAAATTCCGCTTCTCCCATTCGTTGTATTCTTCTTTCCACACTTTTTTCAACCGTACAACATTCTGGGCGGATAATCCTATTACTTCTTTGCCTAAGATCTTTTCAAGCGCTTCGGTGAAATCTCCGGTAGAAATACCTTTGAGATAAAGCACCGGAATTAGTTCATCAATGTTTTTTGTGCGCCTTAAATAACTGGGAACTATACTGCTGGAAAAACGTTTTTCTTTGTGTCTGTTTAAAACTCTGTCATCTATTCGCGGTGATCTTATTTTTACTTGTCCGGCTCCTGTTACAATCTCCCGCTCGTTTGCCCGACCGTTACGTACCACTGATCTGTTGCCATTATCGTCAAGAATATATTGGTACTTTTCCAAGAACATTTCCACTTCTACCTCAAGCGCTTGCTGGAGCATCTTCTGGGCTCCTTTTCGGACTATTTCATCCAAAGCGCGGCGCACATATTTTTGTGGCATCTTTAGCACATTTGTGATATACATAGTGATGGGAATCGCTTAAGTTAGAGCGGCATAAATAAAAAAAACTCCGACACGTTATACTGTGATTGTTATGAGAACTACGAATATTCCAGACAAAATTGACCTTGAAATATCAAAGACTTATTTTAGGACGGCTTCCAATAACCGCAATAAAACGCAAAGTCCCGATGATATAAGGCGGCTTCTACAGCAAAATCATTTTAAGAAAATCGCCAAGAAAAACGACGCGAAAAAAATACCTCAAAAAAAACAGTCCGGAAATATCAGCCAATTCGTGCCATTTTTCCTTATCATCATTGTTGCCGCCGGCATTTTTTCTTCAGTCACATGGCTGATAAAACAGAAACATGTCACCTTTACGATTAATGTAAAAATCGGAAAGGCGAAAGATGAAAATTCGCGAACCGATAGTAACCTTGCCGAGGCAACCGTCCCGGCGCAAGTGAAACCGATAACTGAACCATCGCTGTCAAAAAACGAAAATTCCGCGTTTGTTGTGGCGATACCTTACAGCCAGGATAAAGAACCAAAACGTGTTTTGTTTCCGGATAAGACACTTTATAATTTTGAAAATGATTTGAATGGATGGGAAATTCCGTATTGGGAACGAGAAAAAACGGATCACGTCGCGAAAACACTTAAAAAAACCAGCTATATTGCGTATAAAGGCACCGGAAGTCTTGAACTTTTCGCGGAATTTCCCAAAAAACCATGGACCGCCGCCCTCGTTGAGATACAGCAATATCTTGATCTGACAAATTATAATTTTCTTTCCGCGAATGTCTATATGCCTTTGGGAGGTCCCGAAGCGGAAATAAGAGGCAAGCTGATCATCACCGCGGGAGACAATTGGAACTTTATAGAAATGAACCGAAGTGTGCGTCTCATTCCCGGAAAATGGATCACGCTTACCGCGAACATCGCCGAAGGCAGTAAAGATTGGGGAGAATTAACGCTTGATAAGAAGATTACCTCCGATATACGTAAAATATCCGTACGAATAGAATCCTACAATACCCCTTATTCGGGACCTATTTACATTGACAATATTCACGTCCTATCAAATTGATACGGGCACATGCAATGTGCCCCTACGGGAATATTATGGTATGCGGGCACATGCAATGTGTCCTTACGAAAATATTATGGTACATGATTGGTGGTGTGCGGGCACATGCAATGTGCCCCTACTAATACACTCCCAAATCCCTTAATCTGTCGTCTGAAATACCGAAATGGTGGGCAAGTTCGTGTTGAACCGTGTGCCTTACTAAACAAATTATTTCTTCGTCCGCTTTGCAAACTCTTTCAATATTGTTTTTAAAGATGGATATTTTATCCGGCATTACCATCCCATAATACTGATGTCTTTTGGTTAAAGGAACCCCTTGATAAAGCCCCAGAACAAGCTGAGCAGGTGTTCCTCTATCGCCTGTCTCCCCGCAAGGAGACAGTTCTTCTTCAACAACAACATCCACGTTTTCGAGGGCTTCTTTAAAAACCTTGGGCAGATGCCGGAGCGCCTCGATCACTAATTTTTCGAATTTTTCACGGGTCATTGCTTGTCCTCTACATATCAAATAGATCATCCGGTTCTTGTATGTCTTCGATAATATTTTCATTTTCGTCCGGAAAAATTTCTTCTTCGTCTTCGGAAGGACTTTCATTCGAAAGTTCGGCTTCAGGTATTTTTATGAAATATTTACGGTTTTTTATCGAAACGTAATTACTCCAAATTTTACCTTCCGCTCTTTCCCTATTTTGTATTTCTTTTATCGCGTTTGTTTGAGAAACCAGTTCATCCGCGTGATAAATGATCGTTGCTTCCAATGTTTTAGGAAGAACCGGCGACTGTTGTTCGTATTCTCCATGATGCGACAAAATTATGTGTTCCAGGCGCAGGCGTAAATCACGCGGAAAATCTCTAATACCCTCAATCTTTTCCGTAAGAATACGATACCCGATCGTAATATGCCCCAGAAGTCCTCCTTCAACCGTATATTCAAGTTTTTTCGCGTCCAATTCATGTACTTTTCCCATATCGTGAACAAAAGCCCCGAAAAGCACGATATCCTTGTCCGCCTCCACGCACAAATCGCACATTTGTCCGGAAATATACATAACTTCATATGTATGTTCCATCAAACCGCCGATATACGCGTTATGCCAGCTTTTTCCTCCGATACCATCCTTAAAAAGCCTCATTAGTTTTTCATCGGAGGTAAAACTTTCCGCGAGAGCGGATATCCACGGATTTTTAATATTGGAAAGATATTCTAAGATAAGACTATAAAATTTATCCCTATCTTCGACCACCCTCACCATATCTTCATACTGAAAGGACCGTTCATCCGCTTTCGAGATAGAGTCAACTTTGAGCTGTTTTTCTTCCCTGAATTTATCGACAGTACCGTGCACGTTTATGAAATCACCCGTAGAAGCGGCTTCATTAAATTTTTCCGCGTTATCCCACAGGCGTCCTTCGATCGTCCCTGTTTTATCCGCGATCGTCATTTCAAGATAAGGTTTATCGTATTTTGTTAATTTCAAGTTCTTTTTTCTGAGAATAAAAACCGAATCAATTTTTTCGTTAACTTTAAAATCTGATATGAATTTCTTATCCATTGTTTTTCTCCTGTTTATTGTTTTTCTCTGTTTGTGGTAGCGATCCCCGATTAGAACTTGCGGAAATGACAAAAATGGGGAAGTCGGTCACTCCCAGCAAATCGAATCGTATTCGCATCTCGCGCACCGCTCGCGGGCATCACGCCGGAGGAGTTTATCAAACTTCAGCTGTTGGATATTCTGCCAGGCGCTCGAAATAACATTTTCAAGATCCTTTACCATTTCTTCGGTAAGTTCAACGATTTCGTCTCTATATTCCCCTTGTTCCAGTTCATATTTCTTTACGGTCTCCTTCACCGGTTCCAAAAATTTAAGAACACCTTTGGATATTTTTTCTGTTCGTCTTGAGTGTTCATACAGCATTTTATACGCGATAAGCTGGCGATAATAGTCGTCACATTCTCTATCGGAAATATCCCTGCAATTGGCAATCGCTTTTACATGTTTATCCGGCTGTCCGGTTTTATAATCTATAACACGAAAACTGCCGTCGGCTTCTTTTTCTATTTTGTCAAATGTTCCTCTAAATGTTACTCCGCACCGAAGCGAAATTTCAAGTTTCATCTCGAGCCCTATCGGCATTATCGGAAAACGCGCTTCTCTTTCGTACCACTTTCGAACTGACCTTTCCAGCTTCTCCCGGCACAATTTTTTTATACCCGCCGTTGCTCCCTGATATTCAAGTTCTAATTTGAATTCTCTTTCAAAAACTTCAAAGGGGGGAAACTTGCCGGTTTTCATATACACAGAATATACCTCTTCTAAAGCCTTATGCGCCGAGTTTCCGAAAACAAGATGCTGATTTTTTCCGGCCGGGAGACGAAGTACATTATCGTATAAAAACTTTCGCGGGCATGAAATATAATTATTGAGACTTGTCGGATTAAGCGTAAGACCACGCGCGATATCCGCCAAAACACTTGAGGCGTCCTGAAACACGTCACGTTTTTTAACTGAAGAAAGAAAATTTGATAAAAGTGCCTCTTCGTCCGCTGAAACAGATTCACGTTTCGTATCCATCTGGTTAAAAAACTGGCTGAGAACAACTTTTTTTTCAGGCGCGGCGGTAAAAAAAATAGATGCCCTCGCTCTGGTAGAGACAACATAAAAAAGGCGTGTTTCATCATAAAGATTCAGCAATTTTTGCTCATTTTTGTCCTCAAGTTTTTCTTTAGATTTACAGATCTCCGCGGGAAGCGGAATACTGTCACTTTTCGCGAGTTTAGGCCAGTTGCGTTTTCCAAGGCAAAACGGGACAAATACCGTATAAAATTCAAGCCCTTTCGACGCGTGAGCCGTATAAATCCTTACTCCGTCCTGACTCATTGTCACCATTTCGCCCGCTAATGCCATCGCGTGATCTTCCCTGAGAGAAAGCTCTTCAGTAAACTTATCTAAACCAAGCGCCGGATCCGCGAGATCCGCTTCTTTTATCAGATTGATGAAACTTCCCAAAGAACGAAGATCACGCATTCTGAGGATATTGTCCTCAGGATACGTATCCAAAATATATTTATACAAACCCGTATCGCTGATGTACTGCATTATGAGATCATGCACAGGCCGCGCGCGCGCGTCCTCACACAAACGGTTTATGGCCCACGCCGCTTTATGTAAAGCATGGGGATTTTCAAGTTCAAGTTCCGTATTGATCTTTAAACTTTCAGAATCCGTTTTTTTGGGAATAGTTTTCGCTTCCGAGGGAAAACTATTTTGGAACTCTTGAAAAAAACTTCCGCTATATTTTCTTTCTCTTCTCGGACCGGAAAACTTTCGGTGATTTACATACTCAAGTAGCTTCAAAATATCCGAGTGTGAGGCGCCGATATAATCGCTTGACAAAATTTTATACAATATTAACGTTGTTTCGGTATTATCCTCAACATCGAATCCGGCAAGTTTCAAAACGTCCAGCATCTGCCTTACGCGTTTTTCGGAACGTATATCTTCCTTACCGTCTGTAGCGTATGGAAGTCCCGCGCGTAAAAACGCGTCAATAACTCTAAGAATATCCTTTCTTTTTCGAACAAGAACCGCGATATTGTTATATGGTTTTTTTCTCTCTTCATCGCTGAGGGAAGTATCGTTTTTAATAATCTCCGCTTGACGTGTTATCCGGCTGATAAGAAAACCAAGTTCTTCTTCCGGCGTACCAAATTCCAGAAGTTTAATTTCCGACGTCCCGTATTCTTTTTTTGATTCAAGTTTTTTTAATGCGACTCGTTCTTTAAGGGGTATTTGTCCGATAATACTTTCGGCCAATTTTAAAATTTCGGGATTCGACCTGTAATTAAGTTTAAGTTCAACCGTATTAAGCCCGGGAAGATGTTCTTTTAAAAGACGAAAATTAGAAAGCGATGCTCCCTGAAAGCGGTATATTGACTGGTCATCGTCTCCGACACAGCACACATTGTTTTTTGCCGGATCTAATATGCTTAACAGCAGTTCCAGCTGGCTTCCATTTGTATCCTGAAACTCATCGACCATGATATATTTATACCGCGCGTAAAACTTTTTTTGAAGTTCATCTTCGGCGCGCAAAACATTAAGCGCGAGAAGTATCATGTCATCATAATCGCGCCGGCCCCTCTTATCAAAAAGCAGGTGGCAATCTTTATTTTTTAATCGTTCATAGTGTTCATAAATAAGATAAAGTTCGTTTAGCCTTAAGATATGTTTCTCTTCCAAAATTGTTCCGCGGCCGAGTTTGAGAGTTTGTAGTTTTTCTTTAAATCGCGCCGGCTCGAGAGCTTCCTTTTTCAGCTCGCTTATACGCTTCTCGATCTCCGACCGAAAATAATACGGCGCCCCGAAAGGTCTTAATTCTTTCACCCCGGGAGTATTATCTAAAACATATTCCAAAACGCGAAGCCGCTCGATATCATTCAATTCGACGCGATCTTTCGTATACCTCAGAGCTTCTTCGGATTCCAAAACGATAGAATTGGCGAAACTATGAAATGTTTCAACTTCAACGTCATATCCGGAATATCCCACGATCTCGGCAAGACGCTCCCGCATCGCTCCCGCGGCCGCGTTTGAAAACGTCAGAATAAGAATATTCTCCGCGCGCGCCTTATTTTGATTCAAAATATTCGCGGCGCGAACCGATAATAGCTGTGTTTTACCGGTGCCCGGCCCCGCCAAAACCAAAAGGGGTCCGTCGACCGCGTCAACAGCGTTTCTCTGCTCAGCATTCAATCGATTATAATGTTCCCGGAAGGTATTGCTCTTTTTTTCGTTCGGCATGGTAACTGCTATTTTTTAGAAATTTGAAATATCGCGTTTAAGGCAAAATTGTTAGGCAAAAATTTTACTATTCGATTACTTGAAAGAAAAACACTTTTTTCTATAGTTATTTTTTGTTCTCTACAAAACCGCCGAAAATCTTTAATGCTTAAAAAATGTAAATTAGGCGTGTCGTGCCAAGAATACGGAAGTGACGAAGTTACCGGAACATGTCCGCCGAAAAATATCTGAAACCGCGCTTTTATATGACAAAAATTCGGAAACCCGATTATAACGCGTTTTCCGATTCTAAGCGCCTCATTTATCGCCTCTTTTGGCCTATGAACCTGTTGCATGGTCTGATTAAAAATAACATAATCAAAAGTTTCATCAGGATATTCTTTAAGTCCCGAATCTATGTCTCCGTGCGACACGCTAAGCCCCTTTTCCACACAACTGTAAATCGCGTCTTCACTTATCTCCACGCCGCTAGCCAGCGTTTCCTTATTGATAACCAAATATTCCAACAAATCACCGTCCCCACAGCCCACATCAAGTACTTTTGACCCGGCGTTTATCATCTCGCCTATGACCGCGTGGTCAAGGCGCAACTCCTCTTTTAGTCTGCTGACCATAATTTGTTCCTCATTTTGTCAAAAGGGGACGTCATCCCTTTTTTTCATTCCCTTGAAACTGTAGTCCATGTTATTTTTTTATTTTTTTCATCGCGTTAGACAAAAAATGCTTTATTAACTTCGTTTCTTCCGGCGTTTTCAGTAAAAACGCGTCATGTCCATAATCAGAGGTTATTTCACAATATGTAACATCTATCCCGTTTAACTTTAACGCTTTAACGATATCTTTTGATTTCGCGGGCAAATAAAGCCAATCAGAACTAAAAGCGATAACCAAAAAGCGCGAAACCACTCCTTTAAAGATATGCTTAAAGTCTTTGCCCTTTTCCATGTCAAAATAATCCATCGCCTTGGTAAGATAAAGATAGGAATTGGCATCAAATCTTTTAACGAAATTATCTCCGCGATACCGCAAATATCCTTCAACCTCAAACTCCGAGGTAAATCCATAGCCGAGTTCTTTTTTCTTGAGCGCCCGGCCGAATTTTTTCTCCATAGACTTATCGCTCATATAGGTTACATGCCCTATCATCCGCGCGACAGAAAGACCCGCTGACGGATGCGCCCGGCCGTAATAATCACCTTCGTTCCACGCCGGATCCGCCATTATCGCCTGCCTCGCGACTTCATCAAAAGCGATTTGCTGAGCGGAGTGTTTATAAGAAGTCGCTATCGGAATACAGCAAACCACGTTTTCCGGATATGAAACCGTCCACTGTAAAGCCTGCATGCCTCCCATCGATCCGCCGGCAACAGCAAGAAGTTTTTTTATACCAAAAGAATCTATTAATTTTTTTTGCGCGGCAACCATATCTTTTATGGAAACGATCGGAAAACTTAAACCATAAGGCGTCCCTTTAGAAGGATCAATAGAATTCGGTCCGCTTGACCCCTTACATCCGCCAATAACATTTGAGCAGATAACAAAAAACCTATCAGTATCAAACGCTTTTCCCGGCCCGATCATCTCATGCCACCAGCCCGGTTTTTTCTCATCCTTATGATATCCCGCGGCGTGCGCGTCACCGGAAAGCGCGTGACAAACAAGAACCGCGTTGCTCCGCTCATCGTTCAGTTCTCCGTATGTCTCATATGCTATTTTGAGATCAAAAAAAGATGCTCCGCTTTCCAAAACAAATTTTTCGCCCGCCGGGGCGTTATAATATTTTGTCTCAACAAGCCCAATTTCCTGATCTTTATTTTTTTCAGACATATTTTTTTGCCTTTATTTAGTGCACATACCGTAAACCGCATACCGAAAAAATGCTCGCCAAAGGCGACCGACCCCGTCTCCGGCGGAATTTATACGGTCTTCTAACCAAGCGCCTGCTTAAGATCTTCAATGAGATCATCAGCAGACTCAAGTCCAATCGACAACCGTATATAATTTTCTGAAATTCCCGAATTTAAAAGCTCTTTCTTTGAAAGCTGGCCGTGTGTCGTCGACGCGGGATGAATCGCCAAACTCGCGGCGTCCCCTATGTTTGCCAAATGACTAAACAGTTTAAGCGAATTAATGAATTTTTTGCCGGCGGAAAGTCCGCCTTTTACCTCAAATCCCAAAATCCCGGAATACCACCCGTTTTTGAAATATTTTGACGCGATCGCATGTTGGGGATGATCTTTAAGCCCGGGATAATTCACGCTTAAAACTTTCGAATGCGCGCGCAAAAATTCCGCGACCTTCATGGCGTTCTCGCTGTGACGGGGCATTCTGAGATGAAGCGTTTTGAGTCCCTCAATAAAAAGAAACGCGTTGAACGGACTCATACACGATCCAAAATCTCTCAAAAAGCTCAACCGCAGACGCGCGGAAAAAACCATATTTCCGATTTTTGGAACATTTCCGAATTTTTTTATGAATTTTATTCCGTGATAGCTCTCATCCGGTTCCGTAAACTGCGGAAATCTTCCGCTCGCCCAGTCAAATTTACCGGAATCAACCACCACACCGCCTATTGACGAACCATATCCCCCTATATATTTCGTTGCCGAATGAACGACTATATCCGCGCCGAACTCTATCGGATTAAGCAAAAACGGCGAAGCGACAGTATTGTCCACAACAAGCGGTAACCCATTTTTATGCGCGACGCGAGAGAGACTTTCAAAATCAACAGTATCAAGCTTCGGATTTCCCATTGTTTCGACATACACAGCTTTGGTTTTTTTAGTAATCGCTTTTTGAAAATTAGAGACACTACGAGGATTTACGAAACGAGTATTGATGCCTAACCTTCTGAGGGTATACTGAAACAATGTATATGTGCCCCCATACAAACTGTTCGAAGAAACTATCTCCTCACCCGACGCGGCCAAATTCAAAATCGCCAAACTGACCGCCGCCTGTCCGCTGGACGTCGCGACCGCGCTTGCACCAAGCTCTAACGCCGCCACTCTTTTCTCTAAAACGTCCGTTGTGGGATTCATTAACCGCGTATAAACGTTACCGGCCTCCTTGAGAGCAAAAAGATCAGCCGCGTGAGCGGTGTTTTTAAAAACAAAAGAACTTGTTTGATAAACCGGTACAGCTTTCGCCCCTGTAGCCGGATCGAACCGAAACCCCGCGTGAAGTCCAAGTGTAGGTTTTTTCCATTTTTTCTCGCCCATCATTTCCTCCAATACCCTTCTATCTTATTTTCCCCTTTTTTTTAGGGGTTTAGGGGAATTTAAAAATCCCAATCATTCAAATTCAAAACAAAAACAACTACTCCAAACTCTTCAAAACATATATCCTATTTTTTTGTCATCCAATATTCCCGATCATTTAAATTTTTTACGCGTAAAGGCACTCTTTTAGCGTTATTCCCAAAAAGATACCCCGATCCGTAAAAATTTCTAACCCAATAAACAGCTTCTTTCCAAAAATAATATGTCACATATTCCCATAAAGGCGGCGACACTTTCCGCACCTCATATTTAACATAATCATGATTTACCGTCACCCTGACATAATGAAGATATCCGCCGTCCGCTTCGGGAATTTCAATGAGCATCCCTCCGCCGCCGGTTACAACATTTTCCACTCCGTCAAACGTTTCGCTCTTAAACATATGTTTATGCCCCGAGAAAACCATATCAACATTATACCTCGCGCAGAGTTTCCTAAAACGATACGCCCAAGGGCTGTTATCCATGTTATACCATTCCTGCTGATACGGATCAAAGGGCGGTTTATGCATAGCAATAAATATGTTTTCATAGTTTTGAGCGTCTTTTAATTTTTCCTCCAGATACACAAACTGTTTTTCGGAAAGTTCTCCGATCTCGTTATCCAGCACTATAAAATATGAATTGCGATTTACAAAAACAAATTCCTTCATGCCGCAAAATTCTTTAAATAGAACGGGATCGTCATGATTGCCTATCGCTGACACCAAAGGATATTTAATAAGGCTCTGCAATTTTTTGTAATTTAAAAACTGCTTTTTGGAACCGTCGAGTGTTACATCTCCCACACTCAAAACAAAATCAATCGGAGATTTTCCGAACCTATCCTCTCTATTCATATTCCATATTTCTTTAAGAGCCGCCGCGTCATTAAAACATAACCCTGCATGATTATCTCCGAAGACAATAAACGAAAAATACACACCTTTATTGTTTTCAAGTTCGCTTATCGCCTTTTCGTTGTTATCACTTTTTGAAGCGCCTTTAACAAAATAAAAAGACACCAACGGCAACAACGAATAAAGCATCATTAAGGCAAAAACAATCGCTACAATCTTTATCCATCTACAACGCATAAAGGTCATCCTCCAAATCCCTAATATTTCCCCTTTTGAAAAAAATAACCCAATGAGTCCCCCCCCTTGTCAAAGTAGCCCAATGAGTCCCCCCTTTGTCAAAATAACCCAATGAGTCCCCCCTTTGTCAAAGTAACCCAATGAGTCCCCCCTTTGTCAAAGGGGGTTAGGGGGATTTTATTTTTTCACTTCTTCACACTCAAATCAACATTTTCCCCGTCCGGAAAACAAAAATTACAATCCCCAAGATGATGTATCGTCTTAAACTCATCTTTTTTAAACATCCAATGTTTTTGAAACGCTTCACCGTGAGCCGCGGCGTATTTAACTTCACATAGAATGATCTCACAGTCTTCCGCTATACGCGGAGCGTCCAAGAGAACACATTCTAGAACTGCCAGCATCCCGCCAATGGCAGGCGACCCTATCTTATGTGACGGTTGAGGTTCAAACCCGCATAGAGCCAATTTATCAACATCTCTACCTGAACAGGAACCGCATTTAACAACTTTTTCTGCTAAATTTTTTGACGGAATGTTGATCACAAAGTTCTTACTTTTTATTACGCATTCACAAATAAAATGTGATCTGCCTATTTCAAGCGCGATAATAGGAGGTTTTTTTGATATAGGCATGTGCCAGGCAACCGGAGTAACGTTCACTTTTTCGTCATACATGGAACTTATAAGCACAACAGGTCCGTGATTAATAAGCCGCGTCGCCAAGTCAAGGTGTATTTCCTCTAACATATTCTCATCCCTTCCTAACGCAACAAACTTCGTAGATGCCGACCAATGCATCCGCCCTTTTCACTTTAAACGACCCCGCGATTTTTCTGATTAATGTTTTTTCATTTTATTCGGACCGGGACGGGCAAGCCGTCCCTGCATAATTATTGCCGTATGAACAGGCGAACGATTCACCATTAACCCTTCCCTAATCGCCGCTTCGGGTGATACCGATAATTTCATATTCAAGAACACCCGCCGGCGCTTTTATTTCAACGCGTTCTCCGACTTTATGCCCACGAAGCGCTTCTCCGACAGGTGAAGAAATAGAAATTTTATTCAGATCAAAATCAGATTCCTCTTCCGAAACAAGCGTATAGTCAAATTCTTCTCCGGTTTTAACATCTCTGATGCTGACAGTCGCGCCAAAAAACGCTTCGTCCTTCGGAAACACCTTGTCATCTATGAGCTGAGCACGCATCAATGTATTTTCCAGCTCAGCAATCTTTTTTTCATTCATCGCCTGCTGTTCCTTCGCGGCGCTATATTCGGCATTCTCACTTAGATCCCCATGCGCCCTTGCCTCCGAAATCGCCTTAATGATTTCACGCCGTTTCTCTCTTTTCAAAAACTCCAATTCACGGCAAATCTTCTCACGTCCCTCACGGGTTAGTATTATACGCTTCTCCGACATCTCTCCTCCCCAAAACAATCAATATCAATTCAAAAACCGTCAATATTACACGATATGACCGTATGCCAACCAGACTAGATTATATAGTAATAACAAGTGAAAAACAAACAAAAATTTTACGCGATCACCTTCAAAAAAACTATGTCATTCTCGCAAGCTTGCCCTCGTGAAAACGGGGGCGGGTATCTATGGCACAAAGTAATATAGCATTGTTGAAGGAGATTTCCGCTTTCGCGGGAACTACAAAGAAAGGGTTGTCCTCCCCGTCCTGAGCTTATCGAAGGAAGCCAAGGCACACCACGTTGTCATCCCGGCCTTGCCTGTCCTGAGCTTGTCGAAGGGAGGCCGGGATCTCTGAGGGAATGTCTATCTCTACGCCGACATAAACACAGCAGAAACCAGCTTCACGTCAGGCTCACTCAATTTTTCGACGGGTTTATATGAAAGTGCAAGATTAATTATCTGCTCGAGATTGTTCTCCATCACCACTCGCATATACTTGTCAATTTCGCGATCCCTATCCTCAACAATCGGAAAATGCTCTTTCACATAATAGCGTAGAAGGCGATATAATTCTGAAGTTTTCCGCGTACCTCGATCGATGTTTCTGGCGAGATACATCATAGAATATATATTTTCGCGATACTCTCTTCGAACTGCTTTATCATCTATTCCCTTTAATCCTTGCATATCAACGATCATGAATTTTATACCCTGCGCTTTTTCTTTAATTTTGACCAAAATAGCCGCGTCAACCATGCTTGATGGAAGCTGTACAATAACATTTTTTGGATCAAGCCCCAACTTCGTCATCCTGCCCAAAATGCTTCTCGAAAGCTCTTTTGTTTTACCCGTCCCTATTTTTAACAACCTGAACCGGCTCGCGAACGCGCTTTCGTCCGCTTTAAACTCATCTCCCACATACATGTCATTAAACGTAAATAGCGTATACCGGCAATTCGGCGGTGCGATCTCTATACCAATTTCGTTGGCGATTTTCTCGTAACGCTTAACCCTTCTGGCATTCATCATCTGCTGATCTCTAAGAAGCTTCTCCTCGGTCACAACATTCTCGAACGCCGATCCTTCTCGTGCGGCAATTTCAGATTCTTTCAGTTTGGCTCTAACCAAAAAAGAAATCGCCTCGGTTTTAAGCACGGTTAATGCTTGGCTAGCACTTTCCGTCCCGCAAAGCTCTCGAACACGGCGCATATCAAAATCACTTTTTTTAAACTCGTTCGGCTTTTTATCAATAGCTTCCGTTAAAAATTTGAGTTTCTCCAAATCCTCCACAGAATCCAGAGCTTGAACTTTTTTAAAAACTCCTGTCAAAAATTCCGGCTGAAACTCCCGCCTCTGCCATATTTCAAGTTCCATTTGTTTCACTTTTTTAAGAAGCCTGCCCTGTTCAGTATTCAGACTTTCCTTCATAACATCAAATGTGCCCGTGTTCAAATATCTCACAAAAAGTTCCCGCAATTCAGGCTCCATAAATGTTTTCTCGTCAGAATCAATACCCTTCAAAATTTTTGCCAACACCTCCATGTCTTCGATATTACGAAAGCCTAATAACAATACCTGCTGCCGCTTTTCACTCTGCTCTTCATCGTGAATTTTAAGCTCCATTCGTTTAACATCTAAGAGTTTTTCCCCAATAGAAGAACCCAGCGCGTCACGTATTTCGGCAAGCGATTCTGTACCGAACGCTCGTTTTAGAATATCCTTGTTCTCTTCAGATTCAACTTCTTTTAATTTTGAATCCACAATATTTATCGCCTCATCAAGAAGTATCAAATAGTTGTCCAGTTTTCTAAATTTTTCGCATATTCCCCTAAGTTTGAGTTCAGATAAAAGCGCGTTGTGTTGTTCAATTTCAAAACGATACGCTTCCACTAATAATTTCCCTTCTTCTGTCCCTAAAGCATTACGGATATCAGACAAGTTCGTAGTGCCGAAAACGTTCTTAAACACATCTTTGTTAGCAGAAATATTGACATCTTCTTTTGAATCCATAATACTCAACACGTTTTCAACCGACTCTATGAATTCTACTTTCCGGAAATTCAGATACGCTTCACTAAAAACTTTTTCCTTTCCATCATCTTTCTTCATGGTGTCAAGTTCAGCCTTCTTGAACGCCACGAGTCGTTTACCATACTCCGTCTTAAGCGCGTTTCTGACAGGATCTATTGCTGTTTCATCTCCAAAAGCCTCACTGAATAGCCTATCCTCCTCAACATGATTGTCTGTAAAACCGTAAAAATTTTCCTTGTTTATCACATAATCAAATACAACGTCAAGCGTTTTAAGATCGGATATGTTTTTAAAATTTTGCAGTATTCGACTGTCTTTTTCATCTTGCACTTCCTTTTCCCACGCGTCAAGTTCAGCCTTCTTGAACGCCACGAGTCGTTTACCATACTCCGTCTTAAGCGCTTGGCGAATTGAATATAGTGATGTACTGTCCCCAAAAATTTTGAACAACAAACTAACGTCATGAGAAAGCGGAAGCGTCATAGATAAAATTTTGGTCTCGTATACTACGCAATCAAAAAACAGCTCAAGTGCTTCAATATCGGCAATATTACTGACATTTTGAAGTATCTCCCATGTTTCCGCGTCAATCTCTTTAAATTTCCCCGCGGCGTAGTCTCGCTCCACATCTTCGCCCGTTATCGGAGATTTCCATCTGAGATGGTCGAGATTTACAATATCGTTTTGAGTAAGTTTTTTCAGGTTTTTTACTTTGGTTTTAAATGTCTCATCTTTCGTTGTAACAAATGAACCGTCAAGAATGGCCTCATACAATATATCGAGATCGTTTAAAACACGACCATTTTCAGTTATTTGGACAATAGGCAACCCAAAACTTTCGCCCATTTCATGGACTATACATTTTCTGAAAAATGAAATTATTTCACTATCATTCCAAGCATTATTCTCCATCATAATTTTATTCAAAAACTCCTGCTTAATAAAAAAATAAACGGCATTCTTGCTCGAGTGGCTTGATAGCGAAACCTTTCTAATCTTGCCGGTTATCGGGTCTTTTTCCTTAATAATGGGAAGGTTTTCATTTTTTTCTAAAGGAATTAAAACGATATTTTTATTTTTGAACGCAGTTTCGAATTGAAAAGCAGTGTTAATCCTTCTTAACTGTTGTTCTATTTTTACCCATAGAAAATTATCGAACTGTCCGTTTATGGCCTCATAATATAGTGCCGGTCTTGCTCTATTTGGATATTTTGTATTCCAACCAAGTTTTTTCGCTCTGCCGCTAAACTCGGTAAATCTTCCGGGATGTTCTTTCGTCCCGATATGCTCACGTATAAATTTATCGATCACGCCTTCGTTCAGTTCGGAATATCTTCTTTGAGTTTCAGCATCTTCCGGTTTTTCAGAAGCTCTTTGCGGCAGGGTCGTAAGAGGTTTTGTTAATTTTTTAAGATCGTCCCATTCCCGATCGGTAACAACTTCTATATTGAACCCTTTCTCACTGTCCTTGTTTAGTGAAAAAACCGCGTAATACGTTCTTGTCATGTCATTCTCATCTTTAATACGGCATTTAAGAAAATGATATCCTTCAGACAGCTTAAGTCCTTTCGGCAATTTTTGTTCTTCAGAAAAATACACATGAGTTTTATCAAAAATGCTGTTATTGTAATGATTCTGCGCGTAGCGGATTAAATCTTTAATTTTTATATTTTCGCTTCCCCCCGCGATTTCGAGTAGATGCGCCTTAATCACAAGTTTAAGATTTTCAGTTTCCCTAAATTCCATATCCGCCAAGCCGCTAAAAATCGATTGCGCCGCAAGTTTATATTCCGGCTCCACAAAAACATTTTGACTGAATACCGCATCCGGCACAATTATGTTAAACAAAAAGCAGGACAACACCCAAAAAGACACCCCTCTTAAACCTCCTCGCATAACAACCCTCCTCTTGCTAGTAAACTCGAACCTGTTAACTCATCAAAGCTTAAATTCTCACCAACACATTGTGAGACTGTCGCAAAATGCCCTAAAATGTCATCCTCTGCATCCTCTGGGATGCGGGAATCTATAAGCCCAAGAAACACAAATGTTACAGATCCCCGCGTTCCGGAGGATGACAGAAAAAGGCGTTTTGCGACAGACCCATTATATAACATCCCCCACAAAAATAACCACCCTCATAAATTAACTTTTTTTCGCTTAACACCCGTAAAACTACCTCACCACCAACCTCGTTTATAAAAGGATTTGCCAACAGAAAAAGCTTCCCCTTGAATGTTTTAAAACATTCTTGCTAACGCATGCCTTGCATTAAACTCCGGATAATTCTTGTTTTTTATCAGCTCTTCATAATATCTTTTGAACACACTCGTTTCATCCATTCTGGTTAAAATAACAGATCCTTTCAATTGCTTTAAATATACCTTCAAATCCTCCACATCTGTTTGTACATCTACTACTTTCGGAATATCTGAATGATTTGTCATTTTTGCTATCGCCATATTGTTTTTTGACCAATCCACTGCCACGTAATGATCATACTTCTGCATTTTGACCTCCTCCGGGTTTTTCTTATATCTAACCACTTGTTTGTGGTGAGGTCTTTTTATTTTATCGTAGGTTGGTGGTAATTACATTAAAAAGGGGCACATGCAATGTGCCCCTACGATTTTTTGATTACCTTATTTAACCCGGATATTGCGTTAGAAAATGAGGGGAATTTTGATTTTTTGGGCTGGTTGTCGTTAGAAGGCAAACATTTGGTTTTTGCGTCTTGCTTTTCGATGTATTTACATTAAAATATAAGTGTACGATATCTGTTCTTTAACAAGTACTAAACATATCAATCGACCGATAATGGCAAACTATTCGAAAGATTAGGACTGCAAAAATTTGAACCTAACTTCTCTATTGGATACCGGAGAACATGGTTGTCAAACTGCCGAACTTGATTGTGTAATAGACTTCACAATAACTGCCTTTTTGCATGCCTACTTTTTGTCGAATAGATAAAATTTAGGAGTGCAAAATGAAGTTACACGACAAACTAATCAGAACAAAAATTATTGTCTTGTGCGTTACAATATCTTTCACGTTGTCTTTTCTTATGGACACAGCATACCCTTTTTATTCTACATTAAATCTACTACCCATTCAAAAAGGAATGAGCTATGCTACGTGGGATAAAGATCAGTTCGCGTCTCACTATTCGGATGAATCCCTTAAAAAACTGACTTCATTGGGGGTTGAATACATTTCCATCTGCCCCACTCATTATCAGAACGAATACAATTCCCCGGAAATAAAACAAACTGAAAGAACTCCTACAAAAAAAAGTTTGATACATGTGATCACCGAAGCGCACGCGCTTGGGTTAAAAGTTATGTTCAAACCGCATATTGATCTGATCGATAAATTTGACGGGACCTATTGGAGAGCGGATATTGGGTTTATTTCCGAAGAAGATTGGAGGAATTGGTTTTCAAGTTATAAAAAAATGATCCTTGAATACGCTCAGCTTTCAGAGAACATGAATGTTGAAATTTTTTGCATCGGCACAGAACTTTCTTTTGCCGCGACAAAAGACTCTTATTGGAAGGACATTATTTTAGAAGTACGAAAAGTTTATAACGGTAAATTGGTATATGCCGCGAACTGGGACAATTACAAAAGTATAAATTTCTGGGATAAACTCGATTATATCGGGATTGACGCTTATTTCCCGCTTACCTATAAGACAACTCCATCCGTTGAGGACCTAAAAGAAGGTTGGATAAAATGGTCAGAGGAAATAAAAGCATGGCATACGGAAATCAATAAACCTATTCTTTTTACAGAGATCGGTTATCCCTGCACTTCTCACGCCGCCTCATCCCCATGGCAAAACCCGACAAGCGGCAATGCCGACCCGGAAATCCAAGCAAACTGTTATAAAGCCTTTTTTGAAACTGTTTGGCGTGAAACATGGCTGGCAGGAGTATATTGGTGGAAATGGGACACAAACACGCGCGCGGGAGGCCAAAATAACAGGCAATTTACGCCGCAGAATAAACTCGCCCAAAACGTTATACAAGAAAATTACAAAAAAATTTAGTTACCGTTCTTAATTCGATAACGGGCAGGCAAGGCCGGTATAGCAAGTCAGGCGGACACATAAATTTTTCAAAGGGATATATAGAGCCCCTACAGAACTTCGGGTTTCAGGATGAACAGTCGAAAAAAAACTCCCCGACTGCTCATTTAATTGCAGGCTTAACTTCGCTCCATTCTGCGAGTTTATCGTCTTTATCAAATTTTAGATATATTTTTTCTCCCGTAAAATATGACTCTTTTCCTTCTTTATAAACCCACTGTTCACCTTTCACTTCATCAGGAAGAACTATCACGGGATTTCCATATCTCTCTCGGAGATTCGCCGCGTCCATACCTTTTACAAGCCCGCCGGAGGCAATTGCTTCTTTTACATTCCGGTAACTTTTTGTCTCTGAATTAAGTTCCTCGATCATTTTTTTCCGGCTTCGGCTGAAATTTATAAGTTTTTTTAATCCCCCTTTTGATTTTACATGCTTTACTTTTTTAGTTTTTTTTATCCCTTCAGAACCATCAGTTTTTTTTATATCCACGACTTCCGCGCAGAAAACCCCGTTTGGCATTAAGAATAAACAACTTAGTACAATAATTAAATTGAAAGCGATTTTTTTCTTCATGGTTTTCACAAGGTTTTCTAAAGAAGCTCCGCCGCGAGTGATGCCAATGAACTTCTTTCACTTTTAACTAATGTCATATGCCCAAACATTTTCTGGCCTTTCATTTTTTCCACACAATAAGTGAGCCCATTACTCGAAGAATCAAGATATGGATTATCAATCTGATACGGGTCCCCGGTAAGAACCATTTTTGTATGATTACCGGCTCGGCTTATGACTGTTTTCACTTCATGCGGGGTCAAATTTTGCGCTTCGTCTATTATGATAAATCTGTCAGGAATACTGCGCCCTCGCATAAAAGTCATCGCTTCCAGCTCAATAATTTCTTCCTCAATATATTTTTCTACCAACATTTTACCTTTACCTTTACCTTTGACCCCGGTGTCCTTTTGTTCTTTTCCCTCCGAATGAAAGATATATTCAAGGTTATCAAATATCGGTCCCATCCAGTTTTCTAATTTCTCTTCCTTCGTCCCCGGAAGATATCCGATATCATTTCCGAGCGGCATAACGGGGCGTGATATCAAAAGACCCGTATATGATTTATCCTTAACAACTTTCTGAAGTCCCGCGGCAATAGCCAAAAGCGTTTTACCCGTTCCTGCCGAACCCACTAAAGTAACCAAACTTATATCGTTATTCAGTAAAAGCTCAACCGCCATCGCTTGCTCCTTATTTCGAGGATGAAGCGACATTACACTCATTTTATTGAAAATAAGAGGCATAAAGATATTGAAATCTTCCTTATATCTCGCGATCGCGGTATGTTTAGGGTCTTCCTTATCAACTAATAGGGCAAATTCATTTGAGAAAAATTTTTCCCCGGCGGTATTATATTCTTTCGTTTTGTAGAAAGTATCTATTTCCTCTTTTGACACTTTAAGCTGACGGCACCCCGAATAAAGACGATCAAAATCAACCTTCTGTTTTTCAAAATCAACACTGGTTATACCGAGCGCGTCCGCTTTAATTCTCGCGTTTATATCTTTCGACACAAATATAACGGTTTCCCCTCTTTTCTTCCTGGCATAAGCGGCAAGCAATATTCTGTTATCCACCAGACTTTTGGACAATCCGAACGCTATTTTATTGTCTTCTTCCGACCCTAAAGCGATTTCCAGAACCCCTCCCCTCTCAAGGGGAAAACCCTTGCCCGGCATACCCTTTTCCCGAAAACTGTCAAGCATCCTTATCGCGATCCTGGCATTGCGCCCTCTTTCGTCATGATTTCTTTTAAATCTGTCAAGCTCTTCCAATACCTCAATAGGCAAAAGTACAATATTATCCGTAAAGGATACAAGGGCGTGAGGATTGTGTAAAATCACATTGGTATCAAGCACAAACGTCTTTTTTTTCAAAATATCTCCTCTCTTTTCTCAATTATTCCCCGCCGAGACCCAAGTAAGTTACAGTAACCTACTCGTGTTCTCGGCGAAAACGGGCTTAAAATCTATGCACACTAACGCGGAAAAATCTACGTCAATTTTTTGACCAACAACGCGATTCTTTTT
>Ga0210003_1000534_pt1 | contig 34189 bp, 73 predicted proteins | sample LantaG_FD_182804 | JGI IMG/M metagenome (GOLD analysis project Ga0210003, IMG submission 182804) | Deep subsurface microbial communities from Baltic Sea to uncover new lineages of life (NeLLi) - Landsort_02402 metaG (SPAdes) (version 2) | ecosystem: Environmental > Aquatic > Marine > Oceanic >...
CCTGAAAGGATACAAATTGGATAAACTAATAAAGACAATAAAATGAAACTAAGAGAAGGATATGTTAGTAATAGTAGTTCTAGTAGCTTCATCATAAAAGTAGATGAACTCTTAGTAGCACGTAATAAAAAAATGAATAGAATAAAACAAATAATAGAAGATCATGAAAGTAAGAAACGGGTTTGTAAGCAATAGTAGTTCAAGTAGCTTTATCTTGAAATTTGATAAAGTTCCGGAAACTAAAGAAGAAATGAGAATATTATTGTTTGGTGAAAACCCACCAGCATTTACTGCACATTGGGATGATGATGCAATATCAACTGTACAAGTTGCAGGTATTTTATTTAGAGATATTGAAAGTGCATCTACAATGGATATTAATAGTTTGATTTATTCAATTAAAGAAGAAATTGGACATTTTAGTGAATATAGTTATGATGAAGGATATGAACTTGTAGAAGGTACAGAGTACGAAAAAGAATTTAAAAGACTCTATGCTATAATTAAAAAAGAAGAAAAAAGCACTACTGATAAAAGATATGGTGGTGGTTTTGATTGGAATTCATATTATGAAAAGCTTACTAAATTATCTGTACCGATGTTTGATCTTATTGAAATCGCAATTAGAGAAAAATATAACGAAAATGATTCTTTTATCGAAGTTGAATATAGTGACAACGATGGACAAGTATTATCTTATATTGAACACGGTGGTATTCTTGATAAAATTGCAGTACAAAGATTCAGTCATCATTAAAATATATAACGATGAATAAAAAGATAAAAAGAACATTAATCTGGACAGTAGTAATAGTTTTATTACTGATGTGTAATATAACATATACCAAAGGGAATAAATACACATCTATTAATAGTTTATTTGTTGTTATTTTTACTGATACACCATTAATCGAAAAAGGAATTATAGAATATGAAACTGAATAAAAATAAAGGAAGATGGTTGGATAAAAAAGAAATAATTTCTTTAGATACAAATGAACCAACATTACTTGATGATATAGCATATCATTTTTATTGTAAGGATAGGAATAATGATGTGTGTGTTCCACAAGTAACCTTTATATGGAATGTTGTAAAATTTAATCACCCAAAAATGATTAAATATTATAATGAAGCAGAAAGAATTTTAAAATTAAAAAAATTAATAGATAAGTGTAATGAAAGTTAGAAATGGATTTGTAAGTAATAGTAGCTCTAGTAGTTTTATCATTCTACAATCAAGTATGAATGAAAAACAAAAGGAAATGTTATTTGATCATATTGAGATTGCGAAAGAGATTGATAAGAAATTAAAAAGTCAAGGGAAACCCGAAAAATATGAATACTATGAAGAGTGGTATATGGAAGAAGATGATTTTTCTGTTTGGTGTCATACATCTATGGATAATTTTTATTTAATAGAATTTTTAATATCTGAAGCTGGATTAGACGGTGATGATATTATTGAAATGGGTGATGATTTATGGAATGAAAAACTTTTTGAAACTGAAGAATATCAAGAATTTAAAAAAATGAAAACAAGGGGTAAGAAGTTGGATAAATTAAAAGATAACATAGATGAAACCGGGAGATAATGTTGTTTGCATACACAAGAGATTAGGTAAGGTTGGTTCTAATTTAGAAGAACATAAAATATATAAAATTGATTTTACACATAAATTACAATCTGGTGGAATGGAAGTTAGATTATCAGAAAGTCCTCACATTTCGTATAATTCAAAAAGATTCGTATCTTTGATACAGTATAGAAAAATAAAGTTGAATAAATTAAAAGAAAAAATAGATGCAAGTAGGTGATAAAATAGTATGTGTAAATGCTGGAAACTTCAGAACTAAATGGGGTCAGACTAAAGATGCGCAACGTAATATAAGATGGTATGAAACTTATACTGTTTTATCACTCGGTGAGAATGATGGCATCCAAGTTAAAGAAGAAGCAGGAACACATTATCATAGGGAACGATTTGTTACAGTAGAACAATATCGTAAAATGAAATTAAATAAAATTAAAAGTAAAATAAATGAACAATAATAAATTACATATAGCAGGTAGGAAGTTATCGTACCATCTAAGGCACGATAAAGACCTTCTAACGGACCCAAACGGTTGGGTGGAAGTATCTATCATCTTAAAGATGTTAGATATAAATAAGCTTCTATTAGACGAATTAGTAGAAACGAATAATAAGAAAAGATATTCTTATAATGATGACCAAACAAAAATAAGAGCTAACCAGGGTCATTCAGTTAATGTAGATGTTGAGCTTGAAAAAAAGATTCCACCAGTGGTTTTATATCACGGAACTTCCCCAGATTTCATAAAATCTATATTAAAATCCGGATTAAACAAGATGAATAGACAACATGTTCATTTATCTTTGGACCTGGAAACAGCAATAAATGTTGGTCAAAGACACGCAAAAAGAAGTAAACCTGAAATATTAGTTGTTGATTGTAAATCAATGGTTAAGGATGGGTATAAGTTTTATATATCTAACAATGGTGTATGGTTAACGGATCATGTACCAAGTAAATATTTATCGCTATGGGAATAAAATTAGAAGGGTTTCTTTGTGATAATTGCAGAACTTTTCGTACCTTTGAAGGTGTGAAAGCGAATCATACTGATTTAGATGATATGGAAGCAGGGAAAAATGTAATACCAAATCTATCATATGCTAAATTAGAAGGATGGGAATATTACAATTATATTACTGACCCTAATGATAAGTTTAATGATGATTGGATAATGGTTGGTCATGGTTTTAAATGTTATTGTCCTAAGTGTGCAAGAATACTAAAACTTAATAAAGTAATCTCTAAAATAAAAACGTTATGATACAGGAATACGAGGAAGTGAGAAGGTTTTTAAAAACTATGGTAATAAATAGTTTTTCTGAAGCTACTGTGAAAGTAGAAGATATGTTCACAGATGAATTTAATGCATATGAATTCCAAATTTTAGGAAGTGTAGTATCTGATAAATTTTATAATAGACTCAAAAACAAAGCATTTGAAAAATATAGTCAAGTAATAGAATCATTTGATTTTGTTTCATCAGGTGGTTTTTCTGAACAAGCAACAATAATTGTCTATCTAAGAACACCGATAGATATTCGTTATGAAAAAATAGATAAAATAAAATCCAAAATAGCAGTATAAAATATGAATAATCAATATAGAATAAAATTAGAATTTGATCTTAAATATATTGAGAACGGACCTAACCGTGAAAATTTCGTATTGATTATTAAAGTATTGAAGAAGGATAATAGATTTAATGTAACCCCAAAACCCAACCAAGATTATACAAGTTTAGTATTTAATGCATCCAATGAATTTACAATTGGTACTAACTCACTACAACCAAAAGGTTCAATCGAATATTATTCTTTTGAATTACCAAACAAGAAAAATATGAATCGTAAGATTGTAAACACTTTTACAACAGACTTCAGAAGAAAAACTTACCTAAGACACTTACACACAGCACTTTTAGAATGGTCAAATAAATGGGGTCCATTTATTAATGAACCAACAGCTAAATTTAGAACTATCGGTAATAAGTGGTATATTTATATTACTAAATAAATCATCATAAAAATTTGGTTTTGTTAATATTATTTTCTATATTTGTAGGGAATAAACAATACAGTTATGACAAAAACCGCAAAAGATATCGCATTATTAGCACCTTTCGACAAGTACGAAGGTGATAGAAGAACGGAAGTTAAGCATTATAACCGTACTATTGAGTATCGTGGTTATGAGATCAAAAGGAATGGTTATGTTCCTAATGGTGCTGATGGTCGCTGGGAAGTTCCTACGTTGAAGTATATCGACCTGGGTGGTGTTAAAGAAGGATTTCTTACAGTTTCCATTACCCAATCAAAGGAAGCTATTGATAAGTGGTTTATGTTAAACGAAGAACTTAAAAATTTATAATATGGGAAAATGTAACAATTGTAAATACGGAAAGACAGCATTCGAAGATGGGATGAATTCAATAGAAGGTATGACCTTTTTAAGTAAGAATCCTGATTCAGTATTGGGTGCTATGTATGGTACTTGTATGAATGGAAACATTGATACTTTTGTAAAGTGGTGGAAAGATGCTGTAGGTGTTCCTTCCAGTGAAACAAAAGATGTACCTTGTTATGAACCGACAGAACTTTCAAAGCATATGGATGGTATGCTTGGAACATTGGATAAAATGTTAGAACTTGTAAAAGTATCCAACGCATTCAAACCAAAAAATATAATCAAATTCGATGATGTTGAATTGGGTGATAATGTTGTAGTAATCGGAAACCCTGGTGATAGTCTTGTTACTATCCAATCTACAGTTAGGGAAAAAGATGAATCATCTATAATATTATGGTGGTGTGGTGGTGAATTTGGGATTAATAAAAGTGATATTGAAACAATATACAAAATTGAAGATGATCTCACACTTACAACAGAACAAATTGTTGAACAATTAAATAATTAAATTATGAAATACAATGTAATTGAATATGGAACAGATATCAAACTTGGTATATTTCTTAATGTAGAAACAGTTAACCAGGAAGTAAAGGTTTGGTATTATAGTAGCGATGATGATTTGATTAAATCAGCTTATCGTGAAAATATTTATTTGAAAGAAATTGAAGATTTCGGTAATTAAAAATAGAAAGCATGACTGAAAAAGAAATAGTAGACAAGGTAAGTGAAATAATGGATATGAGATTTTCTCATTATGATAATCATAAAATGGGATTAGATTATTTACAACATGTAAGTAATTTAACATCCATTCCAAAAATTGTTCAATACACAGGACGATATGGACCTTGGGGGTTTGCTATTTTAGAAGATATGACCGTTGTTACAGAAATGTCGCAGATTAATGAATCCTTCATTGAAATAGCAAAAATTGCTAAAGAAGTTGGTGTAGAAACAAGTACATCAGATGCGATGAAAAAGACAATGGATGAAATGGAAAAAATTAAAAAAGCTGAAAAGTTCTTGAAAGAAAATAATTGTGCTGAAGTTATTAATGACCCAGATAAGAAGATTAATTGGGTTTAGGTATAATTAATATATACATTATTACGCAAAAACAAAATAGAACAGATGAAATTTAAAAGAACTAAAAAGGTTGATGGGTTGAGAATTTACAGAAAAATTTGTGAATTGGTCAGAATTGTTGAAGTTAAAGATGACGATGGTGATATAAAAACATATCTTGTTCAATCAAGACATAATAAACACGCAGAGTGGAAAACGATACAAGATACTATTTCTCTGAAAAAAGCAATTCAGAAAAAACACTTTCAAATCCTTATTGCAATTAGGGATTTAGGATACAGACAAGATTTTCTAAGAAAAAGAAAATTAAGAAGAGGTTATTAACAGGTTAAAACTTTAATTATGGTATTTTATGAGAAACTTAAAATGAAAATGTCAGAAACCCCACTTGGTAAGGAAATAGTAAAAGTGATGACTGATAATGAAAATTCAATCATCATAGGTCTTACTAAAATAACATTAGATTTTGATATTCTTAAAATAGAACATTCGGGTAGACATGATCACACAATAGGTGATGTTGATTGGAGTCTAAGTGATAGTAATCTTCCGTTTGTTAATACTTTAAAAGAAGCACTTCCTGTTTTACTCGAACAGGGTCATCCCGATTATTATTATGTTCTTAAAGTTCAGGTATGAAAAAAACTATAAAAGAAATAAAAAAATTCAGATTAACTAATACATTAAGAGAAAAATTCGAAAAATCTAATGTCATTCATGTTGGTTTAACAACTGTGTCTTTATTAGAAGATACCGCAAAAATATTAAATGTGGAACACGCGGGTAATATGGGAAATTCTATTGAAAGAAGTGTTAATCCTAATTTAAATAGAATTGGGTTGCCAACTATTTCTGAATTAAAAGATATATATGAAGTAATAGATGAACAGGGTAGTCCTGACTACTATTATTCAATTGAATTTGATATACATATTTATTCACCAAAAAATAATAAACTCTATGCAGATTAAAATTTTTTCCGGAAGATCGACACAATATTTGTCTGAAAAAGTAATAAAGAAATATTACGATGGTGACGAAAATGCTGAACTTAACAAGGTTCATATTAATCAACACCGTGATAAAGAAATTAGTATTCACTATGAAGAATCACTCAGACAAAATAATGTTTTTATTATACAATCTACTGCATTTGGTGGTGATAATATAATGGAGCTTTTTCTTATGTTAGATGCAGCTAAAAGAGCATCTGCAACTAATGTAACAGTAATTATTCCTTATTTTGGATATGCAAGACAAGATAGAAAAGATAAACCAAGAGTTCCTATATCAGCTAAACTTATGGCTGACTTACTTACAACAGCAGGTGCAACAAGAGTAGTTTCTATCGACTTACACGCTGATCAAATTCAGGGGTTCTTTAATATTCCTGTAGACCACCTAAGTTCAAGTCACATCTTTATCCCTTATATTAGGAATAACTTTGATACAGAAAATGTAGTTATAGCATCCCCTGATGCTGGTGGTGGTAAAAGAGCAAGTAGGTACGCAAACGCATTGGGAACTGATATGGTAATTGCACACAAAGAAAGAAAAAAACCAGGTGTTATTTCAAAAATGAAACTTATCGGTGATGTTGCAGGTAGTGATGTATTTTTGATTGACGACATAATTGATACTGCAGGTTCTATCACTAAAGCCGCTGAATTGATTATGGAAAATGGTGCTAATTCAGTAAGAGTTTTATGCACACACCCAATTCTTTCAGCAGGGTCATATAATAGAATCAATAAATCGCCAATCTCAGAAGTGGTGGTAACTGATACTATTCCTATTGAAGAAGGGTTATCTGATAAGATTAAAGTTTTATCAGTAGATAGTATGATTGCTAAAGCAATAGACCATATTGCTAACGGTATGTCATTGAGTGAGGACTTATTCGGAACACTTTAAAAATAACACTATGCATCAAATAATGATTGGTATATTAATAATGATTGGTTTCCTACGTTTGTGGGGATTCGCATCAAAAGATTTATTGGCTACAACTAAATTTTTAGCTTATATTTGGATTGTTGTATATGTAATATATTTTTGTATTGTTGGTATTAAATGTGAATTTTTTTTATAAGTGAGGACTTATTCGAAACTTAATAATATAAATGATATGTGGTATTCAGAAGATGATTTTTATGAAGTACGAGCAGCACAAGTTGAAGCTGATAAGAAATTAGCTTCTGATAAATTAGAAGCTGAACTTTTTTCATCAGTTAGAGAGGTATCAACTATGGACAGAGCAAAGTACATTATGAAAAAATTAGAAAGTGATGATTCACTAATGTCAGATTTTAATCTTTTAATGAGACAGAAGAAACTTAATCAATTAAAAAGTAAGTAATATGGAACTAAGGGTAGGTGATGTAGTAACACTAAATACAGATATGCTTGGATGTACACCAGGAACCAGGGGTGTAGTTTATGAAACATATCCCGATTTTGATATACCTGGAAAAACAGGTGCAAGTATTATTTTTGAAAATGGTGAATATGATGGTTTTTCAATAAGGGATCAAGACTTGTTTCTTAATGAAGAATCTGTTCGATATATTCCATTTTATTTAAGAGACTATAAATTTACAAATGTTATGAAACTATCCCAGGACTTTAGAGATGATTTATGGGGTGAAATATTTAATTAATATGGAAGAAGAAAAAAAAGAACCTCCGGATGTTATTGATAGTGGTAAGACATTTTCATCTTTAACTAAAGAAGAGATGACTAAAGAAAAAGCGCAAAGAATGTACAATCAACTTATAGATGATGATTCTTTGATGCACGAATTAAATGTGCTATTAAGGAAATATAAACTTGAACAACTAAAAGATAAATAAAATGGCTGATACAACAGATGGGTTTTATAATGATTATGCTATTGATGGTTGGGATGAAGAAGAATGGGATGTGGATAGTGGTGTAGAAGATACTGGTCCAACTGATTCGGAAAGAGCACTTGAAATCTTTACTGAACTAGAAGATAATCCTAGTATAATGAGAGAATTTAATCTTTTATTAAGACAAAGAAAAATAGAACAAATAAAGAAAAAATAAAATGGCACAAGAAACCGATTTTGGACTTGGTGAAAGTAAAAGAGATCATTATAGGGATTATAAAAATAATAATCGTAAAATATTAAAAGATGTTTTAGATAGAAAATCTTCAGCACAAAGATTGAGGGAATTAAAAGAAGAAAGAGAATCAAAACCGTTAATAGCTAAAAGGATGATAAATAAATTAATTAATGATCCTGAATTAATGGGTGAATTTAATAAGCAAATGAGAGCTCATAAAATAAATAAAATAAATAATGAGAAATGAAGAACTTCATAAAGCCATAGATGAATATATTAATCAATTCGAAAAAAAGAAAACTGGTTCTGAATATCTAAAAGAACGTGCTTCTGAAATAATTTCAGAATTAACAAATAATCAAAAATTATTGGATGAATTTAATTGTCAGATGAGAGCATTGAAATTAAAGCAATTGAAAAAATGAAAACTCGAAGTAAAGAAGAAAAAGAATTTTTAGAATATTTGCTAGAAGAAGCTCAGAAGAAAACCCCTTCACCTAAAGATCAAGCAAAGGAAATTCTTGATAAATTAGAATCTAATCCAGAAGTCTTTAGGGAATTTAATACGTTGTTAAGAAAAAAGAAAATTAAAAAAATTAATGATGGAAGAAAAGTATAAGTTAATAAGTGAACTCTTAAAAAATAAGAGTAGTATTTTTGAACATAAATCTAATGGTTGGCAGTCATATGAACATAAAACTGAACCTACTATGTTTGATTTATTAGTGATGATGGATAAACTTATACAAAAACACCCAAGAAATATAAATAAGATTCTTGAAAATATTCCTGAAGAAGAAATTCAAAAATATTTACGTGCTAAAAAAATGGCAAAAATACAAGGAAAATAAAATGAGAGAAGATAGTTGTTTAGGATGTATGTTTTCTGAAAGAGATGATATGACAACAGTATTATCAGACTTACCTGGTATTCATAGTGAAACTATGCGTTGTATTCATCCAAACAGTCCATACTATGAAGAATTAGTATTTGAAGATACATCTTGTCGTCAATTTTTAGATGCTAAAGAATACTTTAAAATGAAGGATAGACAAGAAAATATAGAAGAATTAAAAGATAAAATTAGAAAAAAGAAATTAGGATTATGAAACTATTAAAACGACAAGAAAAATATTTAAATTCCATTCCTAAAATGAATAATGATGAATTCTTTAATACATTCATTGAAGGTATGCAACCCGATGATTATGATGCGTGTTGGACTGAATACGGATGGATGATAAGAAATGTAGTTTATGAAGAAATGATTAAACGTTTGAAAGATGTTAATTTTTTAACAGATAATTACACAGAATTGTAATGAAAAGTGGTGATTATATAAAAAGTAGTTTGGATGAAAAAATTAGAAATATTCATAAGGAATATGATTATCAACTAACTATAGCTGAACTTCAACACCAAGCACAACTCGAAAAGATTAAAGCTACTGTTGGTATGGTATCTATTGCAGAACAAGCAAAAAGTATCATAAAAACATTACAAGATAAACCAGAATTATTAGATGAATTTAATCGTCAAATGCGAGCTCTTAAATTAGAACAAATAAAAAATAGTAAAAAGTAGGTTATTTTAAATATTTTTATTATCTTTGTAAGGATAATTAAAAATTGAAAACTATGGTGACACATTTTATCGACTATGAAGTAGACATCAAAAGACTTTTTATAAAAGTATTCGGACAAGATATTTTTGATGATTTCAATAAAATACCATTAAAGGTTTTAAACCCTGGTGTACTTGATGTTGATACAAATCCTGCTGCACCAAACATCAATGAAAGATTTAGTGAAGATTGGATTGACTATTCAAAGGAAAAAGAATGGACATTCCTTGATATGTTTATTGGTGTTGTTTATGAATATGGTGTTCAACAATGTAAAGACCACGACCTCTTAGATGCAAAAAAGCATTTCGCACTACTTCGTGCAATGACAGGTAGTGATCTTTCTGAAGTTGAAAGATTGGAAGAACAAGAAAAAACACGTAAAGATTTTTCAGAATATATGGAATCATCTAAAAATCTGATGAAGGTTTTATTTGGTTTCAAACTTTATAACAGAATCAAAAATATTAAATTAGTAGATTTTGAATGGGATGGGTTGGATATTTCAACATCATCTATTCTTGCTACTACACCAGGTATTAAAGAAAGATTTAATGAAAGTTGGGTGAAGTATTATTCTAATAAGGATACTACTGCACTTGATCTTTTTTTACAATCTATATTTCATTATGGATATCAATATGGAATGGATGAATTTGTATCAGAAGTAAAGGAACTTTCTGATACTTTTATGGATGATAAATTAACCCAAAAACAATAATATTATGGAACACATTGATGTAAATCGAATTCTTCCGGAAACAAAAGACATTATGAGAGCTGAAGGTCTTATGAACATGCGTGGTAAAACCAGGGATGATGATAAACCATTTAGGTCAAATGCATCGAAAATGTCTAAGCTAATTACCGATCCTTATAAGATGGTAAGAAGAGCAAAAGCTGTTTCACAGATGTATGGTTACGGTGATTATTTCCCACTTGCACCTGGAAAGACAGTTGACCAAGCTACTAACGTTTTTGCACCATTTGCTGAAGCACTTGAAAGAGCTGGATTTTCCAAAAAGCAAATCAATGAGATTGCTGGTTGGAAACTTGATCCACGTGTCAGGGAACGTCAAGAAAAGATGGCTGATATAATGAAAAAAATTAGAGAGAAACAAACAGCATAATTATGGAAAGAAAATATGATTATATAAAAATTTACCGTAAAGTTCTCGGTTCTTGGTTTTTTGTTAATTCCATTAATCGTTGGGATGAAGAAGGTTTAGTTGTTCTCCATCGTACAAGGGATCATTATAGAAACCTATGGGGATTTAATAAAGTTAAACTCGTTCTTTGTTGGAATAACGAAGAATTCAAATTTTAAAGTTATGCCACATACAGAAAGTTTTGTAGTAAGAAAATCTGATAAAACACTCCAAAAGAAAAATGGAAATTCTTTTGATTATTGGAGGGGTAAGAAAAAAGGAACTATTGATATGGAAATTGAAGTTTTTGCATTTTCTAATCATAGGGAAGAAGCTAAAAAAATGCAGAATCTTTTAAAAGAATCTGGAATGGAAAATGATTATTTTATAGTAAGAATTGAAAAAAAGTAACTATTATGCCAAGAATAAGAAAATTTAATAAAAATAGTGAAAAGGAAAAGGTGTTTATCCTTATGCGTTGTATGTTAAGTGCAATGATGGAACATCCTGAATTTTCCAATGTAGGTGAACATAGAACTGATTTAATTGGTATTGCTTGTCAATATAATAAATCTGTTCGAAGAAGTGATTTCGATTTGATTAAAAACTTAGCAGTTGAAGATATTATTAATCTGTTTAGTGAAGGGTGGAAATAATGATAATGTTATCACATCAAATAGAAAAAGTTAAAAGGGTTTTAAATAGAATAACTCAACCAACTAATGAGTCATTGATTTTAGAAAACCAACAACTTATTATGAAAAAATTAATAGAACTTCATAGTATGATAGAAACAATAAAAAATAAAAATGGTGAATAAAGAAGAAACAATAGAAAAATACAATATTAATACAGGTATGGGAAAGGTTTTTGATCATAGTTCTTTACCTTTTTTAACAGATTCAGAATTTGAAGAATTTAATAATATTGGATATACTGGTAAGAATAATTCAGGGGAAAAAATGAATTATGGGGAATTTTTAAATACATTGAACAAAGGTGAATTTACTGTGATACAGACTAAATTTGATAATGGTGATTTTTCCGGAAGATATTCAATTATTAAAAAAGATTCATTAGGAATGCAAAGAAGAAAAAAGTTAAATAAAATAATAAAGAATATATGAAAAAAACATACAAAAGTAAATGAAAAATACAACGGTATTAATTAAAAAGATAAAAGAAAGTCGAGTACCTTTTACCTGGTGGAATAATCTTCCGATACAGAACCTAGAAGATTCTTCCGATAGTTGGGCAGCTTATTGTATGAAATATTTTCCTAATAGGACAAATTGTTATAATTTATCAAAAAGGGAAATACTACATATATGGCATTGTGAACAAATTACAATTACAGAAATATAAAAACAAATAAATGAAAAAAGCATACAAACTTAGATTAGCTGATAATTCAGTAGGACTTCTTGTTCACGATAACAAGAAGATAACTCTTATGAATGATAATTATAATTTTGTCTTTCACAAGAAAGATGGATTCTTTGCTCGTTGGGGTGCAACACAGGAAGATGATGGACTCTTAGAGCTTGGACTTCCAGAAATTGCTGACATCGAAATAGCAGAGGTCTGTGAAGGTGTACCAGGGATTGGTCCTTGTGCTTTCTGTTATAAAAGCAACACAGGGTTCAAAGGAACTAATATGTCCTTAGAGACCTTTAAAACCATCTTTGACAAGCTCCCACCAACAGTAACACAGATTGCTTTCGGTTGTGGTACACTTCGTAGACATCCTGAGATGTGGGATATCTTCAAATATTCAAAAGATAATGGTGTAATACCTAATCTTACTGTCAATGGTGATGTTGATGATGAAGAATTCGATAAGATAGCTGATATGTGTGGTGCTTGTGCTGTATCTATATATGATAAAGATTTATCATATGATGCAATTAAGAAACTTACTGATCGTGGAATGACTCAGGTAAATATTCACTATATGATTTCAGAAGAAACTTATGATAAGGCTTTTGAAATTATGGATGATATCAAAACTGATCCAAGGTTAGCAAAACTTAATGCACTTGTATTCCTTTCACTTAAACCAAAAGGAAGAAGTGTAGGTCATTTTAATATCCTAAATCAATCAAAGTTTGATACACTTGTTAAGTATGCACTTGATAATCAAATTCCTTTTGGGTTTGATTCTTGTTCAGCACAAAAAGTTATGAAATATATTGATACACAAAATGGTAAACTTGATGCACTTAAAGATCACGTTGAACCTTGTGAATCTACATTATACAGTCTTTATATTGATGTAAAGGGTGATTTTTATCCTTGTTCCTTTAGTCCAGAAACTAAAAATTGGGAAGAAGGATTATCCGTACTTGAATGTAATAATTTTCTTGAAGATATCTGGTTTAATGAAAAAACTAAACAATTCAGGGATAATGTAATACAATGTAGAGGGTGTGGTCAATCATGTTCAATTTATAAAATTTAAAAACTAACGATATGATAACTGAATATTTTAATCCTGTATTATGGCCTTTTATTAAAATTTGGCTTGTAAGTGGTATCCTTATATTGATACTTTTTGCATTACATAGAATTGCTAAAAATTTATTACTTGGCACAAAAGAAAAAATATGGTCAGATATTAAAAAAACATCAATGTTTATTATTGGTGTTTATATATTGTCTTTAGGATTATTTTGGTTTATGATGTCATTATATGTAATAGGTAATCCAGTATAATGATTCAAAAATACGAAATAGGGGAATATGTAACAGCTAGTGGATGGGTGAATGAAGATAATGGAACTATTGTAGATACTCAATGGGTATACCATAATCGAAGAGGGGAATATTGTTGGGGTTATAAAATTAAATTTGAAGGTAAAGGACCTGGTTTAAATTTTAATTACATACCTGAAGGATATTTAAGAAAGCATATTAAGTATTCAAGAAGGAAGAAATTGAATAATATATTAGCTCGTATGACACAATGACAGTTAAAATGAAATGGAACAATGTTTGAAGGTTAAAAGAGGTGAATGAAAGAGAATATATAAGGGTATTAAAAATGTTGTATGATGGTGCTAATGATTATACTATTAAAGTGTGGTCAAAAGAACCATCATATAGTAATATTCAGCGTCATATAAGGCTCATTAAGTCTTATGGGTATGCTGAGGTACATTATACTTGTAGATTTAGTGACAAGGATAATTTGAACAATTTAATAAGCGGGAATAATATTATTATAATCGACCAGGAAGATGCAATTAAAAAATGTATTGAAATGAATAGGTTAGATTTATTAAAAACAATTGAAAAAGGAATATAAAAAATATGTCAAAAGATTATTATAACGTATTAGGTGTTGACAAATCTGCTTCAGCAGATGAAATTAAAAAATCATATCGTAAAATGGCTATGAAATACCATCCTGATAAGAATCCGGATAATGCTGAAGCTGAAGAAAAATTTAAAGATATATCTGAAGCATATTCTGTGTTATCAGACGATACTAAAAAAGCAAACTATGATCAATACGGTGATGCCGATGGAAGGATGCACCAGGGGTTCGATATGAATGATTTTATGAGGAATTTCAATATGGGTGATATGTTTGGTGGTGGAAGTCCTTTTGGTGGTGGAAATCCTTTCGATGGGTTTGGTAATCAACAAAGAGCAACAATGAAAAGGGGTTCTGATTTAAGGGTATTGATAAAAATTGATATTAAAGATGTAAACACAGGATATGAAAAGACAATCAAATATAGCAAAAAAGTAAAATGTGATGCTTGTAATGGGTTTGGTGGTGATCAAGAAACTTGTAAAAGATGTAGTGGATTAGGTAAAATCAAAGTCAATAAGAATATGGGTTTTGCTGTCATATCTACAACAACGAATTGTAATGTATGTAACGGTCACGGTCATACTATTTCAAATGCTTGTCCTACTTGTCACGGTCACGGTGTAATAAGTAAAGAAACAGAATTAAAAATAAATTTACCAAAAGGTGTAGAATCTACAGATAGATTTCAAGCTAATGGTAAGGGAAATATGCCCGAAAGACCCGGTAATAGCGGAATCCCCGGAAACCTTATTATAGATGTTACTGTTGAAAATAATACTTTACTTGAAAGAAATGGTTCTAATCTTATTTATAATTTGGAAGTTCCTTTCACAACATTAATGTTAGGTGGTGAAGCTAAAATACCGACATTAGAAGGTGAAGTAAATATTAAAATACCACAATACACGAAACCTTCTGAAGTAAAAAGATTAAGAGGTAAAGGACTTGCTACCCAAAGAGGTGTAAGGGGTGATTTAATGGTAGTAATACATCTTCATATACCAAAAAAATTATCAAAAGAAGAAAAAGATTTATTGAAAAAACTATCTGAACAAGGTAACTTTAACAAATAATGAAATTAATAAAAGAAATTGTAGAATCATACGGTCTTATTGTTACTTATTCAAACAAATCAAATGTGTGGATAAAAGCAAAGGATACTATTATTATGTGTAGTATCCATGAACTGTTTGGATTAGAAGAAGCTGATCTTATGCTACATCTAAAACAAAAATTTTATCGTTTAAATGTTAAAGTAGATTTGTATATTCCTCAAAACAATAAAAGAATTCCAACAAAAAGTAAAAATGTTATCCCTGTTTATTCACCTATAAGCGATAGAAAGAAAAAAATAAGAGATTTACTTAGGGATAAATTCAAACTTATACCTTAAAATATCATATATTAAATATTATTCCTAAATAAAGTTAAATGAAAGAAATAAGATATTTAGCATACTTCAAAGGAAAAGGTTATTATGCAGACAAACAACCTTTTTATTCCTGGTCTTTAACAGAAGATATTAATAAAGCAAAAAGATATAAGACTAAAAAGGGTGCATTGAATAGAATAGGTTGGGAATGCGCAGCATCTAAATGTTCTACAAAAATGGTATTCATAGAAGAAATAGAAACCATTAAAGAAGGAAATGTAGTTACAATCAAATCTGATATAATAGGTAAATTAAATATCAAAAAAGAAGGTGAGATTTTAAGACAGAAAAAGATCGAAAAATATAGAAAAGAAGTCGGTGAAAAAACTATGAAGTTGGTAAATGAACCACTCAAAGTAAATGTAGAAAAACTTTCAGCCGATGATTCTTTCTGGGATTAATTATTAATAATAAAAACTAAAAATTTAAAAAATGGACAAAATGATGAACGATTTCGAAAAGTGGAGAAAATCACAAGGTATTAGTGGAACAGCATTACACGACTACCAAAAGTTGACAAATATTCACGCGGGTTATATTAATCCCACAATTATCGAAGAAAGACAAATGAACGTTGCACAAATGGATGTATTTTCCCGTCTTATGATGGATAGAATTATATTCCTTGGTACTGCAATAGACGATACCGTTGCTAATGTGATAACAGGACAGTTACTATACCTTCAGTCACAAGACGGTGATCGTCCGATTGACCTTTATATAAATTCACCTGGTGGATCAGTTTATTCAGGTTATTCTATTTATGATACTATGCATCTTATTAAAGCAGATGTGAATACAATCGTATGTGGAATGGCAGCGAGTATGGCTTACATTTTAACAATTGCTGGTACAAAACGTTCAGCTCTTAGACATTCAAGATTGATGCAACATCAACCTTTGGGTGGAATTAGTGGACAAGCATCAGATATTCAAATTACAGCTCAACAAATTCAAAAGGTTAAGAATGAATTGAATGGTATTATATCTGATAAAACAGGTCAACCCTTGGAAAAAGTTCAAGCGGAAACAGATCGTGATTATTGGATGGATGCAGTTGAAGCAAAAGAATATGGTGCTATAGATACTGTAATCGGAATGGATGCAAAAGAGTAAAGACACAAGGTTTAAAGTTAAAAAACCCTAACAAATTACTGTTAGGGTTTTTTTATGTAAAAACTCTTAAAAGAAGTTCTATTTCATCTTTTATTATTTTCATTTCAGCTTCAATCTTTTCTTTATCTTTAATTTCTATATCCATTAATTCCATAGTAAACATAGAAGCAGGACCATTATCATAAGGCATATTTCTTTTGTAACGGTCAATATCATTATTAACCTTATTTAATTCCTTTTCTTTAACATAATACGAAAAGAATAAATCTCTTGCTTTTTCGTGTTTCATAGTTTTAAATTTTAGGTTGATTCTGAGCTCTTTCTATTCTCCTTTTTTGCTGTCTGTGAATCTTATCAACTTCTCTTCTTTCTTTGGCCATCCTTTTTTCAGTTTCAACCATTTGAGCTCTTACATGTGGTTGTACCCCTGGACCAACTGTTGATGTTACATATAAAGATGCACACCCATTTAACATTAAAAAAACTATTAATGTTAATAAAATTTTTGGTAATTTATTCATTTTCAATCTTTTATTTTACTTTTGTTTTATATATTATATTTTCAAGTTTCCCTTTCCTATAATATATTTCATCATAAATATAATTATTATCAACATCAACTGCTGGAAAAAGTGGTTGATCCATATTTACATATTCTATATCTGGTTTAAATGTATAATAAAATGTACTTCTGTTATTTAAATCAATTACCCGATCTATAATAATAGTTATATCAGGTAAACTAGAAAAAGAGATTATACTATCTTTCCGTCTTATTATTGCATCACCTTTTTGGTATTTTGGGTTATACATTTTTTTAATTCTTTTATTTTTGCTTTTCTCATTCCAGTTAGATATAAATCATATTCGATATCTACTATTTTACTATCATAAGAATTATGTTGTTCTTTAAATACATATCCTTTAAGAATGAAATTAGAAAATTCTGATATATTAATGTGGTTGATAGTTAATGTACTGATAAATGGTTCGTGATATGGATTTACATATTGTGATTTTAAATTCTTAGAAAAAGAATTATGCCATTTATCGTTTCTTACAATAATATCACCCCTTTTAAATTTAGGTTTATAATTAAAATCTTCTTTATCTTCCTTTTTCATAGACTTTTCAATGTTTTTACTATAAATTATAGATAAGAATATAAAAATAGTTTATTATGTTAGATTGGAGAAATAATTTAGTGTACATTCCGGAAATAGGATTTGGGGATTTCGCATCTGTAATGGTTACGACATCTTATAATGCAGATTATATTAGTAATAAGGATATTTACAAAAATGGTAGAGTGACAGCAAAATTTACAATTACTAATACTGACATTGATAAATTACAAGGATTTACCCAAGAAATAATTAATTTAGGATCAAGGGTAAAGGAAATAATCATTTTTATTGATAATAATGAAAATGTAATATCTTATAATAATTGTTTGATAAATAATATAGAATCTAGAATAGCTGAAGATTTTTTATCAAAAACAATGAGTACAGACATAATTAATTATGTGTTAGAAATAAGTGTAGTTGCAGAATATTCACAACAGGTTACATTTAAAATGTACAATAGAAAAAAGAAATTAAGAAAACTAGTTTCAAAAATAACAAGTGAATGAGAGATTATATACAAGAATTATTAGAAAAAATAGATATCAATTTCATATATGATTATATTGATAATTATCAATGTGTTGGTATTTTTTCAGAAAGAATGTCTGGTAAAACTATTATATCTGAATATTTTCTTTTATCATATTTGATTAAAAACGGTGATAAAACAGCATTTTTTACATCAAAGCATCAATTACATAGGGATAGAGCTGATGCTTTATTACATAAAATTTCAGAAATAGAAGATAATAACATAAATTATAATATAAGGGAATTTAAAAACCAAACTGATTCAAGGGTATGGTATGGACATATGAATAATTTAGTACATAATTTAACTGAGCTGAATTTAGATTTAATTGTCATAGATGAAATAAATGAATATAACAAAATAAGAGAAAAACATATAGATATACTTAGAAAAGCTGTGAATAACGGTTCTAAGTTTCTAATAAATGGTGCATTTAACGATTCCTTAAAAGAAACATTAGATAAATTAGGAATACTAAATAAAATAAAAATTATAGATGATGATTTTTATAAAAATATCACACATCACAGCAGATCGTTGAAAATAAATAGAATAATAAGTAATGAAAAACGGGATAGCGTTTATATTTGAAGATGAAAGAGTAAAATTTGTGAAATCATATAGTTTTGCACCAGGGTATAAAATAGTGAATTATACCATTAATCCAATATATATCAGAGTTAATTTAACAGATGATTTAAATGAAGCTTTTAATTGGAAAGAAAAATATCAAACAGAGATAGCATATGATAATATAAAAGGAATATTGAAATTAAATACAAACGTTAAAAATATTCTTAAAATAAATTCGAATGTATATAAACGATGGATGAAAATAAAAAAACTAAAGGAAATATGCCAATCACCAGGGGTAATCAATTCATAACAGAAGTAATGATTAGAGGGTTTCCATATGAACTATGGCAACTTAATGACAGAGACCCACATTCATTAGGAACAATGAATGGTGAGTCAGGTACACTATGGGTTAAACAAACAGGTGATGGACCGTTTAAAGACCTAGAAGGAGAAGATGAATGGATTCCCTGGTTAGATAAGTCAGCTAATCGTGATAGTTGGGAAATTTCTATTAAGGATGGTAATTCAATGAAATATAAATGGTCTGACTATAGTATAACTAAACACACATCAGGATATATTTCACTTAACGGTAAACCAGTATATGAAATAAATTGTCACGATTTTGATTTTTGTTATAATGATGCAAGAACTAAGATTTATCAATTAAAGGAATTGCTATACACATTTAACGTAAACCTGAAAGATATTGCGAAAGAATCTGGTCGTAAAATTTTTTATAAAGGAATGCCTGCTATTATAGACACTATGTATATTCACGGTGAAATATATTTGAGAGCTGATTATACTGAGGTAGATAAAGATATTTGGTGGAATGAAATGATAGAACCTTGGTATGATGATTTTTCTATTGAAAATATAGATGAATGGAAACATAACAATGGTATAAAAGTTGATATATTATCTAATGATATATATTGGAATCGGAATGATCGACAAATCAAACTGAATAAAATAAAAAGAAAGACTAATGCCGAAGGAACTACATAATATCGTAGAATTTTATAAGATATCTGATAAATCAATAATTGGATATTTAAGGGATGATTTTGACTTAGTGACTAATATATATCATTCCAAGAAATTTAAACTCGAAACAAATCTAGTATTAATAGCTGAAACATTATTAAGACGAACTTATAAAACAGATTGGGATGATTTAAATCAAGGTATGTCTAAACATTCATACGGTCACTTATTCGAAGATTGGTTCAAAGATATAAATATAGCGGATGTAGGATATAGAGTAATAAACTATGAAGGGGAATTAAGAAGATTGAAAATGAAAAAAATGAAGAAATAAAAAAAGTTGATGCCTGACAAACATCAACTTTTTATTAACTTTAAAAAACTATATAACCAAAAAACTGCCTAACCATTAGACTTGAAGATACTCTTCAAGAATCCTCTAACATGATAAATCACATAAGAAGCAATTGCGAATATAACAATCCATTTACCTACGAAATGAATCTGATCCCAATACATTACAGCGAAAGTGGGGAAGAATCCAACTACAAGTATCAAAAGACCTAATCTTTTAATCCACACATTTTGTGTTCCTTCGAATTCTGTATGTCCATTTTCATCCATAATATTCGGTTTTGATTAATATTCACTACAAATATATGTATAATAAATGTAACTTCCAAATGTTTTGGGGGAAAAGTTTAAAAAAAGTTATAATTAAGAAAGTTTTTCGTATAATTCACCAGTTCTTTCAATTCGATCAAGTATACTCTTAAAATGGGTAAAATTCTCTATTGGTACTTGATCCCCGGTTTCTAAATCTTTTATTTCTACTGTATTCCATTCTATAAAAAATGCTAAAATTTTATTTTCATAAAATTCAAAACCATATCCTTGTGTACCATAATCATCAAAAAAATCAGGTTCACTATTGTATATAGATAAATCTGTATTATTTATGTATTGATGACATTTATTAATAAAGTTCATATCTTCCCAGGGTATTGCTTTAGTAAGTTCATCTTTAGATTTCCCAACCATTTTATTTCTTATTGATTCTATAATGATACTATCTGTTACAATTTCTTTAAATTCTTCTAAACTATTAATTGGTCGTTCATCAATTTTATCATCACTTAAATTAAGTAATAATATATTTTCATTATTAGCTGTAAAATGTAACAAATAAGTGTGAGCCCAATATCCAAATGCAAAACTATATCTTTTATTACCAGTAACATAAAAATTTGGTTCTTTAACTATATTAAGTGTTGTTTCATTTTTAATAAAATTAAAACATTGGTCAATAAGTTCTTTGTTTTTTATTGGTATTATTTTATCTATTTCTTCTTCAGCTTTAGGTGTCATTTCATCTCTTAATGATTCTTCAAGAACAACATCTTCAGTTTTAAACGCAGGTGATTTAAATTCATCATTAACTTTTAAAGGTTTAACATTATCTTTATTTTGAAATTTATTTGTACCTGTAGTTATTATATCTAATTTACGAAGAATTCTATTAAGGAATAATTTAAATTTAAGTTCACCTAATGCATCCTGGTATTCTTTTATTGTACCTGTAAGAAGATCGGGATTTAATATATTATTGGTAAGTTGGTTACTTATTATTGATAAGAAAGGAACTAATAAACCAGTTTCACCTAACATATCAATAAATGTTTTTACTTCTTTACCACTTTCTTTTAAAATGAATTTGAATATAGCTTGAATATTTCTTAATTGGTTTATAACTTTATTTATATCTTCATCACTAATATTTATTTTTGTGATGTAGTTATACAAATTATCAACTTTATCTCTACTTTCATTAGTTAAAACAGAAACAGCAAATATTGTTATTGCGACAGCATTATTAATTGTTGGGTCCACAGTAAATGTACCGTGTTCTATTAATAATTGTACTACACGAACTAATACCGTTAATGATGTACTATATGCTTCTGTGTTGTGAAATTTTACACCCGATGCTTTATAAAATTTATGGATTGATCTTTGATATTTATTAATGTTTACATTTTCTAAAACTGATTCATATGTAAAGTCACTAAACCCTTTAACTTTCTTCATTAATGATATATTAATATTTTCAATTATATATAAAAAAACTATTGCACATTTTGTTTATTCAGTTATTTTTCGTACATTTGTATTAACCAAAAAAATAAAAATGGAAACTGACAAATTCTTAAATAGATTTTTACTTATTATTCTTGTATTCGGTGTTGGTTTATTATCATATGTAATATATACTGATTTCGTTTATAAAACAGTAAACGTTATGAATTATTCTACTATTAAATCTTCATCAATAAAACATAGATTAAATAAAGAAAATGTTTATTATGTTAAACTTTATAAAGACAAAATAGGAGAAACTAGATATAAGTTTAATAGGGTTGAAATTGATACGTTTGTAGAAAAAGATTTCAAGCATATTAATAAGTGTAAATTTAATAGATTTTCTGTTTTAACAGATAATGGATTTACACAATTAAAAGTTAGAGATCAAAACCCTTATGAAAAGATATATGTTACAATACCTAAAGATAATATGTATATTATTGTATCGAATTATTTATTAACAGTAAAAATAACAGATACGAAAAAATTATCAGGGTTAGTAGGATTAAATAATAGATTGTCTCTTAAACCGATTGAAATAAGAACTTGGTTAAATATAAGAGATAAAGAAATGAATCTGGATTTGCTAGATCGAACTAATGAAGATTTAGCTGATGTCGGATTAAAAATAGAAGAGTATAGAAGATTATGATTTTTTTTACGTCAGATCAGCATTGGGGTCATAAAGCTGTAATATGGATGTCAAACCGTCCATTTGAAAATGTACACGAAATGAACCTATATATGATCGAGAAATGGAATGAAGTAGTAGGTGAAGATGATGAAGTGTATTTCTTAGGTGACTTTATGTTTAAAATGAGCCCCAATACATTCGTTCAAAATGTTTTAAGTAAGTTAAACGGAAAAATATACCTTATACCAGGTAATCACGATAAACGTTATTTAAAGAAGTATATGGACAGGGTAGAGTGGGCTGAAAAATATCACGAATTATATTATACCCACGAAGAAAAAGAATACCGTTTCATATTATTTCATAACCCAATTTATTCTTGGGATGGTATGTGGAGGGGAAGTATACATTTACACGGACATACACACCGCAATACACATGACTTATATTTTGAGTCAATTGGACATAAATTAAATGTGAATTGTGAATTTTTTGATTATAAACCAATATCAATAGTAGAAGTGATTAACATGTTCAAAGACAAGAAGATAATAAAAAAATAAAATTTTTTGACTAAAAAAGTAAACTTATAGTTGTTTTTTAGATATTAAAGTAATATATTTGTAACCATAAATTATTAAAATTATAAAAATGCATAGGACTTTAGACCTTTACGCTACGCAAAGACTGGTAGAACTACTTTCAAACATTGAACATCAAATCGCTTATGCGATTAATGAATCTATCAGATATCGTAACCAATTCCCCGTATCATATTTGGACTTCGGTTCAACTAATGATACAATTTCATTTATAACAGCTAACAAATACGATGACATTCAAAAGAATAATTCTAATGAATGGACTTCTATGGTTTGGAAAGAAAAGCGTTCTGAAATGAAAATTGGTAAACTTATCAAAATGTTTTACCAGGGTCAATTTCCGGTTAATCAAGCTAAAGGTCAACCACGACCAAAACCATTAGCTGATATTGAATCTTTTGTTAATAAATTCAAAGCTGAAAGAGAAAAAGATGTAAATTACGAAAGGTTTGAAATCGTAAATGGTACTAAGTTTCAATTTTGGTACAGTCAGGAAAATTATTCAAGATTCGTACACGAAGAAACAACACTTGGTCGTTCTTGTCTAAGGTATAAGGAATCATCTAAATTTTTAAGGATGTATTCAACTAATAAAGGTACATTCAGTATGCTTATTCTTAAAGATGATGCAAACAAATTAAGAGGAAGAGCTAACCTATGGGTACTTGAAGAACCAGAAGGAAGAATTTATATGGATAGGATTTATAGTGTCAATGATTTTGATGTTGAACTATTCAAAGATTATGCAAAACAAGAAGGGTGGTTACACAAGGAATCACAAACTTACGGTTGGTCTAATAACATTGTTGATACTAAAACAGGTGAAATACACAATTGGGATAAGATGACAATGTTAGCAAAAATCAAAAAAGTTCCAATTGATGATTATAAGTATTATCCATATTTAGATACACTATCTATTTATAATACTAAAGAACACACACTTACTAATGATGGTAGATTGAGGGTTCTTGAACCACATCTTTTGCTTACTGATTACCAAGGATCATATCACAATGAAGTAGATGGTCGTGAAAGAGTAAATAGTACTGTATATAACGAATTTATTGTTAGGGATGAAGCTAAATTTGTAGAAATTGACGATTCCTGGGTATATGAATCTGATGCTGTTTATGTTCATAATACAGGTGGAAAACACGCATATAGACATAGTGAAAAGATTGTTGAATCTAACATATATAAAAGAAAGTACTTCTTGAAAGAAGTTGCTGTGTATTCAAAATATCTTGGAACACACGTACACAAAGATAGTGTAAGAACAGCTTACCTTGATGAAGAAAAAAGTCAAGAAGTCCAAATCCATTATAAAATGGTAGGTATAGAGTTTGAAGAAAAGGGTGGTGACATTATAAAAAAAAAAACCAGGCAGAATCAAAAGAACTTTTCGAATTATTCAACTTCTGATAGGGAAATGGTGGAAGAAATTTTACACAATCTTTCAAATAATAGTTTTGCACAAAATAGGAGAAGAAGAAGTGGGGGTGGAAGAACAGCTTCAGTAGGTCGTGATTTATACGGTTGGGGTGAATCTGATAGTGGAACAACACAAGCACCACTACCACAAGTTGATAATGGTACAGAAGAAGATGGTAGTCCATTGAATGCTGTAGGTCTTGACCGATATTCAGATGAAGTGCAACAATACTTATTTGAAATATTAGAAGAACAAAGAAGGGAAAGAGTAAGAAGGGGTGAAAATCCTAGTGCCGCTGAACCAAGAATTAGGTTTACAGCAACCCAAGGTGTTCAAATGGGTAGACCAATGGTAACTGATGAACCTGAAAGAGTTGAAAGAACTGAAAGAGTTGGAAGATCAATGTGGCAAACTATTGAAGAACCTACTGAACAACCAGTAGAAGAAGATACACTTAATGATCTTGACCTGGATGAACTCGAAAGAGAAGTTACATCAAGATTAGATGGGATGGGTACAACATTATCAGATAACGAAACAGCAGATGGTGGAGATGTTGATGGAACTGTATCTACCAATAATGCATCAGCAAGATATATAAATTATGGTTCAAATAATTATTGGTATCAAGATGGTACACCAAGTGGAAATACATCAAGCTATGATATCCAAAATCTTGAACGAATATTAAGACAATCTTCAGGAATACCATCGAGTTATTTTGGTAATTTGGGAAGTACTGATAATGAAGGAGATGACCCAACACAGGATGAATAATAAAAAATAAATGAAAAAAAGTTTCGTTTTTTTCAAACTTTTTTCAACTTTTGCACTATAATAAGGCTATACCAATTTTTATATATTGAATAAAAACTTTTTTAAAATAAACATTTATGGTAAATAACGAACTCGCAGCTAAATTTGAAACTATCACTGGTGTAAAATTCACATCATTTTACAAAAAATATAGACCAAAATTAGTGTGGTATCTTACAAGGTATACAAGGGATCAGGAAATCGCTGAAGATTTCGCTGATGATGCATTTATCCAAGCTATGATAAAGATTGATAATTACAATAGTGAAAAATCCCAAATTCATACTTGGATTTATAAAATCGCTGAAAACCTTGTTAAGAAAGATTTTAAAGATAAAAAGAAAATGTCTGTTGTTTCTCTTGATAAAGAAAATAATGAAAACCTTAATCTTATTAATATTATTCCTAACGGACAATTTGAAGAAATTAATATTATGGAACAAGATAGTATTATGATTAAGAAAGCTGAAATTGTAAAAGATGCAATCTTTTCTTTACCTGAAAAATATAAAAAAGTAATGGTATTAAGGGAATTAGAAAATAGACCTTATATTGATATTGCTGAAATTTGTGTAAAAGAAATGGAATTGGTTCTTGACTGTGAAGAAAAGGTTCTTCCTGCAGTTATTGATTTCTTGGATTTAGTTGTTGAAAATAAAAGTAACATTGAAAGCTATGTAAATGTTACATTTAATGAAGGTGTAGAAAAAACTATCCAGTTTGAAATAAAACCTCACAAAACATTTAAAGTTAGTAAAGATGACCTAGAAAATATTTCAAATATTGAAATAGAATCTTATGGTACAACCTGTGTTCTTTATAGAACAACAACTAATCTTTCAACAATCAAATCACAGATTAGTAAGGGTAGACAATTAATACAAACTATGGTTAATAAGAAATTCAAACTTCTTGACGACCAGGGTATAGATAATATAATAAATAAAAATGACCCAACAATTGATGAAATCGAATTTGATCTCGATGATGAATTTGATTTTGAGTTTTAAAAAGATAACCGGGATTTAATCTCGGTTTTTTTTTGTCTAAAATTTTCTACCCTGTAAATAATCAAAGAAATTTAATGGTATCCTATCTTCATATTCTGTTCCCTGTTCATCAATAAATTCCTTTGTAATATTAATCTTTATGAGATCGAAGATTTCACCCTTGTTTAATAAAAAATGATCAGCTACATCTTTACTTTCATTGAAATAAAATGTACTACATATTATTTTGCTTAAATGGAATATCTTTTGTGCAATTGCACCCGTTCTAAATCCTACCTGATCATTATCACATATAATATTTACCTTACTCGGTTTTTTATGAATAATACTCATATACTAAATAGGACTAATAGATGCTGATGATGATGCTACAACTACACTACCTGGTGGTAATATTGATTCTAATACATATTTATCAAATACACCTTCTACTAACCATACAATATCACCTTTTTTAATTTCTTCTATACCCCATACATATAAGTCTGGACAAGCGTGTGTATATTTTAATTTGTTGTAATCTGAAATTTTTCTGAATGTAGCATTTATCAATTCACCTTTTTGGTTTATTAATGGTAAGATAATACCACCACCTTTTGTACCACCATCAAACATATTATTCATTATAGGGTGGGTAGAAACCCCTAAAACGTCTAAATCAACCTGGTCTTTAATATATGACATTGATCCAAATTTACCCCTTTCAATGAGCTCGTCAGTAAATCCCCTATCTTTTAAGTACTTTAATTCTTCTCCGGATAAGTTTTTATGTGCATCTAATATTAATTGTGTTCTTTCTATAATATCATTTGGGGTGATTCTGATATCCTTTTCTGTGAGGTCCAGGTCCTTAATTTCTAATCCCATTTCTTGATCTCTGGTAAATAACGATCTCGCATACCGAAAATCATTTTCGATTTTTTTCAAGCTCATTAATTCCTTAACATTAAATTTAGGAAGGAAATTATAAATAACATTGGTTAAACTCCTATTGTTATAAGCAATGTATATAATATCATCTTTAGTGTACTCATTAGTAACTTTATAATCAGTTGATTTCATCTTATACTTTTAGTTATAAAAAATTTAAAAGTCTTAATCTTCTTTAACAGGATTCGAATATATAGGAACTACAATATTACCATCTTTAGAAAAAGTATTTTCAAAATACGGTGTTAATCCATAAATAACATTTTCCATTAATTCTTCTTTAGTTTCATCCTGAGAAGTTTCATCTAAAAGTGTCATCATATATTTAAAATCTATTGTTACTTTAAATCCATCATCAAATGGTTCAACACTTAATAATTTTTCAGCTTCAGCATTATCTAAATCAAATCCTGTAAATTCCATATAAATTACTTCACCTTCTGTTAATATATCAAGAAAATTATTTGCCATTTCTGAATAATAATCAGTTAATGTATCAAATGCTTGTAATATAGCAGCTTTACCGTATTTTTCATATTGAAAACCATAATGGTATTTCATTACTACTTCCCCGATTCCAGATTCATCAATATAATATCCACCTAAAGGAATTGCGTGTTTTGTGACAGTAGGAAATTCTTCTAATGCCATTTCGTTTTCTTGTCCAGCAGCCATATTAGATTCATAATCATAACATAAAAATTCATTCACGAAAATATCAAATATTCCACTAACTTCTGTGAAATGGTGATCAGCTAATATTCTATTTTTATATTGTATCATGAAATCGAAAATTTCTTCTTTTGTATTTACACCCATTCTTTCTTTAATAGCATTTATAAATTCTGTATATACTTCTTCTGTCTTAAAACTAGAAAATTCAACTGTATAATTAAATGATGTAGTTGCACCATCAACATCCAATGATATATCTGTTATTAAATCTTGAAATTCATCATAAGAATTATCTTGATCAAATTGTTGTATTGGTCTACCTTGTGCATCAGTTTTTGGTTCATCTACAGCTTCAGGTACATTTGGTTGAATTTCTTTCATATAATACTTGTGTAATTCTTTTAAAACCCTTTGTACAAATATAGGTAATGCACTACCTTGTGTAACTTTTAATTCCCCATCTTCTTCAAATTTAACCATAGATTGAGTATTACCATCATTAAAAACATCCATTCTTCCACTAGGATAAATAGTAACACCATATCTTGTTGTTTCCCAACCTGGTTTATTATAATGTCCACCATCCCATGTATTAGGAACTGTTAATTCAAATTCGTCATTTTCACCAACAAGTCTTGTATCTATTAAAACAAATTGTGTTCCTCTATTTTGTGTAGTATATTGTCTCCAAAAGGATTTAGTTTTTAAACACCAAGCAGGTGATCCTGTACACATTATACCTTTGTAATCTTTTACCCAATAAATATTAAATCCGTTACTATTAAATATTAAATCATAATCACCAGGTTCTGCATCAACTTTAGCATTTCTTATTAAATTAATTATATGTTGGGTTTTATTTGAAGATGACATTCCTTTATCGTTTAATATTGATTTAATTTTTGGAGTACCAACATCAATTTTATACTTCTTTAGTTCATCATATATACTTAATGCACCTTCGATATTCATCGCAAATTCGAATACTAATCTTGTTATAAATCCTGTATAACCATCTTTTTTAGTCTTATCAGTAATTGCTTTAAATCTTTCATCATCTTTATTTATATCATTATCTATCAGTATTTTCCTTGCTTGTGACATATTTTCAATGATAAAATCGAATTCTTTTAGGTATTTCATATCAGAACTATTATGTTTTTTCTTATATATAAAAATGAAAGATTCAATCTTTTTACCCAAATATCTATTTTTTATAGATTTTTTTAAAAAAACAGATATATTTTTTTAAAAAAGAAATTTTCATAATGAACTTTTTATTTTATTAATCGTCTTGTAATACACTATAAATCATAGGTTTATATGTTTTCATCAAATAAATAGCATTTTTTCATAAAAAAAGTAAATATATAAAGACTTTTTAGGAATAAACATCTATAAATATCTATGTTTTTTATCTAAAAATAGGCATTTTTAATAGCGAATGTCGATTTTGGATATTGAACAGTAACTAAAAACACAAATATGACAAAACGCTATAACTCTATGATTTCCAACCTTTTAGGTAAAAATAACAGACCTAAAAGGAAAGAATATATATTAACACAATTAATATGTTATTTAATCGGTGGTTAGATGACGAATGTATTAAGAATCAATACATTACGAATTTAATTTTTTATTTACAATAATTAGTATTAAATTAGCACCTTGAAAAAACAATAAAAGATATGTTAAACATTGATTTATTAAAAAGCGAAGTCTATAAAAAGGAAAAACGAAAATTATATCGTAAGACTATTTTATTTAACTTCGTGGCAGTTATCATTATTTCATTATCATTATCCAGTGTAGCACATAACCAAAAACAAGTTGAATTAAATAGAACGAACTTTACACTTCAATCTACTAATGATTCTTTGGTTCATGTACTCACTACAGAATTGATAGCAATGAAAGAACGTGAAAACAAAATTATCCGATCAGCATTAAATTTATCAGAAGATACCTCTTATGTTGATTTCAACCCATTTGAAAGCAATATACTTGAAATCGCTGAAAACCAATCAAAGTCATTGGACTTTATGGATGATATAATATCGGATAAATGGGATTCTATTGTTAGTGTTCCTGTAGGTTCACCCGTATCATTAGCAGAATTATCTAGAATATCTGATGCATATGGTTGGAGAAAACACCCTATACTTAAAAAATGGATATTCCATGAAGGTACAGATTTATCTGCACCGTTAGGTTCAGATGTTATGACTACATCAGATGGTGTAGTAGAAAGAGTCATTAAATCTAAAAAAGGATATGGTAATAGAATTGTTATTAATCACGGTTATGGTTATAAAACTGTTTATGCTCACTTGAAAGGTTTTAACGTAACCAGGGGTGATGTAGTAAAACGGGGTGATGTGATAGGAACAGTAGGTTCTACTGGTTTATCGACTGGACCACACCTTCATTATGAAGTGTTGGTTAATAACAGACCGCTGAACCCACAACAGTATTTTTACTATGGTGAAGAATTAGCATTAAAATAATAAAGATAATTGAATTTTTAAACAAGGGGAAGGGTTAAACCTTTCCCTTTTTTGTTAGACTTTATATTAAAAATAAGCTATATAATAGAAATAATATATTTATTAAGATATATAAACGAAAATAAAAGAGATTGATGAATAAGAGAAGATACAATCATGGGTATGAAATATACAAGGAATATAGCATAGAAGAAATTTTTCAGACATTAGACGAGAAAGATTCAATACCCGATCCTATAGTTTATAGCAAGAAAGACTATAACGATTCCCGCACAAGAATTAAAATTATTAAACAGCTTATTGAAAGAGATGGTTGTGAATGTGTAGAATGTAAAGAAAAACCAACCTACTTTGCAATGGGTAAAGATAATGCTGGTTATTGGCATTTAGATTTATATTCGAAAAGAGATGATGACCATTATATGTTTACGATTGATCATATACATCCAAAAAGCAAAGGTGGTAAAAATCATATTGATAATTATCAATTGATGTGTAAGGTTTGTAATGAAGATAAATCAGATACCGTAACAGGTTCAGGTAAGAAAAAAACTAAAGCTAAACCTAATACATTTAACTATATCAATAAGAAACTTGTTTCTTTGCACCAACAAACAAAAGGTATTCTAACTAAAATTAAAAACCACAATGTTGTTTGTATTAAAAAGAAAAAGAATTTTACAATAGGTAATACTTATCCGGTTTTAGACATTGTTGTTAAAATAGATAAAGAATTTAATAGCTATTATAAGTTCTACACAAAAGATGATAATGGTAAAATTACACTAACGAATTTTAGTTATTTTTTAACTAAAAATGATTCCGAAAGATACATTAGCGGAAGATATGATGAATACTAAGTTTTTGGTATTAAAAAAATAATATATAATAGATATGGGATTTACAGTTTGGAATGAAACTGAATATGATGTTGAAATAGCTGATATCATGTTTAACCTAGAAAAGTTCGGTGATGATGAATTATTAGAACTTAAAGAAGAGATTGAATCTAAGGTGCAGAAAAGAACAAAAAGAGATAATCTAAATGTTCTCGTAGCGGAAACTTTAGACGAGGAATATAAAATAAAAATTTTGAAAGAAATGTTTGAAAAGTTTTCCTGGTCTGAATTAGAGGATATCAAGAAAAAAATAATGTAATGTTATGAATACTAATTACGCAAAAGAAGATTTCATCAAGGAAACAGGATTATCTGATAAAGATATCCAAGATTTAAAAGAAGCATTTGTTGAAAAATATGCTAACCTTAAAGGATGGAATAAATCTAGTTTAACAACGGAACAACTTTCTGAAATATATCAACAAGACGAATACAAAAAAGCTGGAATGTTGTTTAGCTAAACTATGTCTATTGTTATAGAATGTTATGAAGATATAAAATTTTACGACCACTTATTATTTGACACGGTGTTTCTTCATCGTGTCAATTTTATGCCTGTGCTTTTATACAAAGAACAGTTCTATTATTACCAATACGAAAACTCAATTTTACTTACCACTAACAAACTGAAGAACGATGATTATGTTCCTGGTGTTTTGGGTTTAAAAGAATATATTAATTATATTAATAAAAAAATAAGAATAGAACAATTCACTATTAATATAGATAATTACCATTCACCTATAGTGGAACTCAACTTAAAAGATATTAGTAGACAGTATAAGATCAATAAAATTAAACACCGATAATTAATATATACTATCAAAATTAATATTTTATTATGGCATTACCAACATCAGGTCAATTGACATTTTCTCAAATTAATGTTGAATTAGGAAACGGGTCTACGAGTGAAGCAAGTATGTTTGCTATGGCAACATCAGCTAGTATATCAACTTCAAATGTGGGAGTAGCTGATTTTTATGGATATTCTCATGATTCAATTTCAGTATCCACTGCATTTAATAACGTTTATGAAGGAAATACTTATTATAATTATATAACTTCCAGCGGAGCATGGACAGCAGTTAAGTCTGGAATAGCATCATATAATATTTCTTCGTTTACTTCTTCGGGAGCGGGAAACCTGACAATTAATATGCAAACTCAGGGTTATTTTCCTGTATCGGGTTCATGTCTTATAACTTATACATTAACTGGTACTGCTTTAACAACTACTTGGACGTTTAATTGTATTCAATAATCAACAAATCTGTCCGGTAATGGTGGTGATATAGTATCATTGAATTCCTATTTTTCGGCTTCAGGATATGATTATATTACATATACATTAACAGGGGCACCGATGCATATGCTTAAATGAAAATAATTTTTAATTAATAAACTTATCACAAATTTCAATCTATAAACATTAAACAAATAAATTTATAGATTATGAAAACAATGCGTAGAGGTAAAGACATCGTAAGAGTCAAAGAGAAGCAAGTACAAGAATTCCTTACTAAAAGATATGAATTCTGTCCCAAACACGTTTGGAAAGACGAAGTAAGAGTAATCAAAAAGAAGAAAGAAGAAATTAAAGAAAAACTCGAAGAAGCTGCCAAAGAAGGTACTACTAAAAGAGGTAAAAAAAGTACTGCCCCTGAACAATGAAAATAAGAAACGGGTTTGTTAGCAATAGTAGTTCAAGTAGTTTTATTCTTGCTACCACAAAAGAAAATCTTGAACATGTTATTAGTAGTTTAACAGAAGATCAAGTTAAGTTATACAAAAAAATGGAAAGAAGTATAACTGATAGGAAAAAAGTAGAAGCTTTTGGTAAGGAATTAACTATTTTTGAAATTTATGAATGTGAAGGCGAATCACCTTTTATGGATATTGATGATTATGACGAAGATGATTATGATTGGGAAGGTGGACCATGCGAAAAATTATGGAATGATGTAATCCTACCGGGACTTGAAAAGAACAAAAATGAAACATTTAGTTACACCATAGAGATGTAAATTATGGGAAAATATTTATTTGTAGGTGAAGAACGTTCACCAAGAGCAATTGAAATGGGTGTAACGTGGCGAGATAAAAGACTCGCTGCTGCTCATTTATCAAAAGCAGTCGAAGCCTTAAATGTAAATTGGGATGACTGTGATTTTTTAAATGTCTATGAAGATGATCTGAATGACATAATAAAATATGATGGTCCAGTAATAGCAATGGGTAGAAAGGTAGAAAGGGAATTGAAAATAAATAATATCCCTCACCATTACATCCACCACCCTGCTGCTAGAGGAAAAATTAGAATTATTGAGAATTATAAAGCACATGTTCGCGAACAAATCGGACATATACTAAAATAATTTGTTTTTATAATTAATTTTACTTATCTTTGTATATAATTATTAAACTTATAATAATATGTCGAAATATTTAAGAACTGTTACGAAAATAAATGGTTT
>Ga0210003_1000535_pt1 | contig 34172 bp, 28 predicted proteins | sample LantaG_FD_182804 | JGI IMG/M metagenome (GOLD analysis project Ga0210003, IMG submission 182804) | Deep subsurface microbial communities from Baltic Sea to uncover new lineages of life (NeLLi) - Landsort_02402 metaG (SPAdes) (version 2) | ecosystem: Environmental > Aquatic > Marine > Oceanic >...
ATTAATTAAAATCAAATAAAATGAGCGTAGAAAAAAGTTATTTTGAAAAGCTGGTTGCGATAAACGTAAAAAGCAAAGTAGAAAAAAAAGGTAATCTCGATTACCTATCATGGGCTAATGCATGGGCATACCTAAAATTACAGCATTCAGATGCACAAAGAAATGTTTACGAATCTCCAGAGACTGGACTAAACTGGTACACTGATGGTGTAACTGGTTATGTAAAGGTTGGTGTAGTGGTAAACAATATTGAGCATATTGATTATTTACCTATTAAAGATTTCAGACAGAAATCAATCACTGTAGATAAAATTACATCTATGGATGTGAACACAGCTATTCAAAGAGCAACTGCAAAAGCTATTGCTATGCATGGACTTGGATTAAGTTTGTATGCTGGAGAGGATTTAATAGAAACCACTGGTCAAGATATTGTTGCTCCAAAGCCAGTGAAAAATCCTACTGGGACAAAAACAATTACCACCTATGAGTTAAATATTGGGGATGCAAATTGGTCAAAAGTTTTAACTTACATTGCTAAAAACAAAGCAGATGGATTAGAGAAAATTGTAAATACTTTAAAGACTAAGTATAAATTTACAACTAAGGTTAAAACTGAATTAGAAAAATCTATAAAGGATGACTAAGTCTGATATATTAAAGGCTCTTGAAGATGACAGTAAATACTATGGAGAGTTTGGTAAGCAATACTTATCAAACTCTGACATAGGAAAGCTACTTAAGAACCCAACACAATTTCGTGTCAGCAATGAGTTTACAAAGCCCATGTTAGAGGGTAGATATTTTCACACTAAAATATTAGAGCCACAGAAGTTAAATGACTTTAAAGTAATAGACGTAGCATCACGTAACACTATACGCTATAAAGAAGCTGAAGGTCTTGAAGGAGAAATGCTGTTACTTAAAAAGGAGCAAGAGCATCTTGATTTTTTATGTAGCAAAATGACTTCTAATATGGAGATGTGTGATTTAATTTACGAAGAAGGAAACCAGTTTGAATTACCTGAGATTCAAAAAATCATGAATTTAGATTGGAAAGGTAAAGCTGATATCATAAACAATAATAGCAATCTAATCATTGATATTAAAACCAGTGGAGATATCGATAAATTTATGTACAGTGCTAAAACTTATAATTACGATAGCCAAGCGTACATTTACCAGCGATTATTTAATAAACCACTTGTATTCTTTGTAATAGACAAACGCACTGCAAGACTGGGTGTGTTTGATTGTTCAGCTACTTTTTTAAAAGCTGGTCAAGACAAGGTAGAACAAGCAGTTGAAGTTTATCAAAAATATTTTAGCGATGAAGCAACCGAAGACATACATTCGTATATACATAGACAAACTTTATAATTTGTTTAAGTTAACACCTGAAAAAACTGTTATGTGGATAGAAGTTCCAATGTCCTGTAACAGCGTAGAACATAAAAATGAAATTATGATATCTACATTAAACCACATGGAGCAGATAATTAAAATTAAATAAAATGAGTGAAGTAAAAGACAAAATTTACGTAGGAAGTGGAAAATCAAAGTTCGATGGAGACCAAGTGGCTGTGTCGGTATGTTTAACTGATCTTCCAAAAGAATGGATTTTTGAGTACAATAACAAAAAATACGTTAAGTTATTAGTACAGAAAAAAAGAGAAGTAGACCAGTATGGTAAGACACATTATGTGGCCATTGATACTTTTAAACCTGAAGCAAAAGTTGAAACTGAAGACGATGGTCTTTTCTAAACCAACGAAGAACTTAGAGATAGGGGCTTTTGCCCCTTTTCTTTGCTTAAAACTGTGACAAATGTCACTTTTTACGGAGTTTTAATGAACTCTATAATAAAAAAATATTAATCAACTATAATTATCTATACTTCTTTATATATTATTAACATTATTAACATAAAATAATATAAGTAATTAAACTACAGCAATTTGGATAATTTAAAATCGACATAAAACTGACATAAAATGGACATTACGATATTTAAAGACATAAAACAAACAGCAAGACCTTTTTACAGAAACATAAATTTAATCCTTACAAGAATACAAGAAGGAGCATCAAAAGACATTGTTAAAAAGATACGTGCTGAAAAAGACAAAGAGAACAGAAACATATTAAAACAAAAACTTCCAGCAATTTGTTTCAGTGGGCAGTTTACAAAAAGAGCAGACAATGCAATAAAAGAACACAGTGGATATATTTGCTTGGATTTTGATGGTTACAAATCAAATAGGGATTTATTACAAGAAAAAGAGAGGTTATCAAAAGATAAATTTGTTTATTCTGTGTTTATATCTCCAAGTGGAAATGGATTAAAAGTTTTAGTTAAAATTCCACCAATAGTAGATGACCATAAAAGCTACTTTCTAAGCCTTCAAAAATATTACGACAGCGAATACTTTGATAAGACATGTAAAAACATCTCACGTGTCTGCTATGAGTCTTATGACCCATTAATTCATGTGAATGCTCACTCAAGTTTATGGGATAAAATTGAAGAGCAAGAATATGTTGAGGTAAGTAAGCATAATGACATCCCTACAATACCAGTAACTGATGAAAACAAAATTATAGATATTCTTATAAAGTGGTGGACTAAAAAATACCCAATGAACGAGGGAGAGAGAAACAATAACGCATATGTTTTAGCTGCGGCCTTTAATGACTTCGGTGTTTACCAGTCGTTGGCTGAGTCTAATTTAATGAACTACGAAACTAAAAGTTTTACAAGAGCAGAAATTAAAAGAACAATTGAAAGTGCTTATGCACAAAAACATAACTTTGGTACAAAATACTACGAGGATGAGGATAAGGTTAACAACCTTAGAATGAAATTAAAAAGAGGTGTATCAAAAAAAGATATCAGAGTTGAGCTTGAGAACTCTGATGTAGAGCCTACGACAATAGAGAATGTAATATCAAGACTTGACCAAGAAAACGCTAACAACCAATTTTGGACCAAGAATGACAAAGGAGTTATTAAAATAGTACACATCCTTTTCAAGCAGTTTTTAGAAGAAAACGGATTCTTTAAGTTTAATCCTGAAAGAAGTAAAAATTATGTTTTTGTAAAAGTAACAAACAATTTAATTGACCATACATCTGAAAAGGAAATAAAAGATTTTATACTTAACTATTTACTGGAGGTAGATGATTTATCAGTTTATAATTATTTCGCAGAGCATACAAGATATTTTAGAGAAGAATTCTTAACTCTTTTATCATCCATAGATGTATATTTTATTGAAGACAATAAAGATACAGCGTACTTGTATTATAAAAACGGAGCAGTCAAGGTAAAGCATAACTCCATTACAAAAATTGATTACTTAGATTTAGGTGGGTATGTATGGAAAGACCACGTTATAGATAGAACTTTTAATGAATGCGATGGAAATATCTGTGATTACCAGCAATTTATAAGTAATATCTGCGGTAAAGATGATGAAAGAGTAAACTCCATGAGATCTACAATTGGGTACCTACTTCATGCCTGGAAGAACCTATCGTATTCTCCAGCAGTAATATTAAATGATGAGGTTATATCAGATTCTCCCGAAGGAGGCACGGGCAAGGGATTGTTTATGAACGCTTTAAGTCATATGAAAAAATTAGTTTTTATAGATGGTAAGTCGTTTAATTTTGAAAAAAGTTTTGCCTATCAAACTGTGAGTGTTGATACTCAAATACTTTGTTTTGATGATGTAAAGAAACATTTTGACTTTGAAAGATTATTCTCTGTAGTTACAGAGGGATTAACCTTGGAGAAAAAAAACAAGGATGCCATCAAAATTCCTTTTAGTAAATCTCCTAAAGTAGCAATTACTACTAATTATGCTATAAAAGGAAAGGGATCTTCTTTTGTAAGAAGAAAATGGGATTTAGAGTTATCGCAACATTATACCAAAGATTTTACTCCTCTTATGGAATTTAATAAATTAATGTTTGGAGAATGGGATGATGATGAATGGTGTAGTTTTGATAATTATATGATTGAATGCCTACAAATTTATATGAAGCATGGGTTAATAAAAGCTGAGTTTGTAAACTTAAAAACAAGACAACTAATTGAAGAAACAGGTCATGAATTTATAGAGTGGTGTGGTGAAATAGGTGGAGGTAAACAACATGAAAAACTAAAACAAGGCGGAAGAATTTATAAAAATGATTTGTATTTAGACTTTGTAGAAGACAATCCTGATTTTGCTCCTAAATCTAAATTTACAGTATCAAGAACTAATTTTTACAAATGGCTAACTGCTTATTCAATTTACAAATATAACTGTAAACCCGAGTCAGATAGAGATTCTTCAGGAAGATGGTTAAGATTTAGAAGTAAACACGAGTTAGAAAGTAACGGAAACTTTGAGTTTTAATATGGAGTTTAGAGAATATCAAACAGAAATAATAAATAAGGCCAAGCCTTTATTGCAAAAAGATAAATTTGTTTATCTTGCAATGGAGGTAAGGACTGGTAAAACTCTCACGAGCTTGGGTGTAAGTGCGCTTTTGCCAGTATCGAACCTTTTATTTATAACAAAGAAAAAAGCTATAAGTAGTATACAAGATGACTATAAACTCCTTAACCCTTCTTATAGTATTACTGTTATTAATTACGAGTCATTACATAAAATAGACCAATTAGGTTGGGATATGGTGGTGTGTGATGAAGCTCATGGAATGGGTGCGTTTCCTAAAAGAAACAAACGATCCACGCAAGTTCGTTCTTTGATTTTAGAAAATGATCCTTTTGTAATATTTCTATCAGGAACACCAACACCCGAATCTTTCAGTCAAATGTACCATCAAGTATCTGTAGTTCGTAAACACCCGTTCAATAGTTATGTAAACTTTTATAAGTTTTCTAAACACTACGTAAATGTTAAGCAAAGAAAAATCAATTCTTTTATCATAAACGATTACTCTGATGGTTTACAAATCATTATTGATGAAATGAAACCTCACACAATCGCTTACACTCAAAAAGAAGCTGGGTTTAAAATAAAGACCAGGGAGCATATATTGGAAGTTGAAATGAGTCCAATAACATATCAGTTAACTAATAAGTTAAAAAAACATTTAGTTGTTGAAGGTGCTGATGATGTGATATTGGCAGATACACCAGTAAAATTAATGATGAAGTTGCACCAAATGTATTCTGGAACTGTGAAGTTTGAGTCTGGAAACTCTATGATTCTGGACTTAAGTAAAGCGCAGTTTATACACGATAATTTTGCTGATGCAAAAATAGGAATATTTTATAAGTTTAAGGAAGAGCTTAATGCATTGAAAGAAATTTATGGAGATCAGTTATGTACTGATTTAAGTACGTTTAATGAAACTAATAAAACCATAGCTTTACAAATTGTAAGTGGTAGAGAAGGAATTAGTTTACGTAAAGCGGATGCTCTTGTTTATTATAATATAGATTTTTCAGCCACCAGTTACTGGCAGTCCAGGGATCGTATGACAACTAAAGAAAGATTAGAGAGCGATGTGTACTGGATATTTTCTCGTGGAGGAATTGAATCTGACATATACAAGGCCGTTATAAAGAAAAAAGATTATACCTTGAGGCACTTTAAAAGAGATTTATTAACTTTAAATCAAATATAATGAAAGAAGTAAATTGCGACATTACATTTATAGCATCCATAGAGGATATTTTAGGAAATTGTGATAATAAAATTGACTATGTTAATCTTAAAAAAACAGTAATTTCCTATGTAAAAAAATGGTTAGTTTTGTTTAATAAAACTTATGGATACGATTTACAATTTGTAAAATATCTTGGTACTAATGTAGTAACTGTTTCTATAAATAAACAAGACGTTAAATCTTTATTTAAAGTAATTCATACCGAGGAGTATAAGGAAGCAAACAAATTGCTTTTTAGAATATGGAAAAATACTGAAGACGATCCAATAATATACCCTAAAGATAGAAGGTATAAGAGGCATAAATGGCATTTTAAATTAGCAATAGCTATGTTAAGTGACTCTAAAAAAATGATAAAGAAGTCTAAAGAAATTAAAATTAATGTGTCTAATAGTTTATCGGTGCAAATTATTAATTAAATGAAGTTTGTGAAATTTTTTTTAATTTGGTACAGTCAACAAATGGCTATACCTTTTTGGGTAGTGGGGCATATATACCTATCGATTCACTCCTTTCATGATCTTATAGAAATAGGATCATCATTAGGAATGAATGTGATTGTAGGGATAGGATTTTATTTAGATTATAAAAATAATAAAATATGATAAATTGGAATAATTACCCTTTTAAAAAAGGCAGTTATGAATACTATTTTGACATTTATTTTGATATTCCTGAAGGTATACCTGATAATAAATATACTGATTTGGAAGCTGATAAATATGCGTTAAAAATGATACAAAATGACAGAACAACAGATACAAAACAAAAGAATAAAAGAGCTTGAAGCAGAGGGTTATTATGTTATAAAATTAAAGCTTACAAATAAGAATGGTATACCAGACTTACTTGCTTTACCTCATGGATGCGATGTTTTGTTCTCAGAAATAAAAAAACCAAAAGGAGTGTTATCAGAATTACAAAAGTATAGATTAAAAGAATTAGAAAAATATGGGTTTAAAACCGAAGTATATAAAGGTTAATGGTTATGATGTTGAAGATGACTTTATAGATTATTTATCTGAATTAGAAGACATAACGCTTAAAATAAAAATATCAGACTACATAGATAAAAATATAAAAGATTATCCAATTAATAGATTAACAACATACGTGGTCGGTGCTTATGTTATTCATAGAGGAAAACCAGTGTATTTTGCAATAGAGATAATGAGATCACCAAGAATAATTATAACATTAACAGACTTTCAGATTATAGAATTGAATGAATACTTAGACTTAATTAATTTAAAATCTTACGTAAAATGACATTATCTCGCAGACAAAAAACAATAGAAACTATCATACTAAATGTAAATGAGGAGTTAAATATTGATTTAAGAGATAAATCCAGGGTCAGAATGTATGTGTTTGCAAGAGCTGTTGTATATGAAATTTTAAAAAAACATTTAAGAATGAGCCTGGTTGATATTTCAAAAGTTTTTAACAATAATCATGCTACTGTTTTACATAGCCTAAACCAGTTGCCATACACTATAAAATACGACCCTGAACTACAACATTCATACAATAATATTATTAATAAATGGCTTAAAAATGTTGAAAACTTTATACCGTTATCAGAAATAGACTTAAAAAACCAAATAAAAGTACTAATAAATGAAAATAAAGACTTAAATTTGGAAGTAACCGAACTTAAAAAGAGTTTATCTTTATATACAGGAAAGTATAAAAAATATTATGAATTAGTTGATAATATTTCACATAGAGTTGGGAGTAATTTTTCAGATTTTGAACGAAAAATAAACACATTACTTAATGGAATATAATATAGAAGACATAGATAAAATTTTAAATTTTAAAACTTGGTCTAATAAGAAAAAAATTGACACCCTTCTATTTATTGATTGCACCCTTTACGCCAACATGGGTAAAGAATCTACACAAACTGAAAGACAATCCACAAAATCCAAGTCAAAAAGATTATACAAAGCTATTGGTAAAATAGATGCATCAATTGGCAAACAAATACTTAATTCTTTAGACTAATGACCAAACCTGTTTCCGCTGATGATGTTCAAGCTATTAACCATATAAATTATGTGACTAATAACTTACATTCATTGACTGACAATCTTTATGAAGATTTAATGGACAGAGATCATGAAGATGTAAAAAAAAAAGCTAAAAACATTATACATATAATGAATGAATTAATAAAATCTTTATCTGATGAAATCTAAAGAAAATAATCGCGCAGCGTTAATACTTGAGATACTAAAGCTTAAAAAATTACCTCAGTCTTCTAAAATTTTATTAAAAATACAAAAACTACAACAAAGATTATGAATAAAGGAATCGCAACAGAATTACAAGACTTCTGTAGTACAATCGCTGAAAGGTATTCTGATATTAAAAGAGTGGGAAATATAGGTAACGAAGTTTTTTTGGTAGAAGAAATTATACCAACCTCAGACCATAGTGCTGTTGTTAATTTTGCAAAATCAGGTGGTAAAATTGCTGTTGCTTTTTTTTATTATATTAATAGAGGAAGGTCAAAAGGTTGGAAGTATTTTTTTCCAACAGACTCGCATGTTAATGGTTTTCAAGCTTTCTTATATTACAAATTAGAAGCAGAACGTAGGAATTATTCTAAAAATTTTTAGCCTTACACTTAGCCCAATGTATTTCGGCACACTTTTCATAATCTTCTCTGGCTTCAAAATAATACCTTACTAAATCGTAAGCATCATAATCCATGACAATAACTTTACGTGTAGGGTCAAACACTAATTCCACTTGTTCAAACTCCTCCAACAGCGTGTTGAAAGAGTCTTTCCCAGTTAAAATTCTATAGCTTTGCAACATGCAAAGGTGTTCATCGAATGCCATACATTTTAGTTATACATTTCGTCTAAGTATTTTTTTCTTAAATCTCTTTGCTCTTTTTTCATTTGTTTTTCTAATTGTAATAATTCATTTATATCATCATCTTCTACATCTGGATACATTTCTGGAAAATATCTTTTAAGTTCCGCTTTAGTTAATTTATTCCTATTACGTCCTCCTTTTTTACCTTGAGCGTATTCAGAAAAATTAAATACTTTTAAAATAAATTCCCCTAAATTTTTTGAGTCTCCAATCGTGCTAAAGTTCTTCATCATTTTACGAAGCTGTCCAGCTGGTATACCTGTCAATGAAATTGCTTCAGCCATAAATTTATTAACCTTTTCTTCTCTTTTAATTGGATCTTTAATTTTACCGATATCAGTATATAACTTAGCTAATAAAGCAGTTTGCCCTAAGACTGGTATTGTAGATGGTGTGCCTACCCATGGTTTACCAGCCGCAGCTTCAAGCGCTGATTCTATAACTTTACCAATAATAAATAAAGCATTTAAGTTCCCCATAGCAGCTGCTCTTGCAAGTTCTGCCTTGTCTTCATCATCAGAACCTCTTAAAAGTCCTGGAAGACCTTGAGACACCCACTGAAATAAAACAGGCATAACTACGTGGTACAATGCTAAACTTCTTCCAGCCTTTACTAAACTTTTCACGTAATCTAATTCCCCATTATCTTTTAAAACACCTTTACCTTGTTTACCACCGCTTTTTATAATACGATACATGTTTCTCGCTGCAATAATTTCTCTACGAAAATACTGTTTTGGAGTTGTTAGGAACATATTAAAGGCTCTAACAAAAGCTCCTTTAGTTTGTAAATAATCTTTGTCCTGTAAATCATATGACTGCTGAGTTCTTAACGTGTCAGCTTCAAATTTTATAATAGCATGATCGATTGCTTCTTGTTCTGTAGCGTTAGGATTTTTCTTTTTAAATTTATTTTTATAATATAAATAATTAGGAACACCTCCAACTAAAATAGCTCCTTTATCACCAGCCATTGTAGTCCACATTAGTATTTTACTGATTTGGTCTTGCTTGGTATTAGTTAAACCAAATTTTTCAAGTAAGCCACCATTCATTCTTTCAAACTTATCATCGGTATAACTTTCTACAGCTCTACTAATACTTTTACCGTATCTGTCTTGTAGAACTACTGAATTATTTAAAACTTCTTTAACTAAAGTACTTGCTTTAACAGTACTCATAGCCGCGTTTTTGACCCAATTTAAATAACCAATGTCATTACCATATGTAACAAATGAAGTCATCTGTTTTAAAATAAGTGTTGGATTTAAACCTAATCGAGATAATAAAAAAGTATTATTAAACGTATTTATTATTTTAGTTTCGTTTTGAGTTTGTATTCCTTTATTGGCAATTTTTGTAATAGAGTCATTAATATACTTCCATATTTGTGGTCCAAACTTATCCTTAATAGTTTCTTTAATTAATGGTGACTGAAATATTTTATTAATATTTCTAATTGGAATTGCATATGCAGCAAAATACTCCATGTCTTTGGTGTAATTCAATAATGCATCTATACCATCTGATTTATTTATTGGATTAGTGTTTGCTACCCTTGCTTTAGTACTGGCAGCACCAACATTTGTTATCCATGACTGACTATCTGCTAATAAATCTAACCCTTCAGCTTCATTTTCGTTTTGTCTATAAACTCTACCAGCATAGAATTGATTCCATGGCATATCAGTTCTATACACTTCTTTGTAAGTGTTATTATAATGATCGTATGATTCTGGATAATATTCTCCTATCATCCATTCTGACAATTGAATTAATTTGTCATCTAATTTATCAGCAATCTCTTGTTTTATACGACTATTAAATTCATTCTCAAAAGTCTCATTTCCTAATCGTGTAGCATCAAAAGTATTAATCATACTTTTATTTAACGAAGGATCTTGCATTTGAGAATAATAATAAAGTAATTGGTTCTGACTAATACTCATAGTGTTCTCTCCTATTTTCTTTTCTATCTCTTTTACTTTAGCAGCTACTTCTGATTTATTTTTTTTAGTAATAGTTTTTTTAATCTCATTTAACTGGTCTTGTAACATTTCTGCTTTTACTACACTACGAACAATAGTTTCACTTTCTTGTGCATTTTTTCTATTTTTTGCTGTCCATCTTTTACCGAACAACTCAGTCATTTTTTCAGAAAAAATTAATTGTTGGTTAAGCATTCTTCCTTTAAACATTCTTGAAGCTTTACGTATTTCTTTCTGAGTTATTTCTTGAGTCGCTCCTTCAAATATTTCTCCTGGTTGTGTTGAAATTCTATCAATTAATCCAGTCATATCTTCTGCCGTACCAAACACACCCTGCTCAATAGACGAGAGTACACTGTTTATAGAACCTCTAAATCTTTTTATAACACCCTTTACTTTTAAACCTCCACCTTCTTTAGCATCAAGAGCAATATCTTTACTCATTTCACGAAATTCTTTATTAATCATGTATTCCGTTATTTCATTTTCAGGAATTCCTTGATCAATGAGAGATTGTTTAGCATCTAAATCAACACCTGTCATGTCTTTATATACAGCTCTGTCATTTTCTCTGTATTTAATTGCATCCTGTAATAATTGGTATTCAAGATTTGCTTTTCCAGTAGTTTCAATTTGATTAAGACTACTTACTACTGAGTTTAAATGAGTGGTTTTATTAGGGTCATTCATTTCTTGAGTAAATGAAGTATTTATCTGCATAGCTAAAGTAATCTCAGCCATTGCTTCTAAGTCATTCTCAGAAAAATCTTTCTTATTAATTGTAACAACATCTCCACCTTTTTCACCTTCAACCTCTTCTTTTGCAATTTTATTAAATTTATCTAATAATTTACTATTTGCTTTTGTTATTTCTTTTTCAGTTGCATCTGGATTTATTACACTTATAATTTTTCCGTTTTTATCCTCAATTTTTTTACTTATTATTAATTTATTTATACGGTTTAGTTTTTTACGTGTTTTGTTATCTATTTTAACACCTTTAAACCTACCACTTTGAACTACAGTGTAATCTTTTTTAAGTATTTCAAAAAGAATATTCTGAAGACGAGTATTAGTCTTTATTGTTACTATTTTAAAAACCTCATCCTTAACTGAATCAAAATTAGTAGCATCAACTCTGTTTATTTTATCTATTAAATCAGTGATTTCTTTTTTAGTGTACAAGTCTCTTGGAAGAACCATACGAATATAATTTCGTAATGCTCTTTGAACTCCTTTAATATTTTTCTCGTCAAATTTTATGTTTTTAATTCTTTTATTTATAGCAGCAATACGCTGAGGATTAGCTTTTAAAGGGTCTGGAAGAAGTATTTCTAACATATCACGTTCCATTGCGAGTTGCTGAGATGTTTGTCTTTTACCTTTAACACCTGCGCTTTTATAACCAGCCTGGTTCATGAAAAAATCTAAAACTTTTAAATTAAGTTGCTCGTCTGATAAAGGAATTTGTTTTGTTTTTTTATTTTTCTTTATCCTGTCTTTTATTAAATTGTTGTCTTCAACTAATTTTTTATAGTAGTTGTCAACCTGTTTCATTAATTTAAGACCAGCTAAGAAACCACCTTTTATGTCGTTAAAACTTTTAGGATACTCTCTAAACATGTAAGAGTCAAAAGCTTCACTTTCTAAAACTTTAAACGCACCCTTTATTTCTTTTGCAGTGTAGGCTGGTTTAGTTTTGCCATCAACTTTTCTTTTTCTTCGTTTTAAATAATCTAATATTGCAGCATCTGTAAATCCACCTTCTTGTTTACCAGCTACAATGACTCTTAATAAATCATTTTCATTATCCATTACTTGCTGACGGCCTGTTCGAGTAGGGTTTTTAACTCTCCCTTTAGGACCAATCACAAAGACACCGCCACCGCCACCATAAGCTCCTAACTTAGCTCTGTAAGCTGTGTATCCTGGACCAACTCTATTCCACTGACGCTGTATATCAGACACCATAGCTTGAGCGCTGTAAAAGCCGCTTCCTGGCATTCCAGTTTGATCTTTTATTTGTTGCTCAGTAGACTGCTCTCTACCTTCTCTTATTTCTGATTTTACAGTAGCTACTTTAGGGCCTGAACCAGCACTACTCGCTACGTTTGAACTTTTAAACTTACTTTTCTTAAAATCTTCAAATGTACCAGAGAATGGAGCTTTACCTGATGCTATTACTTTTTTACCTTGTTTGTTTTTTCTGTATTTTCTGGTGTCCTTAAGAGCTATTTTATATAACTTTTCTAATGAATTTCCTTTTGAATCTTTAACATCAGTTTTTGTAGAAACAACTACCTCATCTTTATTAAACTTAGTATAGGAATCAGTAGCTTCAGTACTTTGATAAAACGTTGTAGGTTGAACAATTGCTTTTATTTTTGCTCTTACTGTCCATGCAAAAGAAGGATGATAATCAGCATCTCCTTTTTTTGGTCTTGAAGGTGCTTCAAAAGTAGTATTATCAAACTCTATAACACCAATTAAATCAAAAGCTTTACTACCTACATTCATAGGATCTTCTAATTTTTCAGCAAATTGAATTTTATTTTTAACACCTAAAGCGTTCTTGACTTTATCATTAGCAGCTATTTTATCGTTTAATATTTTTCTTAAATCTGGTGAATAATTATTATCAATATCTAACAGTTCAACTAATTTTTTAGGATTTTCTATAAAATCATTTAAGTTGTTTGTGTTTTTTAATTTAGGAAGGTTACTTCCTTTTTTTGATTGTGCTTTTGAATATGCTTCAGTAAATGTCTTTAAAGCAGATTTGCCATCCTTACTGGTTAAACCACTATTAAAACTTTCAATTAATTCTTTATTGGTTATAATATTGTTATCTAATAATTTTTCAGTTAATTGAGCAAAAATATTTTGTTGAAACTGCCACGAACCTTCTTTAGTTCCTACGTGTGGAGCAAATAAATTCGCATCACCATCAATAGAATTTTTTATAAATCCTTCAGCATTTTCTTTACTATTAAAAGCAGCAAGATTAGAAACTTCTCCTAATTTAGCTCCTATTTTTTCCATCATGTCAGCAACATAATTTTTACCTCCATATAAGTCTAATACAATACCAGCACCTATATCAGTTGGTCCAGCATTTGTAAAGTCATACATGTTAGTCACAAAGTTTTGTCCTTTATAATCTTGAATATCTTTCTGAATAATATTTTTTGCATAAGGTCTGGTGTCAGTGTTTATGTCTGGAGCTTTTGATTCTCTACCTTCAAAAGTAAAAGTACCAACTTGCCCAGACTCACCCTGTTCTTGCTCTATATCTAATTCTTTGTCAATTTTATTTAAAACATCGACATCAGCTTCTGTAATTTCAGTACCAGTTCTAACTTTTTGAGAAAATGTATTAAGAAAATCAATAACAGACTCATCTGTTTTACCAAATCCACCAGGTATTTCAACACCTACCTTCGCAGCCATTGATCTTATAAATTCAATTATTTTGTTTTTTGCTGGTTTCTTTAATGTTTTATATTCATTAGACATTAACGAGAATAATTCAGCTAAATATTCTTCATCTTTAAAATTCTCATCATAATTTTGAGCAAACTTATCTATTCGTTTAGCTAACATAGAGTCAGCTGGTAAGGTTTTTCTTACAGCTGTTATTAATTTTTTAGCAGCTAATTGAGCTTGAACGTCTCCACCTGATATTTTTTCTAAAAATACCGCATGAAAAACTTCGTGTGCTACTGTATTACCTTTGGCTTTAGTTAAATTAATATGTATAACCTTACTATTAGGATTGTAGTAACCCCTGCTATTTTTTGTCCCATATTTCTCATACTCAGCTTGAGTATCATGTAATACAATTTTTACATTAGGAGCGAGTTTTTTAATTGCACGTGCTGCTTTTTTAGCTTTGTTAACAACAGCAGCTGCCAGAGATGTGTTTTCAATTTCAGTGCTTCCTTCTTTTTGTTTACGGTTTATAGATAAATTATCTGAAGTTGTTTCTACTTCATCTAAAACTGTATCTCCAAAAAAGTCATCAATATCATTTTGATCGTCTTTACTTACTTTCGTTTTGGACTTCGTTTTGTCTTTGGTTTTATTGCTGGTGTCACCCTCGTTGGAAGATTGCTCGTTGGATATGTTTTGTCCCACCTCTTCGCTATTTGTGGTAGATTCTTGTGCATCCAGGCTCTCTGTGCTTTGCTTTTGTAAGGCATCTTGTTCGGTTTTTATTTGTTCAACTGTAGGGTTTTGCACCCCCTTATCTTGTAAAGATTTTGTGGCATCTTCTTCTGTAATTAAAACAGATTTTTTAATTCCTTCAGTTTCATTTTTTAAATTAGTATTAGCTTGAGCTTGATCAGTACCTAACTGACCAATTGATTCTTTTATTTCTTTTACTCTTGCCTCTTTTGTCTTATAAGAATTTAAATTCTTATCAATCTTAGACATTTCAGCTTCTAATTTTTGTTGTTCGTATATTAATAATAATCCTTTTTTTCTTGAATTTGTATCTAAATCACTTGGTAATGTATTTGATGCTCCGCTTAAAGTTTCAAAATCTAATAAATTTTGATCGGCTTTTTTTTGTGTTATATTTCCAGCTGCTACTTCTAAGTCTAATTTAGTTTTATAAGAAGCTTTTGTTATTTCATCGTTTCTAATCATATCAAAAAGCTCGACCATATCATCAGATATAAGCTCTTCACTTCCTCTCTTGGCTGCGTTAATTACAGCTCCAGGCACACCCATAACAAAACCACCAACAGCTTCTGCCGCTGCCGCATGTCCAACAGTTTTCCAAAACTCTCCACTCCACATTTCAGGTTGGTCAAACATTTCCTTATTGTTCATGTTATTCCACACATCTTTATAACCCATTTCAGCAATTTGCTGTAGACCACCAGTTTCAGCTTCTGCCATTGTTGCTCTTGCAACTCGATTAGTAAACGTCATCGTAGCTTTAACTGCTTTATTAGACAAAAGACCTTTAGCAATTCTGTTTTGCACAACCTTGTTCATAGTATTTCTAAACATAACTGCGGTTGCTCCTTTAGGTAACATATTAGTTACCGTATTCATTAGACCAGTTACTATAGTCTTGTTTCCTATTAAGTGTCTAAAACCTAAACGCTCTAATATACCTACTGTAATAGCTGTAGGTATAACAATATTTTTTCTTTCTGACTCTGTAACATACTTAAAGTCAGGATCGTTGTTCATCTCTTCATTCATGGCTTCAGCCTGTAATAATGAAAACGAAACAGTTTGAGCTATCCCTCCTTTAGTAGTTAAACCTAAACCTCTTGCAATTAAATTTCTTTTAGCAGCTCCAATACCTACAGCTGGAGCAATTTTACCTCTTGATAAATATGAAACCAATACAGACGGAAGTGATTTAGCAAGACCTGTAAGCCCTTCAGTTACAGGAATGCCTAAGAAATCAGCAACACCATCTCTATTTTGTTTTTGAAATTTTTCGTCTGAAATATCATCTTGAGATAAAATCTCATTTAAGTATTTTTTAACAAAATCTTTTTGTGGTTTTTTATTTTCTTTAACCTCTTGGTCTAATACTAATCTTTTTAATCTTTCACCTCTTGTTTTGTCATATGCATAATCAGGAAGTTCAATGTAATCACCATCTAAAAATTTATTTAATCCAGATTGATTTTTATTAAAGAACTTACCGTTTAGTGTTGGTTTACTTAAATCATAACCATCAGCTTCAAGTCGTTTTAAAGTTTCTTCAGAAAACAAACCTTCAGAAATATTTCTTAATCTATCTTCATCTTTTACTTTTTCTTCACCATCAAGGCTTTGATCCTTCATACCTTCTAACCATTTTGTGTAAACAGCTTCATCCTCTATATTTTCAGGGACTGGGTACTTAAGATCTCTTGCTATATCAATGTAACGATCTTTTTTTTCTTGAGGAGTCATTCCAAAATCTTCGTTTACAGACTGTACTAATTTGTAAAACCCATCAACACCACCACCCCAAAGAGCCGCAAGGTTATCGCTAATACCAGGGCCAAGAAAGGTGTTAAGCAACCCTCCAGCGTATGTGCTATCATCAGCTTCTTTCATGTCGATATAATTTCCGACAGATGAGTCAACTAATGTTTTAAGTTTTTTGTATTCCTTAAAATTATCTCCTAATACGTTTCGTGTTTGCTGTAATCTCTTTCCAGCAGCTAAAGCAAGTTGATATTTTACTTGCCATTCAGGGGTTGCTTTTATTTCTTGGCTCTGCCCCATCAAAACATCCATTTCAGATTCTTGTGTAGTCTGAGCGTCTAAGTAAACTTTATATTTTGTGTTAAGGGCTTTAGCTGTATTTTCAACATCTGCTATATCCTCTTTTGTTCCTTCACGACTAAAATATTTTTTTCTATTTCTATCGTATCCAGTTGTTAGTTCTGCCATTTTACTGTCAGTTCTTCTGTTGGCTTTTAAAAATTCTTTAAGTTCTTGTGCAGGTCCTGACTCACCACCAAATATATCTCCAAAAACAGGATCAAGATTAACATTAATACTTTTAGTTGGGTCATCTTTAGATGTAACAGTCATGCCATCAAGTCCATCAAACATACTACCACCTTGCTCAAAATTAAATCCATAATCTTCAAAATGATATTTCATTCTGTTAACTACCTCAGACGCTTCTCTGTCAATTAAATCTTTAGTTACAAAAGCCAAAGATTTATCAAACTGTGAGTCTGTTGAATCGTAAGTAATTGGATTAGCATTAATCTCTTTCCCTTGCTCACGAGGATCGTAAGCAGGGTACTCGGTAACCATGGTGTCTTCTTGCTCTACATCTACTACAGTATTGTCACCTAAAGGTGTTTCAACTATGGTAGAATCCACAGAAGTATCTACGACCTCTGGAGTTTCGGTAGTAGAATCCGTAATAACCTCCTCCACATTTGACTGAGAAGTTTCGTTTGGATTTTTTTTTTCTACACCAGGGAAATATTCAACATTAAAATTCTCCGAATCTAAGTCTGTTAACTTTTCATCTTTTAGATAAGAATATAGCTCTGTATTTTTAGCAGTTCCAGCCGCATATTGAACTTTAAATTCTTCAGAAGATAAATCTGTTAAACCTTCTTCTTTCAAATAATTGTATAACTCTGTAAACTTATCCATTAATTAAATTTTCTTTGATTTTTACCTGTGCCTCTTTGATTTCTATTTACTAATCTTTCGCTTTCTTCTGTTCCAATTTTTTCTGCGGCTTCATGTATCATTGTATTTAATTCTGATGGTGTTGCGCCACCAGTACCTACTAAACTTCCAACAGCTGGGTACTGTATAGGCATTGTTCTTTGTGTTCCTGATCTATCAAAATATGATACTGCTAAAGACCATTTACCTTTATTCGGATTATCAATTTCTAAAGTTTCATCATTTGGATCTTTTATTTTTTCTCTTTCATCTTTACTAAATTCAACTTTAGCACCACCTTCTAATTCTTTTGGTAAATACCCATTCATAACATCACTAAGTGCTTTGTTTACTTCTGCGGCATCATCACCACCTGCACTAAAATCATTTAACCCATCTAATCGGCCACCAATAGCATTATCAATTACTTCGGTCCCAGTTATATTTATATAACCACCAGCTGCTGCATTAGGATTCGGTACAGTTACAATTCCTTTTGTTGGCTGTACAATTCTTGGTAAAGGAGGTAAAGCTTGATACTTCTCCCCTGTTATATTTTTAAGTATTCTCTTTTTTACCAAATCTTTTTCATCTTGAGTTACACCTTTTGCTTGCTCAATAATTTCTTTTTTAAGCTCTTTCTCGTAATTTGGATTAGTAATTTGTTTTTTAGGATTTTTCGGATCTTCTATTGTTGGTGTTATTTTTTTGTTTTTTAATGCAGCAATCGCTTTTTCTTCTGCAACATAAACAATTTTTTCAGCATCATTTAATAATCTATCAGCTTCTCTAAATCCTCCTCCTATTTCTTTTTCGTATAATAATGCAGCTTCTTTATATGATTCTTTTTCGCTTGTAGGCGCTACAAGTCTATACATGTCTTTTACTACATCTCTAATCTCTCTTGGTGTACCATCTTCATTAAGTCTTTCGATAGGCACTTTAGCGCCATTAGCTAACTCGAATACAATTTGCTTATTATTTCTCTTAATACTATCTATTTTTTCTTCTGGATTAGTTATATTTCCATTTAATGCTGTAATACGATCATTAGCTGTAGCCTCAAAAGTTGATTCATCGTCAGATGCAAGAGCATTTGTGTCATCCATATACCCAATTAATTGAGTATTTCTTGTATTAGATAAATTTGTAGCATTTGTAGGCTGTTGTTTTTCTTTAGCGCCTTTTCCTTCAGTCATTTTAACAATGTGACTAACTTGAGCTTCAATAGCAACATCTGCAAGCTTACGTGCTTGTTTCATTTGAGCTGGATTCATTGTTGGAACTGGTTGACCACTTGACATATCAACTTCAATCCATTTTGATTCATCTTTATTTGGAAACTCTTCTTTAAATTGACTTAATGTCTGAGCAAACTCATACCCAGTATTTGTTAACATCTCTGCTGCATTAAAATTTGATGTATCTGTAATATCACCAACCATAGCATCAATATTATCAGTCTTCCACATGTCGTAAGTAATTTTATTACCGTCCTCATCATTACCAAATTCCCCTAATTGTCTAAAATCTTCCTCAGAAGTAACACCACCACCACCACCAAGAGCAGTTAGTTTTTCACGTGTAGCAGTTACAATTTGAGCTATATTAGCTGTTTGTTTTTTTGCTAACTCATTTACATCGACACCAGCATTTTGAAACTTCATGAAATTAAGCATGGTATTTGGATTTTGGTAATCTTGTTTTCGAGTTTCGTAATCTGGCATTACATCATATAACTTAGTTGTTTTATTATAACCCATTGTTACTAACTGCATCTTACCGTTAGTAGGGTTAGTCCATAATTTTTTATTTTTTAAATTCCCTAATGCTTCTGTTTGTAAATTAGTAAAAGTTTCTAAATTACCTGATGATATATTTGGATCTGAAAGTCTTGTACGAGCTTCAACAGCCCAAGCTTCCCAGCCTTTTACAGCTGCACTTAAACTTTTATACCCATTTTTTTGTTGTTGCATAAACAACATATTGTCTTTTGGGCTAATTAGACCACGCTTCATTAAATTATTTTGTTCTTGTACTGATTTTATAGACATGGCTGATCCATTTATTACTAAAGATGCACCATCTTGAGTTCCTGTTTCTGGAACTTGACTTAATTGTTCTATTGCGTCTTGAGTAGATTTTTCAATAGCATCTTTTCTGCTTTGTCTTTCATCACGAATAGTCTTTAATCCTTTTACTAATTGTCCTGATATTTCATTCCAATTAATTTGAGTACTGTCTACACTTCTTTGTGCGTAAACTGAATATTTATTTGCTCCTCCTGGAGTAGTTTTATCTTCTGCCATGTTGTTTATTAAGGTGTGTAAAACTGGTCATAAAATGCTTGATCATAACTATTACCTTCCGCCATTTCTTGAAGTTCTTTTTTAGAATAATTTTGTGTAAGTCTATTCCTCATAAAAGTACTGCTAATTGGGGTAGAGGTAGTTAACGCAAATAATTTTGCTTTTTCTGGGTCATATTCAGGATTTACTATTGTTTTAGTAGGATCTTTTGGATCTGGAATAGTTTTGGCATTAAGCTTTGCAAAAGTTGTTTTTCCTTCTGGCGTTATACCAGCTGGATTAGCAATTGTGTTTTGTGTTAATTTTGAATCTAATTGATTTAAAACTTTTGTAGCTGCTTTGTCTACTCCTGATGTTGTAAACAACGGTACAGCTGAAGCAGCTGAACCAATAGCTGAACCAACAGAGGCAACCCCTTGCGCCATAGCTGCCGCTTGAGCTTCTTGAGAATCTCTTGCAATCATTGATTGATCCGCAGCAGCACCAACCTTCATATCTTTAAGGTCTTGATTAATATCAGACTGTTCTTGAACTTGCAATTTTTGTAAATCATATAATTCTTTACCCATTGAAATACGAGTACTTTCATTAGCTGCAACTGCACCTGCGCCTACTCTTCCAACTCCAGCGGCTAAATTACGAGAATCACCTTCTTGTAAAGCTTGTATACCTTGTTGTTGGGCTTGTAAGTTTTGTTCATATTCTCTACCGTAAGCATCTAAAGGGACATTAAGTTGTCCAAAAAACTCAATCTCAGCTTTTCTTTCAGCCTCTTTCATTAATTTTTTACTTGCTGCTGTTGCCGCTTCAGCTGTTTTTTTTGCTTTTGCGGCTTGAGCAAAACTCATTCCAGCCGAAGTACCAGCTACCGCTGTACCTACTCCTGCAATTATTAACGCTGTTGTGCCTGTTACTGCTCCCATATTATACTGTTTTTATTATTTCGTAGGATGCTTTTGTATCTACGTTATATTCTAATTTTTTAAAAGTATCCATTAAATGTTTATTTCTCCCAATGTTAAATATATATTTTTTTCCATTAGCTTTTACATATTCTTCACATGTTAAAATTAAAAATTCAATAGCATCCTGTCTGTCATCATCTCTATAAGATGGATCAGAAACAATCCATTCTAAAAGAGCCATTTTAGAATTTGTAAAATATATAAAACCTGCTACAATAGGAACATTATCTTTTTCTACTATAAATCCACCTGTGCCATTCTCTGGGAATCCATCTTTAGGGGGGGTTGTCCATTCTGGCCATTTATCCCACCAAGATGATAATGTGTCCCAATCGCTGTCTTTAAGTTTTCGTATATTAAATTTCATTAGATATAATTTAATAACAAAGATAACAATTTTCTATGGATAACTTTTTATCACACTACTTCCTACAGAAAATAATTCAACTGGAGATGTAGAGTTGTTTTCTAACTTAAATTCTAAGTAATACCCTCTTGCTCCATGTGACTCTGCAACTGCGTTTTTAATGTACATTATAAATTGTCCAATTGTTGGAACTGTACTTCCTCCTGGAGAAGCATTTACAGTAATACTTGTGCTTGATTTTGCAGTAATTTCTCCTATTAAAATAGGTGCTGTAGTTGCGACTCCAGCCGTTAAAGTAGCTGCGTATGCTATATCTCCAATATTTAGAATTGAGCCAACAGACGTTGCAAAAACAATTATAGTTGCAGTATTTGGTCCACTTACTCCTGTACATACACCTACGCCATTAGCAGAACGTTGTTTCCAATTTACTGTACCAGCATTTGTTCTAAGATAACTAAACCACTCTCCTTCTTTTTCTTCAAAATAAGTTTCCAACATTGATCCTGGACTTCCATCTGTTAAATCAGTAAGTAGTCGTGTACATTGCCATCTTGCTTCATTGCTATCAACTACCGTTGTCGTTGCTTCGTATGATAATGTTTTAAATAATTTAATACTTAAAGTAGGCTCTGGATTAAACACACTTGTGATTGTAGACGGTGCTTGTGTTCCTGGAACTCCATAATATTCATTTCTATTTGCGTTTGTATTATGCCTCCATATATTACCACCCTTAAAACTATAAAAGAAACTATTCATTCCTATCATAAAATCAGGTATAAATGAGTAAAATGAAGGCCATCCTTTAGATGATTCGCTATATGATAATGTATATTCTGAATTACATTTTGTTGCCATGGATATATTTTATATAATTATTTATTTTTTACGGACACGAAAATATAGTTTGAACAACCCCTGATCCGTTTACTGTCGCTGTGTCTACCACACCATTTCCTACGTCAGCTGGACCCATTCCTCTATAGTCACTCCACGTAACCGTTATTGTTCCAATACTTGATGAATAAATTGTATCTCCAACTTGAGGTAAAGTTCCAGATCCGTTATGATATAATAGTGTACCTGTTGCATTACCACACGTGCCGTCATTTAAAGTAGTAGTTCCTGATGTGGCAAAAAACGAAGTGTAAGAAATGCCTGAACAATTTCCTCTTGACACTACAACTCCATTTCTTACACCAAGTGCAGTAGTTCCACCTATTATGTAATATTTTATAGTAGACGTATCATTTAAATACGTTGAGCCATTTGCGTCTGAAAAAACCCAATTACCTATATTTGGAGTTGTGTTTGTGTCTATACTAAAAGGAGTTGCTGTTCCTGTAGCATTCCGAGCAAAATAATATGTTGTTGTAGCTGCTGCACAAGCTGTCGTACTTTGAATTGCTGAAGCAGTAAAGTTTGGTAAAACTATTGGACAATCTACTTCCCATCTAAAAAGTGTTCCACACAAAGGTGCGCTAATTAAAACAGTAACAACAGTTGGGCTACTTGTTGTTTTAGGTACAACCAAAGTAAAAACTTGACTACCAGTTGGATTACAGCCTACCTGCGCAGATACTGCGGTAACAGTTTGATATGTACCTTGAGCCACATATGTTGCTGGATTTCCAGTTAAAGTGTAGTCTTGTGGTTTATCGCTATTAGAACAACCACCACTTGGAATGTTATTAAAAGGTGACTGAGCAAGTAATTGAGGAACTTGAGTGTCACTTCCCACATATGTTACATTTCCAGTCCCTTGATTTCCAATTCCAGCATAATCTACTGTAGTACCAGAACCATCTACAATAGAAGTAGTGTTGTGGTTTCCTCCACATGTTAATCGATTATATTGTGTCCCATTATATGTTATACCTACACCATCTGGGATTGAATTTCCCATATAAAAATATAAAATTGAAGCTCCTATAGTGTTACCTAAATCTACTGTAGCTGTAAATAAACCATTAGCAGAAAAAGATCCTTCTACACCTGATCCACAAGGAACTAAACATTCTGAACATGGTTGAGCATTTAATAAAACACCATTTAATTGTTGTCTTATAATACCACCTTGAGAATACCAACCATCTGGGGCAAGAGTAGTTAAGCCTGAGTCTGTAAACAAAGACGTAGCTTGCGAAAAATTTAATCCATCAAAACAATATGTTCCTAATGCTGCCATTTATTTATTTATTTATGGGCATGTAGTTACTGCTGTAACTAAGCCAAATTGATTTACTGTTATATAATCTGTTGAACTTATTTTGTAAAGTCCTGTTGATAAATTACTTCCAACAGCTCCGTCTGAAGAAGAATATACAAAATCTTGATATACTGGCAACGTATTACTTCCAGAATGATAGTAAGTAATATTTAAAGGCTGGTTACAAACATTTGCTTCTGTACTAAAAACCGTACTACTTAAATATGATGTGTATGTAAAAGCACAATCACAACAAGCCGAAGCCGCAGAACTTGCATCAAAACAAAACTCTTGACAACTTGTTAATCTATAATCATATATTAAATATAAATATTGATTTGCAAGTGGTAAAGATAAATTATTTAATGTTGTTTGATACAATCCAGACGATGGGTTAGTTACAGATCCATTTGATACTGTAGTAGCTGCTGCCAATAATGAAGTTATGTCAGATTGATTGTTTTCATACAATGTATTACTGGATAAATATTTAAAATTATCATTAGGATATCCCCAATCATAAGTATCAAAATTTATTTTATTAGAACGAATTGTTAAATCTACACCATCATAAGGAAAAACCCCTAAAGATCTTACTCCTGTTTGAGCGTCATAGCTTGAAGCTACTAAACTGTTTGAGCCAAATTCTGCTAAATCTGAATCGACTGGACTAATATTAGCACTATCTTCCCAATTATATTCTACATGAATAAATTCTCCATTTTGATCACCAGAATTCATAACTACCTTTACAACAGTTATATTTATTGGTGTTACACATTCAGCTGTTACAGTAAAAGATGCAGTTGTTATTGCTGTAAATGTTACAGTAGCATTAGAAGGACTGTTAAGAGTTTTTTCAAAACTAAATGTTCCAGACCCTGTTAAAGTAGTGCTTGTTGTTGTAACACCATTCCATAACACTGAAATTGTTATTGATCCAGAATTTATGTTGTAATTAAAATTAGCTGTTCCAATTAAAGCACCATAATTTATAACACTAACAATAGCATTTGCACCCCCTGTTGATAATCCATTTCTTTGTAATCTATAGCCACATTGAGCAATATCTGGTGGTAAAGGAATTTGATCGCAATTCATTCCTAACACATATTCATCCATGTAAGGATCATAACCGCCTAATTTCTGTGTTTGAATAGATTCATAAAACTCATCCCTAAACCAAGAACGCATTCCTTGTTGAGATATTACTTCTAAAGAATCATTATCTCTGGTTGTACCTCTTAATTTTAATACAGCACCTCTTTTTACATCAGTAAAAAACATGTCATACCCATGAGCTACAAAGCTTTCAGGATTATAACTAATACCAAACTCTTCAATACGAGCTATTTGAGTTCCTAAAATTTGAGGAACTGATGCAATAACACCACCACCAGTACTGTCACTAATTAAGTTTTTACTTGCTAATACATAACTAATTCTATCTTCTTGTAAAACTAAAATATCTGTTTCTCTTGGATGCATTTTTTGTATTGGACCAAAAGAAGTTTCTAAATCTTTAAAATTTATTAATCCTAAATTAAACTCATTAAGATTATTAACACCACTATTACTACTAAAAACACCACTATAAGTTATACCTTCAAATCTATCAGCCTCTTTAAAATCTTGATTAGAAACTGCTAAAGTTCTTTGACCTAATTGAAATGGTCTCCCAGCCAATTGATCTTTTATTTTATAACTTTCAACACCGTTTCCAAATGAAAAACAATCTCTAAAATTTAAATTAACTATAGCATCTTGAGCAGCAGTTTGATTTTGATCGTTGAATTCTGTGTTAGATCCAGATAAATGAAACCCATCTGGTTGTGAAATAGAAAAAGATTCCGATGCATCATAATATAATTCTGCATTTGCATCAGCTGGTTCTGTTTCAAAAACAATTAATGTATTTGCTCTAAAAACTATTAATTCAACTTCTAAATCTGAATATCTATCACGTTGAGGAGGAACTCTTCCACATCCAGGTACTCCTGAAGAAACTCCTAAATATAAAGGATCAGTTGGTAATGCAGTTGAAGCTTGTATCCATTGAAATGTAAGATCAAAAAATGTGCAATTTATGTTGTCTGCTACTCCAATCACACCAACCGCAACTAAAGTAGTATCATTTATTGTAGTAGTTTCCTCGTCAATATTTCCAGGTTGTGCAAGAGATGGGTTTATATTGTCTCCAACCCACCATCTTCTCATGTCTGAATAATCTCTTGTTGCTACATAATCTTGTTCCCATTCCCATAATCTTTGCTCACAGCTATTTCCATTAAATGTGTCGTTACGAAACATTCTCATTTTTACTCTTATAACAGAGCCTCCTGGAACATCATAATTATTTGTTGTTGTTATTGGAGCAGCTGGATCAGAATTATCTACTAATGTTGTAAAACAAGGATAACCAATTTTTCTGAGATTTGTACAACCTCTCGCTTTTGATGAGGCTTTTATATTTCCAAGTTCTACTATAGAATCATCAGGGATAACAATATTAAAATTTTGATTTTTAATAAGCATGTATAACCCTTTTAATTGAAAACTTTCGGCTCCAAGTTCATTGATAGTAGCTAAAAAATTTGTGGCTTCTGGAGATATTTCTAAAATTTCACAAGTTTCAACTCTTGGTAATGCACCACTAACATCAGCCTTTACAATAAGTGTTTGTCCTTTTTGGACTTTGTTTGCGTTATCTCCCTCAAGTCTAAAGAAAATCATGTTATCACTTGGTCTAACATAATAAAAATTACAAAATATAGTTTCATAACCTGCTTTACTTGGTTTGACTACAAACTTATATCGTTCTGCCCAATATGGCGCTCTGGATGATATAGCAACTTGTATACTATTTGCGGTAGTACTATTACCAGGTTCCACGTAAACAGTATTATACTCAGATACTAAAACTGTAGAAGATCTACCATATTCATCACTGTATACAATACCTGTTTCAAAATCACGATCACTATGTAAACTACCAGTATCTAAATCTGTTGTAAAACCACCTTCTACAGATGTAAATCTAAAATATTCAAATAAATTAGTTATAATTGGAGCAGCTGGATCAGTAGTATCGGTTGCTCGAAAGTTCATAGCAATTAACTGAATCTCACAAGTATTTAATCCTGGTGTTGCATTAATTGAAAACCCTTGTTGTAATGTAGCATCTGTAATACCACTATTAAATTTAACAAAAGGAAAACTACCTTCAACTGGAGGAACTAATTCATTATTAAAAAAATCAGTCAAAGAATTACCTTGATCAGCTGTAGCAATAGGCTCAAAATTAGTATTAAGAATAGTTCCAATACGCTCTGCAAACAAAGAACTATTAAAAAAATCATACGGACTTGAATAATCTTGATCTAATGTTATATTTAAATCTATTTCAAAATCAAGATTTTTAAAATTTATATTAGCAGTGGCTTCATTAGAATTTGTTGGAACAAATACTCTTTTTTCGCTTGTAAAACTAAATGTAAGTCCTATTAAAGAATTGGTTTTTAATTTATCTGCAATTAATGTAAAATCTATTCTAACTTTTGAATTTTCTATATCTTCAATTCCATTAAGTGTATAACTAACTCCAGTAGATAAATTTCCTGATGGCAATTCCGCAAAACCTAAAATAGTATTAATTAAACTTGTGTTGTAATCAACAGCAATTGAGCTTCCGTTTGCGTCTGGTCTTGAAATATTATAACCATCTACGTAGTTGCCGTACATTAAACGATTACCTTGTATAGTTTGAGCTTTTGCTAATCTTGGAACATTATCATATTGCCTAAGTAATTCGTCATTACCTAATACTGTATAAGTTTTATTATTAGTAAACGTATAAGTTTTATTAGTGTTATTAGCCCAACCAAAATCTTCTTTTTTAAACCTTTCAATTACATTTAATGTATTTGAATTTGTGTCTTTAAATAATAAATCAACTTCTTTTACTCTTGAGCTACCTGTAGAAAATTCAACTACAACACCATTGTAAAGATTTAACATACCCTCGTTACAATAGTTTTTTGTATCAAATTGAAATGGACGAGGAACAAATGCTGGTATAGTAAATAAAGAAGTTGCGCTATATTGCCCATCTTCATATCTGTATCTATAAGCAAAACATAAAAATCTATTTTCAATATAATTTTCATTTCCTGCAATATTTAAAAAACTTATTTTTGGAGCTGGTAATGGAATGTGTGAATTTACAATATTTTCAAAACCAGGAGGCTTTACTATTACAGATATATCTTCTTCTATAATTTGATCTACATTTGAAATTGGCTCTGCATAACTTTTATTTATATTTATTGTTCGAGGTGGATTTATATCATCTGTCCAAAACAAAAGATTTTCAACTAAATCAATTCCTGTTATTAAATACAAAGGATCAAAATTTAAAAGTGCTGTTGTAATTATATGATAATTAACTATTTGATTAGTTGTATTATATGATACCACTAAATCTACAACACCTCCAGGAGCTTGAGTATTTGAACCGTCATGAATAAACCAATAAATAGTTTCTTTAACACCATCTTCATATGCTCCTATACATACAGCAGCAGCACTTAAGGCCGCTCCATTGTATTCAATAACAGTAAGTTGTTCATTTCCTCTTGAGTTTTCTACAGCTCCTATTTCAGTAGCTTCAGTAGAACCTAAACGAACATTCATTGCATCAATATATTCACCTGGCGGAAGAAGTCTTTCGTCCACAGATTTATTCATTCTACCTGCAATAAAATTTGTTGTAACTATTGGCATATTATTTTATAATTTTATTCTGACCTCTTAAATTCATTAAAAGTCTTCCAGGATGTATATTACTTAGTCTTATTTTTGCATTTCGTAGTAAAGAAGATTTGTCTTTTCTTGCTCTGTTTACAATGTATTCTTGTATACCTAATCTTCCGTTTAAAATAGAATACCTAATATAAGCATAAATATATTCTTCAAATAATTTATTTACTTGTACTTCAGTATCAACTCCATTTTCCATGCCATCAGATACATACTCTAAAACAATAGAAGCAGCACCTGATATGTTGCTAAAATTAATTACTCCAGATTGTTTATCTATAGTAAATGTAGGGTTTGAGTTTGCAGTTTCAGTATTTAAACCAAAACGCGAACCTATAGCATAATCAAAATACCAATTACCATCACAACAATAACCTTCTGCTCCGTTATACGGACTTCCTTGATTTAAATATATACTTCTGTTACTTCCTAAAATTCTTGCTAAATCTACTTCTGAATCTTGTGGTCTTAAAACATTTCCATTTTGATCAAATAAAATATTAGAATTATTGTCTTGTAAATAAGCAGAAGACCAATTTGTTTGAATGTTTTCTGACAAAGGATGTAAACCACCATTTCTAAATTGAGAAATTCTAACCCAATTAACATAATCTTGAGGCAATACAAATCTTAATTGTTGAGTAATATCTAATTGAAGGATTTTTATTTCCTTCATTGCATCATAATTTAATTCTTGAACACCTCTTTTTGCGTGAAATAATATTTGATATCTTTCAATGTTGTTTATCAATTCGTGGTTTCCTTGATACATTAACATAAAATTGTTAACTATATCTGCCAATGAAACATACTGATACGAACCCCAATTAGCGTCCGTTGGAGCTGTTCCTGAATTTGCGTAATATGCGTAGTCGTTTATATATGCCATCTATCCTTGTGTTTGTTGTTCTTGTTGTAACTCTTGAGTACCAAAATTATAAACATCAGCCTCTCTTATTTCAATACCTACATACTGACATATTTTTGCTATCAAAGTAGGCTCATCAGATAATGGTAATTCAAAGTCTTGATAATCCGCATTTGTAGGGTCAAATAAAGGCTCTCCAGCTAATAAGGAGGCGTAAGTCCAGTTTGGCGTTAAAGGGTATCTAACGTACTGTGTGGTGACCTGCCCTATTGTATTAATAGTAATTGGAAAAGCTTCTGCTACAAGAGCGTTTTGAGTGTATGCAGGATAACTAATATTTGGTTTTGTTAAAATAGAATTATTTAACATAGTAATTTTACTTTGCGCAACTCTTTCTGCTTCAACAATATCATTTGCTGAATATATGTTATATGTTTTTCCTATAGCATCCCATACTGTTGCTCCTGTTGTTGGAAACATTAAAAGATTTGTTGCGCTTACAACTGAAGAAACTACTGTATTATAAACTATGGTATTTGTAACAGTTGAAACTATATCTCCAACCTGCACTCCTGCTGCAATAAAATCTGCCGTAGTGTCGTTTACCGCTATAGCACCTCCATTTATAGAAGTTGTAATTCCTGCGGCTAATTCCTTAGTATATACCATCATTTTATTAATTAAATAATAATCAGATGGTAGTGTATATAAGTTAGTTTGTATATCTCCTAATTGAGTTAAAGCAGTATTTTTTAATGGAATATTTACATAAAAAGTATCTATTACTTCTAATAAACCTTTTGAAATATCAGCGTATCCTGTCCCTGAAAGTCTTTTATTTTCTTTTACTAATTGATTATTGTATGAGTAAAAATAATTCTCAAACATATCCATTTGAGCTTGCGCACAATAAAGATTAAAATCTTGTGGAGAAATATATCCGTAGTTGTTTTTATTCGCTATTGCTAATACCGTATTTCGTACTTCGTTTATTGGCATAATTAATTCTTTTTACAAAGATAGCAAAAAAAAAGAGGCCCTATTTTTTTTAGAACCTCTCTTTAATTGTTTAATTAATGCTGTTATGCATTAACGATACTTGTTACAGCTTTTGGAAGACTTACCTCGAAAAAAGGATTCTGCCAAGATGTAGCTAATGCTATTTCCATATTGTCTAATATAGAATTATAAACATCGTGAGCTACTTGAGCCGCTGTTGTAACTGTTGTAGTAGTTCCATCAACATAATCAATTGTAACTGTTACTGCCGCAGCTGTTGCCGTAGCGACTGCTTTGACTCCGTCAAGACTAATTAATTGACCAGTAATAGGAGCGTTTGTAATTTTAAGAAATTTTGCCATTTTATAAAAAGTTTTTAATGGGTTAATAAAGTACAAAGATAGCAAAAAAAAAGCCACCCTTTTAAGGTAGCTAATTTTCCAGTTAGTTATTAGTTTTACTTTATTTTATTCTTAAGAAGTTTATAAACCTCTAAACCATCATCGCTTTTCATAAATGAAGCAACTATAAAATTAGGGTCTTCTCCAAAAGGAATAGTAAGCATTTTCTTTTTGTTATTTGGAAGATTGTAATAAACATCTTTTCCATTGTTTCTTGCAGATAAAAGTGATAAGTTAAAAAACTGATACACATCATCCATAAGTTCTAACATTGGATCATTAAGAGTGTCTAAGAAATCGTCTGGATTGTTTTTAGCATAAACTAATATATCTCTTTTTAATTCTGCTGTTGTCATGTTTTCTACAGCATTACCCATTAACACTCTACATATTTGTGTTAATTTAGAAGTGTTTTTAGTAAGTTGTTTAGCTTCTATTTGAGCCTCTAACTCAAATTCAACTTGTTTTAATTCAGCCGCAGCATCACGCTCTCTGTTTATTTCTTCAAATACAAATCCGTTACTTGGATGTAAACTTAAAAATTTTTGTAATACTTGATTTTCTTTACCAACTGATAACATTCCATCTTCAAAAACAATAGGTTCTAAAATAGCATTTCCATCTTGCTCGTTTTCAAAAGGTGACTTTTGATTACGTGCATAACGTAATGGTTCATTAACTCCTGTTTCTTCGTTAAAATGTAATAAAGGTGATCTCGATGAATGTCGAGATGATAACATGTATGATAAAGGAGCTTTATCTCCTTTTAATCGATAAGCTTTTGCTTTGTATTCTACTTTTTTTGTTGTCATTATGATATAATTTAATTTGATTTATAAAAAATAATTACCCCCGTCATTATAACGAGGGTAAATATTACTACTATTTACTATGCATCTTGGAATAAGAAGAAGTTGTTTGCACCTAAAGTACATACAGCTCTTTCACTCAAGAAGTTTACTTCCATTGCATCTAAGTCACTTGTTCTTGCACCACCAGCAGAACCAGTAATCCAAGACTTGTAACGTCTGTCTTCAGTTTCTGAAGCTCTGTAACGAACATGTAAGAATGGTCTCTTAGCGTTCTTACCTAAGACTTGATCATATACAGTTGTAGAACCAGCTGGAACTAAAAGTCCATTGACTTTACCTGCATTAAGACCACCTCTCATAGTAGGATCGTTTAAGTATTTCCAGTCAGACTTGTAGAAGTCATAACCTCTACGGAATCCTGTGAAACCTAAATTAAGAGCCATATCTTTATCATTATCAAATAAACCATAAGAAGTACCACCTGCTCCATAAGAGTTTTGTGATGCTAACATATCGTCAATATCAAATGAAAATTGTCTGTCTACAAAAATAACATTTTCTTCAATAGATCCTTGCTTGTCAAGTCTTTGAATAATGTTATCAAATTGAGCTAAAGTCTGTGGGTTTCCACCACCAAATACATTACCTCTATTTCCTACTACGTAGAAAATACCTTCAGATCCAGACTCATTAACTACAGAAGCTCCTGCTGCTGTACCTTGTAAGTAATCTCCTGCTCCAGAACCTGCTGCTGCTGGTACTGCTTCAATCATTGCTATTTCTAAGTAATCTTCAAAACGTAATCTTGTATCATGTTCAGATTTTAAATACCATAAGTATCCAGAAGCACCATTTTCAGATGTAACTTCGATCCATCCAATTTGAGCCATGTCAGAACCAGAAACAGAATATTTGTCTTTGATAATGATTGGTTTGTTTTGGAAAATAAAATCATCAGCTTCTAAAGAACCTTGCATTCCATTTACACCTTTTGCAAATTCAGAACCGTATACAAAAATATCACATGAAGTTGCTGCTGCCATTGCTTGACCGCCACCTTCATAGTATGCAATTGTTACTACGTTTGGCGCACCTGCTGTTGGAGCTACCGATATAATACCCTTGTTCTGTAAAGTTGAACCAGCTGTATTATCAGATACCATTACAGTTTGACCAGCTCTAAGAGCAGCTTGACTTGATGTACCACCTAAAGCTGGGTTGAAGTTTGAGATGTTATTTGGAATAGTCCAAACAGCAGCGTCAACTCCAGCAGCAGCTGCTGATGTACATGCTTGATATTTAGTGTGTAATCTTCCTTGTTCTGCCCATTTGATAAGGTCAGACGTTGAAGGCATTTCAGCACCTACCATTCTTAAGAATGATGCTACTGATCTGTTTCCATAACGCTCAAATTCCTTTTCATAAGTATCTGGAAGATACTGATTTAAGAAATCAAAGTTAGTTATGTAGTTTGTTGATAAAGGAGTTTGCTGCGCACTTGGCTGCAAGTCAAATCCTGGGGCTACATTTACTGCCATAATTTGTTGTTTTTTTTAAAATTAATTATTTTTTCTACTTCTAATTTTGAGTCCTCTTCCACTATCGTTACTTGAATCCATGGGTCTTATCGTAATTCCGTTTTTTGAAACCGATTGTGATTGTTGTCTAACATCCATATTAATGTTTTTAGATTTTCTTGAAACATTATCTACGGTTTCAGCAACCCCTTGGTCATAAAAATGTTTGGCAAACTTGTCAGGATTCATAGCAACCGAAAAGGCTTTATGGTATCCTACAGGATCAGCAATTAAACCATCTTTATCCATAAATTTGTTAATAAAATTATTAACGTCAGATTGAACATTTTTAAGTTCTTGTGCATCTCCTGGTTTAAAAGAAATATTTTTTTCACCAACTGAAAATTCAAAACCTTTGAATTCGCTGTTAAAAACCGACTCGGTTTTATCTAAGAAATAATCATACTTTTTTTTGTTTCCCTCTGTAACAGTTTTAGATTCCTCTACATACTTTTTATAAGCATCAATTTCTTCTTGCTGATCTTCTGATAATCCACCCCCGCTTGACTCAAGAGGAGCTTTATATTTATCTTTCTGTTCATTAAGAAATTTCTTTGCCTTAGAAAGTTCTCTTTTTTTCGCTAATTTTATTTTTCTAATATCCTTTTCATCGTCTAAGTCTTCGTCATATGAAAACTTATCTTCAATAATATCTTGGATATCATCTGAGTCTAAACCTTCTTCAGTCGACTCATAATAATTAGCAAGTATAGCATTGTCCTCCATGCTATCAATGTCTTTTTGTAAATTATAAAAGTCATTAATACCACGACCAGTTTCCTGCTTATACTTTAAATACGCAGATACATCTTCTGGTAAATCAGAGTTTGCCTCTTTTTCCGCAAACAATTCATCAACTGAATTAATATCTTTATTGTATCTTTTTTTAATATATGAAATAACATCATCATCAGTAAATTCTGGTAAAGATGTTTCTTCATTCTTGGTTTCATCAACCGATATTTCTTCGGTAGTTGAATTTTCTTTATTACTAAAATCTATTTTATCAATAGATTCGTCTTTTGTTTCTTTTTTTTCAAATTGTTCTTTGTGTTCTTTTAACAAAGTTTCTTCAACTTGCGCTCTTGATTTCTCTTCGACATTTCCGTCTACTGCTT
>Ga0210003_1000536_pt1 | contig 34171 bp, 47 predicted proteins | sample LantaG_FD_182804 | JGI IMG/M metagenome (GOLD analysis project Ga0210003, IMG submission 182804) | Deep subsurface microbial communities from Baltic Sea to uncover new lineages of life (NeLLi) - Landsort_02402 metaG (SPAdes) (version 2) | ecosystem: Environmental > Aquatic > Marine > Oceanic >...
AGTATTTTCTTCAGGTTCTCCACCATCTAATAATGTTGCCAACCCTTTCTTTTCCTTATGTTTCATTTCTTCTTCAAAAGGTTGTTCAGGTTGTTGTTGTACAGGTTCTTTAGTTTCAACATCAGTTGTTACTTTTTCTTCCTTATCGGTTTCAGGTTCACTTAATTTTTGTGATTCTACTCTAACGATTTTATAATCGTCAATATCGGGACCCGTCATTACGATTTCAAAATAATCTCTAACGTTATCTCCGTCTGATAAGATTTCATTTTCATCAAAAATTGTATCTCTATTTATAACTTCAGAATCCGTTGCAAATGAACCGTATTTAATGAATGGCTCATCTTTACCACCTTTAACTGTCACTGCCGCTCTAACTATTGCATTATCACCATACGAACCATCTTGCATGACACTTTCAACTTTTGATACTATGGTATCTTCTTCGTCTGCAGTAAATTCAATAGGTTTCATTTTTACATCATAAAACTTAATTTTCTTAAGTTTTTCTTTAGGTGAAGTCATAACAGTTTCTTCTTGTTCATTTATTCCGAACAGGGCTATGATTCTATTTTTCTCTTCATTTATCTTTTTTTTCATAATTTTAAAATTTTACAAATTCTCCATTTTCCATTTTATATCTATCACCTGTGTAGTTAGGTCCTGTATAATAAATACTTTGATTACCTACAGGTTTAATCGAACCCCATTTTTTTTCTTGACCAATGGATGTGGGTGTATTATTACTTTGTCCTAAAATTTCTTTAGCTTTTGATAATAGAGGGTACCATTTTGTTCCGTCAGTCACATAATACACATCTTTTTCAATATCATTACCTTCACTATCTTTTAGGTTATAGTTTTCATCTGCCTTATATATTCTGTAAGCTTTACCGTCCTCAACTAAATAAGGGAAAGAATCAACTTCTTTAATGTTGTCTAATTCATAATTTCCATCAACATCTCTCTCTAACTCGTCAGTTTTATAAAAACCATACGATTGTATATACTTGGAAGGTAAACTAACTCCACTATTTCTTAAATAATTTGTTATAGGTGTTAATATACTAACTAAATTTGGATTCCAAACACCAATAGTGTTTGTAAATTTATCATTTAAATTACCACCTCTTTGGTCCCACTTAATTGTTTTTGGCCAAAACTGAACATAATTTTCAGATTTTGGTTGCTCATCCAACGGTCTATAATCACTTAAGAAACGGTTATACTTATCTTCAAAAATATCTTTTACTTTTATTTGTACTTGATTACCCTCAGAATCTACCGCATCAATATAAGAATTCACACCTTCACCTTTTATTTTAAATGCTCCGTTATTACCTATGTAATGTAAATCTTTATTTTTATCAACAACTAATTGATTTAAACCACCACTGACTGGTAATCCAAATAAAATATCTTTATAATCACCACCACCACTCAATAATTGTTGAAGTGCGGCATAATTAGCTTTCCACGAAGCTATATTTTTACTTAGTTTTGGATTGTATGTTTCTGAACCCTCGACATTTTCACCAACAACTGAACTTATATACTCCAATATAGTTTGTAGAGAATCTACATCTGCAGATAATAATCCTTGGTCTTCTAAATCTTTTATAATACTTGCCGCCTTTCCTTCACCTACTTGTTCAGGTGTACCTCTTGTATATTCTATAGTTGATAAACCACCCGCGAACAAATTCCATGGGGTAAATAAAGGTGATAATAAGAATGATACCATTTGACCCGCAACCGCTCTTGGAGACCCCGATTGAGCTTCACCTGTAATCCAATCTGATATTTTATTTGTTGCTGACAAATTAGTTAAATCTTCATCTGTGAATTTTTTATACTGACCACTAATGAATGTGAACCACATCTGACCAACAGCAGTAATTAGATATCTATAACCAAGTCTTTTCAACCATCCTTTCATACCTGAAGCTTCACCACCAGGTAATTTTGATAAAATCGGTTTTAAAGTTGCCCAATCATATGCATCTACTGTTTTATCCCAAACTTTACCCGCTTTTGTTTTTGGTTTCCATGTCGTTGCACCTTGAATGGCTCTTTCAAAAATTTGTTTTTGTTTTTCGGCAGGTAATTGTGAAAAATCTTCAAACCACTGTTGAGGTATCTTGTCAATAGACTCACCATAGGCTTTAAATGCATCTTTCATACCTTTTTTGAGTTCATCCACAAAATCAATATAGTCTTGATTCTTTTTAAAAAATCTTCTTTTTGGTGGTAATTTTAAATCAGCTTCTCTTAATTTTTTAGACCACTCATCTATAAACCCATCCATTTTGTTTTGGAGTTCTTCACCTGATAACCTCAATGCATCATCTTCCAAACGATTAACATCTTGTTCTAATTCTGCGGTTTCCTGTTGAACTCTTTGAGGTGTCATTTCTTCTCTAGGTAAAAGTAACTCCTCGTCTGGTCGTCTGTTTGTTGGTCTAACACTATCGTCAATACCTAATTCTTTTTTTAGTTTTTTAACGTAAAGTTCTTTATATTCTTTAGAACCACCAATCTCAGACATTCTATCGTTTATAATTGACAAAATATCTTCATCACTATAAGACCCATCTTCTTTATAACTTTTTAAACTATCAGTTAGATTTTGCAATTCAGGATTGTCAGTATTAATCTTATTAAATAACGTGGTTTCTATTTCACTAATATATTTAGAAAATGAAGGGTTATTTTCGAAAGATTTCAAAAAGTCAATAATCTCATCATCCTTTCTACCTCTTAAAAGACCGTCAAGCTCACTAAAAAATTCTTGTTCAGCTCTACTTAAATCACTAATATCATCAACTTTACTGATACTCTTAATTATATCTATGATATCATCGGCTAATCTTGGGAAATTCTGCTCATTAATAACGTGTTTTTTAACACCCATCAATTCGTGAATTCTTGAGACTTCTTGTATTATTTGTTTATCCATTTTAACTATTTTATTATAAATATTAACCCATAGTTGATTTCTTTTCAACACTTTTAGTGGGTTGTTCTTTATATATATCACCAATATACCTTCCAGGACTAAGTTCAGTCCAATAGGCACTTCTAATATATTTGTTATCCTCAGGTCCTGATAAGTCTAAATCTATTGCCTTACCTGTTGCTGGGTAATTAGTATTAAACCACCTCCTAAATTTATCTCCCTCTTCTCTTGTTTGAAAACCTGTAGATTTTAAAGATGTTTTTAGGAATCTATTATTTAGTGTTGATGCAACTTGTCGAGCCTTTTCTTTACTTAGTCTTTTTGTTTTTATACTGTCCAAATCTTGTTTTATAGATTCAGGTGTAAAAACATTTTTATTTTTAATTTCAAAATCAATGTCTATACTATCAATTTGATTTATAAGACCACCTAAATCTTTATCTACTTGTGGTTTAGTTTCACCCCAAAAGGCTTCAAGTATTGACATAACAATACTTTGTAATTCTTCATCATCACCTGTGAAAACATTATATAAGAAATTATAACTTAAATTAATACCATCAATAACTAAAGTTAACCCTAATAATTTTGATAATCCAGGTATACCTTTTGAGACTGGTGATTTAATTAAACCAATTAAAGAGGTAATAAAGTGTTTAGGTGATTTTAATGCATATTCTTTAGCACCTCTTAATGCTAATTTTGTTAAGTTTTGTTTTGCTAATTTAGCGATACTATCGGCATTTTTACCTCTCGATAGTGCCTCAGCAGTCGCTAACTCACCTTTAGTTAATTTTCCTTCTTTATTTAACTGTTCGATAGTCTTACCCTTATTCACTCTCATTTTCTTCTGTAGTGATACTATATCATCTGCAGAACCTCCAAGTTTACTAATGTCTTTGACTGATTTGAATAATTGTACCGCATCCACAGCACCTAAGGCGAAAGTTAATGCCGCCTCACGAGGATTGTCTTCATAAACATATAATGATGCGTCAACTAAATCTAAAGCCAAACCAAGTCCTGACGCATAAGCCACCAAAGCCGGTGTAGCCACACCACCTGACATAACACTCGCAGCGGTAAGTGCGATTACTGTAAGACCGATTGAGGTGTATTGTAATGCTTTGTGTACGGTGTCACTGTTTCTACATAACCAATCCTCAAAATCATGACCATACTTACATCCCCATTCTTTACGGTCTTGTTTAACAATTTCTCTTAGTTCATTGTATCCTTGTTTACCGTAATATTTTTTTCTACTATTGTATCTGTTTGAAGGATAATTCAATATCCATTCTTGGCGAGGTGTTGCGGACCCTGTTTGATATATTTTTTCAACTACATTAGGACCGAAGGGTTTTACTTTACCTTTGTATGTTTGATTAACGTTAGTTTTTTTATTTGTTATATTAACAGGTGGCCTAACATATGTTGCATCGGTATCTGAACGAAATTCAGGTCTATTAAAACCTTGTTCATTTAAATCCGAAGTGTTCTCAGAAAGTGTCTTACCGATATCGTAAGCCATTCTAAGAAGAATTTCATTTAAAACTTTATTTTCGTTTTTATTTACCATAATGGATTACCTTTACCTCTTGCAGGTTGATATGTGTCACTCCATTTTCCAACAGCAACAGGGTTTGCAGGTCCTCTTGTTATACCTGTTTCCCATTTGTTCATTGCAGGTGAAGAAGGTGCGGTACCACCACCAGCATCTTCTTGTTCCCCAATCTCACCATCATTTACTTCGTTAGTATGTCCACATTTGTGACAGGTATAAGGGTCGTCACCACCTTCAGATAGTTTCCATGACCATTTACACTCATCGCACACGACTTTATCCTCAGACTCAACAATAAGTCTCATGATTTGTTTAATTCTATTAATGTCTTCAGAAAGTAATTTCATGAAAATAGTTTACTATAAATATAGTAAGATGGTTAAATAGGAAGTAAAATTAGTTTTTTAATACCCCCACTTTAATATAGTAGGTTTTATTAAATAAGTTGTTGTGTTGGTAATTTGGATGGAAAAACAACGTAGTATTCATTTAAGAATGTTTTTAAATCATCCTCATCCAAATATACCTCACTTTCATTCTCGTCCATATCGTCATCCCACTCGTCCCACTCGTCATCAAAAACGTCAAATTCATTTGACATCGAATCTATGTTATACCCGAACTCTTCAAGGTAACTGTATTCTATAATATCTTCTCTAATAGTATTTTCTTTATCCCCCACCATAGTAAAAGATACGGTCAACATATTATTGTCTTTATTCACGAAGTAATCTTCAATTTCTAAAACTTCCATTTTATTTATAATGAAATAATTGTTTATTTTAATAACAAATATATCAACTTTATTAAAAAGTCATTATTTACAGATAATAATTATTAATTTTATATGAAATTACATCCAACCAGTTTTGATAATGTATATTTAATTGAAGAAAACATACATGAGGACGAGCGAGGGTATTTTATGGAGACATGGAATGAAATGAAATACTCCAATAGAAAACTCTTAGCCAACATACCTTCATTGAAAGCAATTCAAAACGACAACTCACTATTCAGTGCATTATTCTTACAAGATAACCTCTCAGTATCGAAAAAGAACGTTTTCAGGGGGTTACACTATCAAGTGGGTATGTGGGAACAATCAAAACTAATTAGGGTCTTAAAAGGGTCCGTAGTGGATTTTATTGTAGACTTACGTGAGAATTCAAAAACATACGGAAAATTCGAATATTTTGAATTAAATGATAAAAACCGATTGTCTTTATTTATCCCCCCTTATTTCGCACACGGGTTTCTCTCGTTAGAAGACGATACCATATTTACCTACAAATGTGGTAATTATTATAATAAAGAGTTTGAAGGTAGTATAAATCTAACCGACCCGATTATTAGAAACGTACTCGATAACAATGAAACTATTATGGATGTTATCAGTATATACACACCCATTGATGATGAAAATGATTTGATAATCTCTGAGAAAGACCTTAACGCACCAAAATTTTTATACCGAAGACACGAATAGATTGTTGTATGTTATTTTTTTTACTATATTTGAACAATGAATATGACTATGGAAAATGAAGTTAGAATAGATTGGTACTTAAAAGCTGAGAATGTTATTTTGTCTGCAAAAAATATTGACCAATTGAGAGTAGGGAAGAATTACATCGATTTCTATTTAAAACAAACCAATGACTCGTCAGGTTATGAGGTTCTGGTTAGAAAATTCTTTATTAGATACAACGAGTTGAGTTAATAATAAAAAACCCCTCGAATTCGAGGGGTTTGTATTAACTTAATCTTTTAAGTTTATATAAGGTTGAGGTTATTAACACTTCTATTTCGTCTATTATATTTTTCAAATACGAGGGGTATTCTTGGGTCAATTCTCTAACACTATTTATTAAGTCTTCAAAAAATCCAACCACACTTTCTTTACCTTCATATGAAGTCATAGGATAACTTTCATAATTCTTAACTATTTCATTTTCTCCCTGATAAGCCTCGATTAAACTATCTAAAAGACCATCAATACCTTCGTAATATCCTTGTAATGCTTTATGTTCAGCATAGGAATCGGTCTGTAAATGAAACACATGTGATTGTGTTTGAGAATGTAACAATCTTGAACCTAATTCACCTATATTGAAGTTATTTGTTTCTGTTTCATCAACATTCACGTCTAATTCGTCTTCTTCTTGTTCTCTTAACTTACGTTTTATAAGTTGTTGTAATTGAGATTCTGTTAACTTTAATGTTTTTTTCATTATTTATATTTTTTGATTCTGTTAAACATTTCAGTTATTTTTTGTTTTTCGTTTCTGAAAGATTCGTGTAATTCGTCATCCATTTCTTCATACATACCACACTCACACATTGATTCAGATAAACCACACTGTTCACACATAGATTCCTTTTCTTCCATGAACATATCTTCATCATCCTCAAATCCACCAGTACCATACATACTTAAGATAAAATCACCGTATTCGTCTTTGATTAAATCATATAAATCGTCATAGTATTCTTCATCAATATAGTCTTTTAAAAGATATGAAATAAAGTTGTCTGCAAATTCAAATTCATCACTAAATGACATTGGTTCCAATTCATTTGCCAAACTATCAAATATTTTTGACCTCATGATTCTGTCCGCTAACCCATCTAATGATTCGTCCTGTTCTCTTACTACAGACTCACCATATACGTCAACATTTCCACCTTCAGACTCAAAGTCAAAAGATTCTTTTTCATCATCACCATAATCGAACATTCTCATAATAGCTTCTAAATCCATATCATATGGGTCTTTATCAGGGTCACTGTCTGCAAATTGTTCAGGTCCTCCCGATTTAAAGTTATCCGCCGGGTCAACATTAGACACATCCATATCATCGGCTTCCATTTCGTTAGTTTCTACAGGAACTTTAGACTCATTAACCATGTGATTTTTATAACCTGTGACTTCACCTTTATTGTTAACTGTAACACCTTCTTTATCACCCGCAGGGTCATAAACACTTAAGGGAGTCATATTAGATGGAACATTTCCAACAGAATATCCATCGTAGAGTGAACTGTGTTGTTGAAGAATACTTTGTCTTTCTTCGTCTGACATTATTGAATAACCTCTCATAATAATAGTTTTTTTTATAAATAGTATTTGATTACGAAATATCTTTTTTATATGTTTATAAAAAAAGAATTATGATGATAGTCAGTGAAGATATGATTAATGAATACGCAGAAGGTGCAATACTTTTAACAGGTTTGGAAGAAGCGATTATAGGTATTACTGAAGAATTTGGTAATTCACCACGTATTCTATATTCTACGGAAAAAATATTGGATATATTAACATCCGAAGGTATGACCAGTCGAGAAGAAGCTATGGAGTATTTTCGATACAATATTATCGGAGGTTATTTTGGAGAACAAAATCCGATTTTTTTGTCCGACCATTTGTAGAGTTTAAAAATTATTTCTATATTTGTATAGAATAAAAAACACTTAATTATGGTAATAAACGAATCAGATTTTTTAAACATTTACGAAAAAAATATTAATATCCGCAGATTAATAAAACAACAAGTATTTGAGTGTACTTCTGAAGGTAATAATTTAAAAGTAAAAATCACACACGTTAAATCTAACCCCAAATGGTCTTGTGAGCCCGTGGTTAATATAAAGGTTAGTGGTCAAGTAAATTCATGGTATGGTGGTGGTAATAGAGACGTAAATAATAAATATAATTTTAGTTCTACTATACGTCGCAATCGACTAATTAAAAATTTTGTATCGTCTGAAATTAAAAACTTCTTTAAATATTTTGGTATTCCTTCATACAAAATAGAGATTGGTAAGATTACCACTTGTGAGAATTTATAATTTATTGATGTAATAGTTTAACACATCTTTAGTCAGTACTCTCAACGATGAATTCATCTTTTCTATTGTTGGTGGTTCTCCCTTAGACTCTAAGTAGTCTATGGACAAACCAACCATAGCATTTCTTGATAAATCTGCAGCATCATATAATTCATTTAAATCATCTTCATCAATGTCAATTTGTTTGAACTTTATATAATTTTCAATATAATCCCTACCTCCATACATGAATGGTCTTGACTCGAGCATGTTTATAATACCAGATTCTCTAAGTTTTACTAAAAAATTAAAAATAACTTTAGTATTTTTATTTAGAGCATTTTTCATCAGTTCAAACTTATCAAATGACGAATCTTCAGATAATTCTTTTTCTTTTATTGTTGTAACTACTTCAGGGAATTCAATACCAAAATTATTCTCATCTTTTCCCTCATAATCAATATTTTTCAATAAGTGTCTAAGTAAATTAAGCGTACCAGCTCTTTTATCATTGGTGTCAACAATAGTCCATGGTTTAGCTTCTTTAGCGGTTTTTAAGACCTTATTTTTGTATTTTGTATACTCATCCCACTTTTCAATTGATTTAGCATCGTTAGGTGAAAATTTCCAATATTTTAAAGGAGATTGTTTTCTAAGTTCAAACCTTTTTTCTTGAGTTTGAGGTGTTATTGATAACCAAAACTTGAACAACTCAATACCTTTATCAATTAATGATTGTTCAAAATCATTAACATTTTCCATAAAATTTTTATACTCTTCTTCAGTACCATAACCCATTACAGGTTCAACAATACCTCTATTATACCAACTCCTATCAAATAAATTTATTTTCCCTGGTTCAATTTCTTTTTCATATCTTTGAAACCAATTCTTTCTTTCTTCAGGTGTTGCGATACCAAGAGCAACCACATTAAAATATTTCGGGTCTAAGTATTGTGTCATACTACGTATTGTCGACCCTTTACCTGCGGAGTCTCTACCTTCAAAAACAATGACAACAGGTTTACCTGTTTTTTTAACATGTTCTTGAAGTTTTAAAAGTTCCACTTGTAATGGTAATAATTCTTTCTTATATTGTTTTCTACCTATTTTTGATTTTTCAGGTTCAAGACCACCATATAAGAATTCATCTTCAACTTCAAAGTCATCATTAGGTTCTTGTGACATTGTTTTTCTCAACTCTAAAGAATTTAAATATTTCTCAATATATTTTTTGACATTTTCTTCTTTATTTCCACCTTTTAACAATTTACGGTCAAGATTTCTTAAGAATAAATCTGTAACGTCATCATCTGATAATTTTTCAATTACGTTTGATAATATATCAATATTTACTTGATTATCTATTAGTTTGGTTTTTAAATCGTCAACAGATTCATTTATATTTTTCTCGATTGTAAACCATATATCTTCATTGGTTAGTAAATTTAACGAACTTCCATCCTCCCAATCTACTGATACTATTTTTTGTCCTCTATCGAATGGGTCATCCACAACTCCCGTAATTTTACCTTTTGTTGCTATGGGAACAACACTATCATAGGTGTCTTTCTTCATATAAACGAGAGTAATCTCGTCACCAACATTTGTTGTGTTAAACTTTTTATTTGACATAATTAACGTAATTTATCATAAATATAATCGGTTATTAATTCCGACACAATATATTTATTATAAATAAGTTTTCAATGAAAGTAATAATAGACGAAAGTCAATATAGAATTTTGTTATCGGAACAATTTAAAAATGATGTAGATTCCGCATTAAAGTCAAGTTACGAATTTGCAAAAGACATCGTTAAAACTGCAGAACAACAATTAAAAACGAGCTTTCAGTTTTTATTAACTTACGGTGCAGGTATCGGTTCATTAGCAAGACCATTATCCGATTATTTAAAAGGAGAATACTCTTATTTATCTCAAGAAGAAATAGCAGGTCTTGTAGTTATGGCATTATCCTTAGCATACTTTCAATATAAAGGTGAATTAAAGAAACCTTTAGAAATGTTAAAATTACAGGGTAAACTTGAAGAACTTAAAAGTGCGATTGAACAATCAAAAAAAATTCAATCTAAATTTACAAAAATACTTAATCAGTTTGGTGTCTATGTCTACAGTATATTAGATATACCAGCATATACTTTTCTATTACCTGTAATTCCATTTATAATTTCATTTATATCTGACCCTTCAAATTCAGGTGATAAATTAGAAATGGCGTTAAACGGATTATTAAATTCTTCTTTAATAACACTATCATCAGCAACCTTAAAAAAGGTCATAGACAAAATATCTACAAGGGTTCAGAAAAACTAAAGTCATCATCGACTGTGTAATATCTAACACCGATAGAATAATAAAGAAACGATGATTTTTTAAGTTCAACCTGTCTACCAATTTGTCTAGATTTATCAGTATCACTATTAAGAACTCCAACGATTTTTTTACCGTTTGGTGATAAACTGATTGGGTGTGAATGTATAGTGGGTGTTGTTGGTTTTGTATAATCTATTAACCTATTAACTATTTGTGTTTTTGTACCACCCTGATTAATTCGATACGTTTTGCAGATATTTTTTAATTCTACAAGGTGCAATGATTTTAATTGTTCTTTTGTCATCTCCATAATGCAAAAATACAAAAAAAATTTAATATGTAAAAATGTAACACTTTATTTACACTCATCCCAATCATAAAACATAGATGAATCGTAATATGGTTTTTTAATTTGAGGTGTTTTTTTAGTAAACGCAGACTTAATAAGGGTGATAATTTTTTTTAACATGAATAAATGAATTTCTATTCATTAAATAGTGTAAAAATCCTGTTTGTGTATGTTGTTAGGGTAAAAAAAATAAAATTAATTTAATCCTCTAAAAATACGTTATAATAGTTACTAAATTCACACTTTAAAATGTGATTGTTATCAAAATAAAGTTTGTAAACAAGACCCATCATATCACCACTTTCATAATATTCATCTTCAGTTCTTTTCACTAAAACACCATCAGAATTAAACGTATATCCCATCAATGTATTATATGTTTTTTTTGCATATTTTGATAACTCTTGTGCAATATCATATAACTCAGGTGAGCCCGTTTCTGAGGAAACTAATATAGTGAACACAACCTCACCTGGTCTCATTTCTGTAGGTGGTTCGGCGGTATAGTGAGTTAACTCAACGGTTACGTCTTTTCCTGCTTGCATATCAACAATATATTCTAAAGATTTAACCGACCTTTTTATGGTTTCTTCAAATTTACTCATTGTCTCTAATCATTTGTTGTAACATTTCAATCTCACGTCTTAACTCTTCATCTCTTTCTATTGAATCCACCTTAGTTTCGATGTCTTTGGACTTTTTGTTTATAGATGAATAATCAGAACCAGTACGATATGCTTTATTATGTGAACCACCACTTGTTAATCCTTTTTCTAAACGAATTAATCTTTTGTGTAGTTCTTTAACAGACTTTTCTACATCATTAAACGATTCCAAGTCAGATAAGATAATAACATCTGAAAGATATTCAGGTAAGTCGTAATCAACAACATCACTAGCATCTCCATACAGACCTTGTTCTTTTATTACCGTTTTTACGATGTTTTTTAATTGTGTTTCGGTAATTATGTATTTCTTATCTTCCATAAAATTCTTTGTATTTTTTTGTTAAAAAATCAACCAATTCCTGAATATCTTCATCAGGTAATTGATGTACTTCTTTGTTTCTTTTAAACCAATCACCAATAACTTTTTCTACCGGTTCTTTTCTTAATTTTACAATTCTTCTAAAACCGGCAATTTCTGCTGGTACTTCGTGGGCTTGTTTATAATATTCTTTATCTAATGGTTTTTCCTCTGTAGATGATTTTACATCACGATAACCAAAATCTTGCAATATATGTTCCATTTCATGACGAACAATATCATTTAAGTCGGCTATCATATCATACCCAGATTGAGGAAGGGCATTTGGTTTTTTTAATACTACAATCTCAATAGTTTCATTATCATCCGCAACACTGGCGTCCATAATATAGTCTGATTCAATTTCATCGGTGTTTTTTACCGTTAACTCTACTGCGAACTCAGGAATATTGTTGAATCTATAATATATGTTATTATTACCTGGTACATCTTCAGGAAGTTGATAATAACTGGACGGTGTATCATCACCATTATTTTTAATAAGGTTAAATAAGTCTCTTACCACTGTTCTTGTAGTTAAATCCATTTTTGAACTCTCGATAATTAATTTTTGAGATTCGATAGATTCAACAACCTGACGTTTAAGTAGGTTAATAATAGTTTCGGGATTATCATCTTCATAAAAGGCAGTTTTAATTCTGAAATAGTTTTTTCTTAAAACATATTTCACCACCCAAGGTTTAGCACCCATTTTCGTAAGTTCTTCACCAATACCTTTAAGATAATCATCAAATTCTGGACCCATATACATAAATAGTTGTTAATATAAATATATTTCAATATCTATTTAACCAAAATGGGATTGACACACCAAAACCATAATTTGTGGTGTTAGAAAACTCAACAAGAAATGAAAAATCTAAAGAACGACTGTCTTTAGTGATAAGTTTTATTGGGTGTAGTACAACTACCACATGAGGTATAAAACTCTTATCACCCGTTACACCATCCACCAAAACTTTAGCACCACCCCCAAGGTTAATTCCATTATGAAATAATGCCAAATTAACACCAAACCTGTTAACATAAGGGTAAGGTTCTGTAAAAACTGTTTGTGGAGGTTGTTGTAATAAACTACCAACATAAAAACCACCATATCCATACATCTCGTCAGTGGATGCTAATATGACACCTTCATTTGGTATATATGAAATTGATGAAGATTGTGAAAATCCTGTTAGGTATGTGGTTAAAAATAAGATTAGGAAAATTGTCCGTTTCATAATTTATACGTATATTTGTAACAAATATAATAAGAAAATTAACAATATACAAATGGGTAGAGTAAAAGAATCTATGTTAAACAACCTCACAGTAGAGGAGATTGATTCATTATATGAAGAATTAATGTTAAGAGACGAATTTAGTGTTTATGAGCAATATGAAAACGAAGAAGGAAATATTCAAGACTGTCCTGAAGGTGAAGGGTGATAAGTCACTCTTAGATGCTAAATACATTGGTGTTACTGCGGATGAGATTATAGATTCTTATTACGAACTAAATTTGGATTCACCAATTAAACTCGTTAAGAATACTTGGTTAAAAAGGTATGACGACAAATCAATTAATCACGGGTGGGGTAATGGTTATGTTAGAATTACTGATGGTCATGAGTTTAACGGAATGGAATATATGGATATTCCTGTTGATGTTCACGGAGGTCTTACTTTTGGTCGTGAGATTGAAGAAGGTGATTATTTAAATTTTTCTAAAGGTTTTTGGGTTGGATTTGACACTGCACATCATAGCGATACCTTACAACGTTGGCCAGTAGACCGAGTAATGGAAGAAACTACCTACCTATTTAAACAAATATATTCTCTATAGGTCTTTTCATTGTAACATAATTTTAATATACTTTATTTAAAGTTATAAAAATGAAATGGAAATTATTATCATTATTATTTGCGGTCTTATCTTTTTCGACCGTATCCAAAGCTCAGACGCGGGGAGAATGGGTGGTAGTACCCGTAGACACAATAAAGACAGACATCTTTAAAGTCATTTACTCTGAAGATGACCAACAACCTTTAGAGTTGTGGTACACTGTAAAATGTCCAATGGGTAAAGAATCTCGTTCAGGTATGGACTTCTATAAAGTCCCTGGTATTCGTACATCAGATAATGCCGATTATGAAAATAATGTTTGGGATAAAGGTCATTTGGCTCCCGCAGCGTCATTTAACTGTGACCGTGAAACACTTAAAAAAACATTTTCATATCTAAACTGCGCATTACAACACGAAGGTCTTAATCGTGGACCATGGAAAGAATTGGAAGAGTTTGAAAGGGGTTTGGCAAAAATTACAGACCGTGTTGATGTACATATTATTGTTTGTTTTGAAGAAGAAACACAAAAAGTACCAGGAGGTGCAACAATACCTTCAGGGTTCATAAAAGAAATAACATTTAATGGAACTACAATCACATTTTCATTCCCTAATACCGATGTTAGTGGTCAAGATTGGGGGACATTCTTAAGAATTACTGAATATGACTAAAGAATCTATGGAACTTCTGAATACACATCCAATCAAAAAGTCAGATTTAGGTTTTCATGGAAACCTTTTTGGTGGCAAACTTTTGGCATGGTTGGATTCAAGTGCTGCAGCTTTTGCAATGCAAGTTTGTGATACACCAAGAATGGTTACAGTTAAAATTGATGAATGTAATTTTACAAAACCGGCAAAAGAAGGTCAGTTATTGAAAATCTACGGAGGCGTTGCCGAAATAGGAAATACATCAATAACTCTTTACATGGAGGCACGTTCTCATAGTGTTTATAATGGGAATCAAAATGTAATCCTTAACACAAAAATTAAATTTGTAAGAATCGATGAGATGGGAGACCCCGTACCTATTTCTGAGAGAATTAAAATAAAATACGGGAATAAATAAAAAAATATAAGATGGCAGTAAAACAAGGAGACCAAGTAAAGGTCCACTACATTGGAACATTAAATGATGGTAATGAATTTGACAATTCATATAAACGCGAAAGTACATTAGACTTCACTGCAGGTGGTGGTCAAATGATTAAAGGATTTGACGATGCGGTTATGGGTATGAAAGTTGGAGAAAAGAAAACAGTCAATATCCCGAGTTCAGACGCATATGGTGAACATGACCCTAAAGGACTTGTACCCGTATCAAAAAATAACTTCCCACCTGATTTTAATGCACAACCAGGAGAAATGATTCAAGGTCAAAGTGAATCTGGACAACCTATGAACGCATTGGTTGTTGAAGTACAAGAAGAAAACATAATTTTAGATTTGAACCATCCTTTGGCAGGACAGGATTTAAATTTTGAAATTGAATTAGTAGAAATCGGAGGATAAAATCATGATATATTGGTTTACAGGACAACCCGGACACGGTAAAACCGTTTTATGTAATCACTTAAAAGAATACATGGAGGTTAACAGAAATTGGAAACCTATCATGCATATTGATGGTGATGATTTAAGAGGTATTTTTAATAATAAGGATTATTCAAAAGAAGGTAGAATAAAAAATATAACCTTCGCACAAGGACTGGCTAAATTCTTAAACAATAAAGGATTCACAGTGTTAGTATCATTAGTGGCACCTTATAAGGAGGTTAGAGAATCATTCAAAGAAGATATGGGTAATGAAATGGTTGAACTATACGTTCATACCAGTGAAGTTCGTGAAAGAGACCATTTTCATGTTCAAGACTATGAAGCACCAACTGAAAATTTTGTTGATGTAGATACTACTGAAGATGGTCCCGAGGCCTCACTAGTTTATATCTTAAATGAGTTAGGGTTATAATAATGGAAAAGAAAAATACAATATTCTGTGATATCGATGGTACAATTTTCAAATATCGTAAGTTTGAAACTTATACCACATCAGAAGCTGAGGTCTTACCTGAAGTAGTTAATAAATTAGACCAATGGAAAAAAGAAGGTCATAAAATTATTTTAACTACGGCAAGACCAAAAGACTTATACATGCATACAGTTGTTGAATTATCAAAAAATGGTGTGTCATACGATGAATTGATTATGGGAATAGAAAGAGGTCCACGCATATTAGTTAATGATATGGACCCAAATAAACCAGGTCTAAGAGCGATGGGAGTAAACCTTAATAGAGATGAAGGTTTTGAGGGGATAGATTGGTCTGAGTACGGTTTGTGAAATTATGAATAATTGGGATAAAAAAGTACACGTACAATCATCTTTAGAATCGAGAGATGGCCAGTACGCAATGTTTGTAGGTAGATGGCAACCTCTTCACAAAGGCCATCAAGAGTTATTTAAACAAGCAATGGATGAAGGTAAAAACGTACTAATATGTATTAGAGACGGAAAACCTAATGAAAAAAATCCATTTACACCTCAAGAAGTTAAAAATAATATTGAGGAACACTATGCTGAAGAAATATCAACAGGAAAAGTTCAAGTGATGGTAATACCTGACATTTGTTCTGTTGAGTTTGGACGAGGTGTCGGATACGATATCATTGAACACATTCCACCTACCGAAATTGGTGAAATTTCTGCAACAAAAATTAGAAAAGAAATGGGTTTGTAATACTTATTACTTCAGGGGTTAATCAAAAAGGTCAATATTTCGATATTGGCCTTTTTTTTATTCAGTTTTTTATCTACCTTTGTAGAAATAAACACTACAGTCATGGGAACAAATTTTTATAGAATACCAAAAATTGACGAGATTAACTCTCGTTATGCTAAGCTACACACCAGATTACAGGAAATGGATAGATGGAACCCTTCACTTATTGAAGACGATTACCGTTTTATTAAAGACCCTAACGATGAATGGACTAATATGAATCCTTGGGATGAATTTACTGAAGATATCAGTATTCATTTGGGTAAACGGTCAATGGGTTGGAAATTCTGTTGGAACTTCCATGACGGTAAGTTTTATACCAACAAAGAAGAACTCATTAAGTTTATTCGTAGTGGTAGAATTGTGGATGAGTATGGTAGTCAAATCGATGTTGAAGATTTTATTGAGATGGCACTCAATTGGGGTCAACCTGATGGATTAGTATTGGATGAAAACTACTTCAGTGAACATGAACGTCACTCTGTTTTTAATAGTTCACATTACTATGATAAAATCATAGATGGTCTAAGAGTATCATCAAGCACAAATTTTAGTTAAATTATGGAAAAATGGAAAGGACACCCACTAAACAACTCAGACATTGGTTATGAGTGGGATTACGAAGAAAAAATTGTATCAGGAACTACAGGACCTTTTAACCCTGTTGAGTTAGATATTGAAGTGAAACAATCAGATAATAAAAAAAATGAAGAGAAAATTTAATTTAAAACGTTTTTACATTTACGATACTAAAAGTTTAGAATATAAAAGATTTAACACATCTTATACTCTTATGTTAATTTTAGGTCTAATGTTTTTAATAGGTGTTTTATCATATACCTACGGTAGAATTGAAAAAATTAAAAATTTAACAGTATTTGAAAAAGAGTTATTAATTATTGATATTAATAAACGGGATGAATTTTCTGAAGAAAAATTAATTGATATGTTAAAAGATTTAAATGTAAAATACCCTCACATAGTTCTTGCACAGGCTAGAATTGAGAGTGCTATATTCACATCACACATCTTCAAAGAAAACCATAATTTATTTGGTATGAAACAAGCAAATAGAAGAGTAAATACTGCTAAGGGAACTCAGTATAATCATGCCTTTTATGAAACATGGAGAGAAAGTGTTTATGATTACGCATTTTATCAATCAAGGTATATGAACAAAGCATCAAATGAGGATGAATATTACTATATTTTAGGTCAAAGTTATGCCGAAGCACCTAATTACATTCAAGCACTTAAATCTGAAGTAAAAAAATATAAGTTAGAAGAGTTATTTAAATAAGATAAAATGGAACCAGAAAAAGACATATTCGAACAATGGAAAGAGAATAGAAAATCTCGTAGTTGGTTAAGACGTAAAGTCAATTACATCACTATGTGGTGGAACCATGAGGGACGTTACACCTTAAAGAAAACCAAACAGGGTATTAAGAACCTTAGATATTGGTTTCCTATAATTTGGAAAGACCGTAATTGGGATGATTCATTTATCTTTAATATTCTTTCACATAAGTTAAAGTCACAAGCTAACTACATCGGTAAGTATGGTATACATGTAAATAACTGGAAAGATGAACGTGATATGATGACATGTGTTCGTTTAATTGAAAAGGTTAAAGACGAATGGTATAGTATGGAATACCTGGATTATCATAAAACCAAACATTGGTTTGAACCATGTGAAAATAAAGAGGGTTACAGTACTTGGGAATCCAAAGAGTTAGAAGAGAACTTTGACGAATACTTTGCAAAATATCCATTAATATATAAGAGAGTAATCAATGGTGAAGGTGTCTTTAAATTAGATGGCACTAATGACAAACAGAGAATTGCAATGAACATTGCAAAGATTAATCATGACAGAGCAAGAAAACTCTTGTTCAAAATAATGGAACAAAACATTGAAGGGTGGTGGGATTAATTGATAAATTATGCTTATCTTTGAAAAAAATAACACAATGAAAATCACATTTATATCAGATACACATAACAAACACAATCAGGTGACCAGTTTACTTCCTGGTGGTGATGTAATTATCCACGCGGGTGATGTTTCATCAATGGGTTATAAACATGAACTACAACAATTCCTTAAGTGGTTCAACAACTTGGACAATTACACACATAAAATCTTCATCGCAGGAAACCACGATTGGGGATTTCAGGACAATCCTGAAATGTGTAAAGAACTTTTAGCGTTCTACGATAAGGTAACCTACCTTCAGGATGATTTGGAAGTTATCGGTGAAGATTACCAAGATTCAGTTAAGGTATACGGTTCTCCGTGGCAACCTGAGTTTTACAATTGGGCGTTCAACTTGCCACACAATGGTTGGGAGTTAGAGGATAAGTGGAACAATATCCCGATGAACACTGACATCTTAGTTACTCACGGACCAGCATGGGGTCATTTGGACACCGTTGTAGGACAATCTATGAACTTGGGGTGTGAACTATTGGCTGAGAAAATAAAGGTCGTTAAACCTAAAATCCACGTATGTGGTCACATCCACTCAGGGTATGGTTACAAGTTTGAGGATGGTACTCACTACTTTAACGCAGCAGTTCTCGGTGAAGATTATGTCTTCACACAAAAACCGATGACAGTAGAGTGGAATCCCGAAACAAATGAAATAACATTTGTCTAATTGATTTATTTGTCATATTTTTGTAAAAAATAAACGAGTTATGAAGTATAAATTAGAATTGTATGGGTGGGAAGTTGAGGCAATTGGTCACTCACTAACAGACGAACAAGTTAAATTAATTAAAGACTTAATGGACACCAACGGTGCAGATGAATTATGGGAGGTTCGATATGACTTAGAAAATGAAGGTATTATTAACGACCTTTATAATCCTGACCTTTATCATGTATCACGTGCGTTAGACAATAGCGGTTTATGGTTCTCACTTAAAGACGAGAATGATAACGAAGTTTTAAGTTTTGAACCGTCTGATATGTCTGATATATATGAAACGTTAGGTGACTCTGCGGATGACATTCCTTATGAAGGATATTTATCAATACCTGGTGAAGGTGAGAACGAAAACGTAGATAATATACTGGCAACATTTGACGAAAATAAAGGTGGTATTTGTGAATACGAAATGTTTGAATCAGATGAAGTACCAACGGCTAAAGATTTTTGTATTCAATACGGAGATATATCCACACCTGATGGTGATTGGGATTTTATTTCCAAAGTATTTTACAAGGGAAAAGAGTTGGAGGTGTACGACCATTTAGATAACCGTGGTAAAGCATCTACTGTAGAAATATACCGTAAAGATGGTTCAACAATTAGTTAAAGGTGATATATTACAGGAAGGTCCGAAGGTTAAGAAGATTCATGTTAATCAACATAACATCAGGTCCAACAAAACAAAAGACACGGACCTTCCTGTAATCACCATCAAAATTGGTAGTAAGAATTACTATTGTAATGAAATAGAAATAATGGGACCTTCCAAAGTAAGTTATTGTGGAGGTGGGGACCAAAAACCGTTAATTAGTTGTGGTGCCAGAGTTGTTATGGAAACCACATCAGAAATAAAAATAATTAAGTAAAATGTTAGATTTAGTTTCAATATTATTATTTTTGATTTTTGGTAGTATCTTTACTATCATATAATTGAAGTATTCAAGTGGGGATATAATAAAGAAAAAAGAGGAGAACGAACAGACCTTTACGGCAAACCAAATAATCGTATGTCTAAAGATGAAATGGATTAAAAATGAGTTGTAAAGAATTACTTGACAACTGAGTTGTTAAGGATTACTTAATAACTGAAACCTTTAAAACAAAAGAGAAATGAAACTAAAAATTAGAGGAGAAAAATATGACGTTTATGGACAGTTCTACATCATCCCAACTGTCAAAGTAACCCACAACAAATACCTATACGGTTATTACACCATAGATTTAGTTTGGGGAAAATGGGGATTAAGTTTGACATTTGAATAAACTTTTGTATATTTGTATATATTTAATAAGAGAAACACTAAAATGAACAACCGAGTGATACATAATCTAGTTTGTAAAAACCAAAGATGGTTTGGATATATTATGCTAAAAAATCAGTTCGGGAATTCATGATGTAAATAAAGATAAAATTAATTTATATGGAAACCCGAACAGAAATGTTCGGGTTTTTTTGTTTATCTTTGTATCGTTCTTTGACATATTGGAAACCAAAAATTGGGATGTAGCTCAGTTGGTTAGAGCACTTGTCTGATACGCAGGTGGTCGGCGGTTCGAGTCCGCCCATCCCAACAAATAGTTCCTTAGCTCAACTGGATAGAGCACCTCACTACGGATGAGGGGGTTGAGGGTTCAAATCCTTCAGGAACTACAATGATGGAAAAATCATACATTAAGTACGAAAATAAGGGTTAATGCATGAAAAAACCATCATAATACGCGTCTGTAGTTCAATTGGTAGAATGTCGGTCTCCAAAACCGAAGGTTTCAGGTTCGAGTCCTGACAGGCGTGCAAAATCAGATGGTAGGAATACCGACCGTAGGTAGCGTCGTTCACAACCAGCCTTATAACGTGGTGAATATCTGATGAATGGCGTCGTAGCTCAGGGGTAGAGCATCTCTTTCATACGGAGAATGTCGGTGGTTCAAATCCACCCGACGCCACAATACGGCTCACAGATGTCAAGTATATGGCTCAAAATACTTGACAAATGAGCCATAAATTAGAACAAATTGACCGATATATGAAAATAAATAGAAAAGACCTTAAATGGTTCATGAAAAACATCCGTCATCATTCGGAGGGTAAAGAATTAAATGATGAAGAATTGGTTGAAAAACTTGCCATGTATATGGAAAGAAATCCAGGATGTGTTGATGTTCATGGTGTCAGTGACCCGGGTCGTTTTCATTATTCAACCGTTGGTTATGGTGTATTTTCATTATTGGGTGAAAAATACCGTATGGGAAGAATTGAAATCTTTGACTCTAAAGATGAATCAGGTTATGCCGTGAGTGAAGGTATCTACACAATACCATTTGTCGCAGCAAGTCAGTTTGAAGATTTTATGGATTCTTTGGAGACTGATTTGCCCATCAACATTGAGATTGGTTCTCATGAATGGTGTGAAATGGAATGTGCAAAGTCACTCGGATTTGAAACTGTTGAAGAAATGAGGGACCCTGAAAAGGTAAAAGAGTATACCAGGAAAAAAAATGACCTATATGCTCAAGAACAGGGTTACAAAAATTGGGATGAGTTGTTGGCAAACAGTAAATGGATGAAGAAAGAATAGTATCTTTGTAATAGGAATGACTTCGTAGCTCAGTTGGTTTAGAGCAATACACTTTTAATGTATGGGTCGGGCGTTCGAATCGCTCCGGGGTCACAAAAAAATCGTAGTACCGTTTAGGGAACAAGGTGGAAGGTACAACCACCGCAGGTTAAGCGATATCCTGCAATTTACCCGAGTGTTGGAATTGGTAGACAAAGCGGTCTTAGAAACCGTGGCCGTAATGGCTTGAGAGTTCGAGTCTCTCCTTGGGTACTAAAATAAAAACTAAACTACCACATAAGGTGAAGATAGCTAAATTCGTGGTGTGGATGCCGAGCTAAACTATCTGTTGTTTTTATTTTTCTTTGGTAATTAGAAAATATGTTGTATGTTTGTATCAACATAGTCAGGTGGCGGAATGGTAGACGCTGAAACTGAAGGCGGATAAGTGATTTAGGAAGCATTATAAAAAAGCATGTCAAATCACATACAGGTTCGAATCCTGTCCTGACTACAAATAAAAACAAAAGTTATGTTACAAAAATATCATTTAAAAAATTGTTTAAAAGAATACAATAACCCGAAAAAAACTCTAGATGATGGTTTTTATCTTGGTTATATGGAAGCTTGTTTAGTTCAGTTTGGTGTTATTAACTCAAAAAACAATGGATTTTTACCTTACGCTATAAAAACAAAAAGAAAATTCTTGTTTTGGGAATGGGAAACAGTAGAAGACAGAACTAGTATCATTGTTAGATTAGTCAAGGAATATTTAGATAAACAATAATACATAGTCAGGTGGTGTAACAGGCAGCATGGGGTTCGAGTCCCTAATCTTCTCAACGGGGAAGATAAAGATTGGCAAGGTGTGGGTTCGAATCCTACCCTGACTACAAAGATGAAGACCAGTAGGAATATGGAATAAGTGAATACGAACTTCCTCTCCAAGAATGATAAATTAGTAGATTTATCTCTGGGCATCTAAGTCAGGTGGCGGAATTGGTAGACGCTTAAATAAATTGGAGGGATATATGCTCCCACTTAGGTGCAAAGCCTAATGCAGGTTCGAATCCTGTCCTGACTACAAAAACACAATGTTGGGGTCCCCTGTGGTAGCGGCGTGAATCATGATAAGCAGACCACAAGAATCTAGTAAGAAGTAACAGATGGGTTCGTTACGACTAAAGTGTTTTTCCACCGAGATGCTGCCGAGCTGAGGAGGTGGGTAAGAAATATCCCTAAATACGGACCACCCACCTTAGCTCAGTTGGTTTAGAGTGCTTGTTTTACACGCAAGGGGTCGTTGGTTCGAATCCAACAGGGGGGACAAAACATGTTGGCTGTAGTTCAGATGGTTAGAACACTTGGGTGTGGTCCAAGAAGTCGTGGGTTCGAGTCCCATCAGTCACCCAAAAGTGGATAAAACTTGTGTAGGGTCCACGGGGAAGTCGACTCCCACTACACTCTATGGTTCTGTGTCCGAGTGGTTAGGAGGCGGTCTGCAAAACCGTTTACGTTGGTTCGAATCCAATCGGGACCTCAACATTACCCTGTGGTGTAATTGGCAACACGTCTCACTTTGACTGAGAAGAGTAGAGGTTCGAGCCCTCTCGGGGTAACAAAATTGTGTGGTAACTCAGTCCGGTAAGAGTGCGATGCTTATACCATCGTGGTCGTGGGTTCAAATCCCACCCACACAACAAAATTAAAATAAAATGAAAACAGAAGATTGGAAACAAGGTTTAAGTGATAGACACATATCACAAATCATTAGAAGAAAGATGATTCAAAAGTCTGTTCCTTCTAAAAAGGTATACTCGAGAAAAAAAATTAAAAACAATTTGATAGATTAGATTTCTGTCGTATATTTGTTAAAGATAATTGCACCCATAGCTCAGCTGGATAGAGCAACTCACTTCTAATGAGTAGGTCGAAGGTTCGAATCCTTCTGGGTGTACCAAGACACATCGGTCTACGATGAGAGAATCAGGTGAGTAGTCGGTATTCACCGTGACTATGTGTCTCAAATGGTGTCATAGCTCAGTTGGTAGAGCAGCGGACTGAAAATCCGCGTGTCGCAGGTTCGATTCCCGCTGATACCACAAAGGGAAACAGAGGAGTAGTAGTACAACTAGCTGGGAGAGCAGTGACTCAAGGGTACACACTAAGGACAGGTTGACATTCTTAATTGTATTGTCGTAAATCCCAACTCTCTAATGGTGTGTGAAGCTGGGTTCGTAATGGTTCAGGCGGGATTCCTCATAAAGTTGTTCCTGTTTCCCGATATTGGAAGGTGGTCGAGTGGTTAAAGGCGACAGACTGTAAATCTGTTCTCGTAAGAGTACGGGGGTTCGAATCCCTCCCTTCCAACAAAGTGAGTTCTTTGACATATTAATACTTTAACAAATTATGGAAATAACATCATTTATTTTAGGTGTATGTGCGGTCATTGTTATTATGATGGTCGTGGGTACGTTGGTGAATTATATGACAACAAAGTCCTTGAAAGAGGAAATAAACAATCTCCAAAAACAATTGGAGTATATCCAAATGGATATGGAGAAAAAAGAAACTCAACTTTATGATTTCGGTAATAATATTGACCGTAATTGGAGAGAAGAGGGTGAAAAAATCTACCGTCACATTGACAGTAGAGTTGATAAAGCTGTGGATAGTTTAAATGGTTATATTTCTGACGTATGGCGTCAGTTAGATAAAATACAAAACGAAGGGAAATCCGTTATTAACGGGTAAACCATAAAACGTTGAAGAACTCACTTTATATTCCTCCTTAGCTCAGTTGGTTAGAGCAGAACCCTGTTAAGGTTAAGGTCGGGATATCGTAATTCCCCCGGGGAGCAAAATTTCCAATATGTTAGATATTTTAACATTATAATGTTAAAAAACCGAACTACATGATATTTATAAATAAAAGATATCATGAAACATCCAGTAACAAGAATCCGTAAAAGGAGAAAGAAAGAAGTTGTTGAAGCGTTCGGAGGTAAATGTCAAATGTGTGGTTATAACAAATGTGTAGATGCGTTATGTTTTCACCATACAGACCCAACACTTAAAGAATACAGTCCAACAACAATTATTAATCAGTGGAAAACTGATAGGTCCATACCTCAATTAATTAAGGAAAAAGTAATTTTACTTTGTTCTAACTGTCATTATGAAGTCCATTCTGAAGAATATGACCATTCAATTCAAGTAGAAAGATATCCTGTTATTAAAAAAGAGTGTGAAGTCTGTGGTAAATCATTCTTTTCTACGGAATCTCCAAATAACTATCAAAAACTATGTTCTCGTGAATGTTCGGACATTAATAGACGTAAAGTAAGCGATAGACCTTCAAAGGAAGAGTTAAAAGTTTTAATAGAACAGTATTCCTTTGTTCGTTTAGGTAAAATGTATGGTGTTAGTGACAACGCAGTAAGAAAGTGGGCTAAAAAGTATGAATTAATTGTGTAATTAGAAAATTAGTCTTATATTTGTAGTGTTAAAACGAAACAGATATGTCATACAAAAATAAAAACGGAGAATCAGAGTACTTGTTCGGTTGGTTGGAAGCCAAACCAGGTTCTAAGGAGTTTAAACCAACTTCTGGTGGTAACTCAGTTTGGGCGAAGTCTAAGCGTGAAGCAATCGCTAAGGTCAATCGTGGTCGTAAGGAGTTTGAAAAGGAGAATCCCACTTACACTCAACTTCGTGTGAACCCTGAAACTTGTCGTAGAGCAAAGACTTACAAAGAGTCTGCAGATTTTTCTTATGGACTTTATTTGATGACTATTTAACTTTTTTGACAATTACCTATATTTATAATCTCAAACATACAATACATTCAATGTTAACTATTTCACATATCGCACCAACAACGGAAGGTGATACTCCACGAAAGTCGGAGGTGGGATAGTATTGTCAAAATATAAGATACTTTAAGACCCACCCCAAAAAGGTGGGTTTTTTTTGTTTAATAGTTTGACGGAATCAAAAATAGTTGTATATTTGTAGTGTTGTTAGAGAAACAACAAAAAGAAACGAGTGTTCTTTGACATGATGTAAATTAAACTTGGTCGGTTCATCTAGTGGCTCAGGATGCCACCCTTTCACGGTGGTCACACGGGTTCGACTCCCGTACCGACTACAAATGAGTTATATCTTCAGGTACCCATACAGCGGTGGAGTGGGGCTAAGTTAGATACGATTTCTCGGTGCTGGAAGTAGAATGCCTGTCTGAAATAACTCAAAAATGCCTCCATAGCTCAGTTGGCCAGAGCAGCTGATTTGTAATCAGCGGGTCGTTGGTTCGAATCCGACTGGAGGCTCCACATTGTGGGGTAGAGCAGAGGTAGCTTGCAAGGCTCATAACCTTGAGGTCGGAGGTTCGAATCCTTCCCCCGCAACCAAAAAGAACGTCCCTGTAGGTTCAATCCTATAGGTTTACTGACCATCGGGCATACCGTAAGAACTGCTCACTCAGATGGTCGTTTCGAGTTACAGTGAAGTTCGTAAGATATAAGTTGTAACACCCCCCAATAAGAATATTTGGCCAATAGATACTGTTGGGGGTTTTAAAAGCGAGTGTCGTATAAAGGCTATTACTCCAGCCTTCCAAGCTGGAGATGGGAGTTCGATTCTCCCCACTCGCTCAAATTGGTCTATAGGTCAAACGGTTAAGATATCTCCCTGTCACGGAGTATGGAACGGGTTCAACTCCCGTATAGACCGCTCGCCTTCCACCCGAAAGGGGTAAGTGGAGAAGGAGAAAAAGAAGCCGTTGTGAATAACAGCGGTTTCGGTTTTGGGGGATTAGCTCAGCTGGCTAGAGCACCTGCCTTGCACGCAGGGGGTCATCGGTTCGACTCCGATATCCTCCACAAAAAATAGGGAAGTGGCGCAGTTGGTAGCGTACCTGGTTTGGGACCAGGGGGCCGCAGGTTCGAGTCCTGTCTTCCCTACCACTTTTTAATTTATCCCCTTGTTTTTTACGTTTTTATATTTTATCTTTGTAATGTAATAATTAACCATCATGAAAGCAATTTTAGAATTTGATTTAAATGACTTTGATAACGATGACCGTTTATCGTTTCAAGATGCCGTTAACGGGACAAAATGGAAGTTAGCGATGTGGAAACTCGACCAATGGTTGAGAAGCCAAACAAAATATGCTCCTGACGATATGAGTGAGGACACTTATAACGCATTAGAATCATGTCGTGATAAACTACGTGAAATTATAAATCAAGAATCTTTAGATATGGACTAAAATGGCATACGTAGTATTAAAACACACAGAACACGAGGAAATTAAAAAAACAGTCATTGTTAATGATTCTGAGGGTATTCCCATGGAATTTGAAAGTCTTGAAGAGGCTGAAAGAATTAGAGATTTGTTTCAATCTAATACTACTCATAATAGTTTCTATGAAGTCAAGAAATTATGTTAATCGAACAGGTTGAATACACTTGTATGATGTGTTGTGAAGATGCAACACGCAAACTACATACAGAAAAAGATGAAGGATTTTTTATTTTATGTGGGAAAGAAAGTTGTGAAAAAGAATTAATGGAACAATTAAGGTCTAAGTAACAATGTTGAGTTTAAAAAAAACATCTATAAAGATAACAACATTTTTATGGATTAAGTTTTATATAATATTTTTAATAGTAAGGGAAATGAGGAAATTTTTAGAAAAAAACATGGAGTATGTAATTTTATTGACTTGGTTCATAACGATTGGTTTATTATCTTATATTGTTTTGAGGTGAGATGGAATAGAGAGGATTGGCAGGGTCGAAGTAAAAGACAAGTCGAAGAAAATTATAAAGTTATGGATTACATATACATTATTTTTTTTATTCTCATAGTCGTTTATATTATTACACAGTACAGATAAATGAAAAAAACTAAAATCATTAATTTATTTGGTGGACCTGGTGTTGGTAAATCGACCATCGCTTCAGGTGTTTTTTACAATCTTAAAAAAAACCATATTGAATGTGATTGTCCTTATGAATTTCCCAAACAAGTTGCATGGGAAGAAAATTCATCTCAAATATCTGACCAATTATATATTTTAGCTAATCAACATAGAGGTATTGTTCGGTCTTATGGAAAAGTAGATTACATCATATTGGATTCACCAATCCTACTGTCATTGGCATATAAAAATGGTTATAACTCAACATACCCATCAAGTTATTATGATAAGAGTTTTGATATTATGGTATTGGAACTATTTTCAAAATATGAAAACATTAACATCTTCCTTCAACGAGAAGAAAAAGACTTTCAACAATCAGGGAGATTACAAAACCATGAAGAATCATTAGTATTTGATGAAAAAATAAGGTCAATATTGGATAATAATAATTTCCCATATTATACTTACACCGTTAATAGTTCCACCGTTGATAAAATTACGGAACTAGTCACAGAAAATATTGGTTAAATAACATAAGTAACTTTATTGGACCCTTAGCTCAGTTGGTTAGAGCAACTGACTCATAATCAGTAGGTCGCAGGTTCGAGCCCTGCAGGGTCCACCATTTAATAATATGGAAAACAAAAAAGATTCTCCAAACAAATGTAAAATTTGTAATCAACCTATACCTATAGGTTTATCCACCACACTAATATGTTATGAATGTTTAGTTAAAGTTGTTAAATAAATTTATAATACTTATCTTTACAACATGAAAGTAATATTCCTTGATAATGACGGTGTAATCTGTCTCGCAAATAATTGGGGTTCTCGCCGAAAAAAACAAAAAAAGTGGGGTGGGATGAAGTTGTCAATGAGTGGAAGTGAAATCCCATTGGAATATCGTTTTGATAACTTTGACCAAAAGGCTGTAAAAGTCCTTAATGAAATATTGGAAGAAACCGATGCGGAAATTGTTGTTAGTTCTGATTGGAGACTTTATGCCAACTTAGAAGAATTGGGGGAATACTATGAGTCTCAAGGTATCATCAAAAAACCGATAGATGTAACTGAAAATTTTCACTTTACCAAATGGAGGGATGAAGGATTCGTTCCTGACCATGATGATTTCCCTTGGAGTAGAAATGATTATAGGGAACAAGAACGTCATTTTGAGATTATGAGATATTTGGGTAATTACCCATCCATAACACATTGGGTTGCTGTTGATGACCTTCACATGGGTATTGATGTCGAATCCAGTAGTTACGGTCCTTTCGAGAGAGAATGGGGTTTAAAGAACTTCGTATGGACACCTCGAGATTGGGAAGGTATAAAACAATCAGGAAAGAAAGAAAAGATTTTGAAATTCTTAAACGATTAACTATATTTGTGGTATGAAAAAATATATCTACTTGGATGACGTAAGAACCCCTACTCCTAATCCATCAACACATGAAACTCCTGAATGGACTGTTGTGAGAAATTATGATGAGTTTGTTGAGAAAGTTACCGAAATAGGATTGGAAAATATTGAACTTATCACTTTGGACCACGATTTGGGTGACACTGCAATGATGGAGTGGCACACCAATGTTGCACGTAACTACACTTTAAATTATGACAACATCAGAGAGAAGACAGGTATGGATTGTACTAAGTGGTTGGTTGAGCAGTGGATGAACGGAGCACCTGTGTGTAAGGTTATGGTTCATTCAGCAAATGCTATTGGTTCCGCCAATATGATGGGTTATATCAATAACTACAAACATGTGAATCGTTTACCTCAGGATTGTACTCGTTGGGTTGTTCCGTTCACAATTGAAACCATAGTAGACTAATGAATATTTTTATTTTAGATTGGGATGTGAAGAAGTGTGCGGTTTATCACAATGACAAACACGTTGTCAAAATGATATTGGAAACCGCACAACTTCTTTGTGGTGTTCATCATATGACCGCTCATGATACCGCTCATGATACCGCTCATGATACCGCCCATGTACCGTACAAGTTGTCCCACAAAAATCACCCTTGCGCCATTTGGTCTCGTGAAAGTTTAACCAACTATTTGTGGTTGTGTGAATTGGGGTTGGAACTATCCAAGGAGTATACCTATCGTTACGGAAAAAGACATAAATCTCAGGATGTAATTGAGTGGTGTGTTGTTAATAAACCAAATATCTCAGATAAAGGTTTTACCGAACCGGCCAAGGCAATGCCAGACCATTATAAAGTTAAATCGGTCGTTGAGTCTTATAGAAATTACTACAACGGAGAAAAAGTATCATTTTCAAAGTGGAAAAATAGACAAACACCAAAATGGTTTAAGTCTGAAGTTTTGGTTTAATACACTATTTATTGATATATTTCAACAATATGGATACATCAACATTAAAAGGGTTAAATTCTCTATACTCCAATGAACACGGTCTAAAATATACCTACAAGGTTGATGATAACGGGGTATTTGTTATTGATGTGGTCGAGGTGGACGATTTACCTTTTATATGTAAATCTTTGATTAATCGTGGAGTTCTTGAGAATGCATATTCATTATCAAAATATTTACCTAACGTAAGGACTGTAGCGAACGAGTTAATAAATCATAGGACAAAGGTGGTTTTTAACGGACAGGTTATTGACCACGATTTTATTAAGGTATCTGATGAGCTTCAAAATTGTATAAACACTTTTTTTGAGTCTTGTAAAAAAGAAGTAAAAACAAATTCCAAAATACATGAATCTAAATTTCCAACCGCACACGGAAATAGAGTTGAAAGAGAAATTAGATGGGATGATGATTATTTTTATGTTTACCCTCTCCTTTATGCAAGTGCATTAACATTCGAGTTTGAAGGTAAAATGCATTTTGTCACTGAAGAAAGAATTAAGGATTTTTGTGACAACTCTGAATATGCCAAGGATGAAGAAATGACTTATGATGATGTGGTCTCAGTATTTGTTCAATTTTTCAACGACACCGCAATGGAGGGTGTACAAGGAACAACGCAAGCGGACCAATTTTATAATTGTATTACGGAGTTGAATTGGGATGCCTATAGTAAGGATAGTTTATATTATGATTATTGGTATAGGTCTGAAATATTTTTAATTGGTATTGGTAAATACATTTCATCCAACCCATATGAATTTGCAGGTCAAGACACATACCCATTGCTTTATCAATACGTAAAGTATTTTCAAGAAAAGAATTAAGTCAGTCAACGGTCAAATTAACAAACCCCTCCCATATGGTGTCTATTATATTTGGATTATGGGTCTTGGTCGTTAAAAACCCTACGTTCGTGGAGGATTAGTGTTTTTGGCACGGTAGTTGTATCTATACAAGTAATATGAGAAAAATTTTATTGACAGCTTTAGTAACAATCGGAATGATTGGCTCAAGCGTAGCACAAATGGCAATTCCAGGTGAGATATTTGCCGGCAATCCATCACGTTTTAATGGACGTAAAGTTACAATTAAAAATATTGAAATAGTTAAATCAGATGTCCATTCACAAGGGACTACGATTGGCGGACCTGTGGGTTCATTTAGTCATGGTGCACCAGGACCTGTTGGTTCTCCAACTGCACCTTCAACACATCCATGTCGTCCACCTCGTGGATTTTCTGAAGTATCTGTATTTTTTAAAGGTGCTCCTGAATATAAAGGATGTTTCTTTATGGCAGATAATATGAAGACTCAATTGGACCGTGAATGTGGACATGAAAACACACCAGCAATGATTGATTTTCGTGGTGATAGTCGTATGGGTTATCATATCACGGCTTACCGTTTAGGTATGTAATCAAACAAACCTTATATTTTAAAAACCCTCCCTCGGAGGGTTTTTTGTTTTATGACTTTTCGGTGATTGTCTTTTCATCGTTATATTTTACCTTTGTAGGTATGAAAAAAATTCTATCATTACTGATATTTTTATTCAGTTTTATACAAACACAAGCAACCCACATGATGGGTGCAGACATGAGTTACCAATGTCTTGGTAACGGAAAGTACAAAATTATTGCTAAGGTTTATCGAGATTGTCGTGGTATTGCATTTAACAATCCTACATTTGGTGCGTTTGCGGGTACCAACGGTAGTAACCAATGTGGTAGCGTCACTCTATCTGGACTATCGAGAACATCTATTAAAGATGTGACCACTCGATGTTCATCTTCATCAAACCCATGTAATCCTAAAAATACAGGGTTTACCGGTAAAGGTGTTGAAGAGCACACTTACGAGATTACGGTTGACTTCACCACATCACCTCTCAGTCAATTTGTGGGTAAGAGTTCATGTTGTGAGGTAACTTTCTTCATTGGTCAATGTTGTCGAAACGGTTCACTTACAACAGGTGCTGCGAACCAAGATTTCTATTCTACGTGTATGGTCAATATCTGTAATATTGATAAGACAGATAATAAATGTAATAGTTCACCTCAGTTATCTAATGAACCCGTTGGGTTTTTATGTTGTAACACACCTTGGTATTATAATAACGGTGCGGTTGATACCGTAGATTTCGATTCAATTTCATATAAGCTAGTTAAGGGTATTCGTGCACTACCTAACACATCCGTTAATTATTCATCACCATTTACAGAACGTTATTTCATGACACCGTTCTGTATTCCACCCACAGCCACTAATATCAAATGTACCCCTAACATTAACGTAAACCCTCCTCGTGGTTTGTATTTTGATGAGGACAATGGGGATATTATCGTCACACCTACCAAGTGTGATGAGGTTCCTATTATGGTAATCCAACAAACGGAATTCCGAAAGGACACAACGGGTAAATGGGTTGTTGTTGGTCGTACAAGACGTGATATGCAGATGTGGATTATTGATGAGTGTGGATATAATAAACCACCCATTATTAGAGGTCCTTTTAGTTGGAACATTTGTGAAGGTGAGAAGATTTGTAAAAAGATTAAAATTGAAGATGAAACCTTTACTCCGAACCAAACTATTCCTGATACTGTTTTAGCAACGTGGAATGGTGGTATTCCTGGTGCTACGTTTGAAGTTGTTGACCCCACCAAAAGAGAGAAAGAATATGAGTTTTGTTGGGAAACTAAAGTGGGTGATGCTTCTGACGTATCCTACACATTCACGGTTCGTGCCACTGACCAACACTGTACACCACCGATGATTTCTATCCGTTCTTTTAAGGTTAAGGTGAACCCTAAGGCCGAAGCTGAAAGAAAATACGACACATTAAAATGTGGTAGATTTGCATTTACAAGTGTAATACCTGGTGGTTTTAAAGGAACACCATCGCATCAATGGAGTGTTAGAGATAGTTCAGGTAAAAAAGAATTAAAATTCAGTGGTAGGAAGAGTGACACAATGAACTATTATTATGGTGGTAAGTATATTGTTGTTCATACCATTAATAATTCATTCAATTGTCCAACCATTTATCGTGATACGGTTGAATTACCACAACCACCAAAAGTTATATTGGCAGAACTTGATAGTTTTGCATGTTTTGGTACAACGTTCAAATTATCACCCAAAATAATTGCAGGTAAAACTCCTTTTAGTTATGTATGGAATACTGGTGATACCACTGAAACTAAAGAAATTAAAAACTTCACAAACGACACTACTTTAATTCTTCAGGTAAAAGATGGGGATGGGTGTTTGTTTAGTGATACAGTTTTTACACCTGTTAAACCATTACCTGTGGTTAATTTGGGTCCTGATAAGGTTATCTGTACTTATGATGATATTATGTTTGATGCTCAACATAATGATACAATGTATTACTTATGGAGTACTGGTGACACAACTAGAAGTATTGTAACAAACTTTAAGGGTGACTATTCTGTTATTGTTACCGACACAATTTATAGTTGTGAGGGTCATGATACGGTTTATTTAACGGTAAACGATACTGTAACCTCCATTGCCGGTGATAACCAAAGAGTTTGTGACCGAGATACCTTTAATATAAGCGCTTCACATACCCCAACAAACTTAAACGCTACGTATCAATGGATTGGAACGAGTGGTTTACCTGAATATGATATTGTTGCAAATATTAAGAACTCACCATATCAATATGTTCTTAAAACCACAATAAACCAAAACGGTATTACCTGTATTGATTATGACACGACTTATATTTCAATAAAACCTTTACCAAATATTTCATGGAAAAGGTTATCACCTCAGTGTTATGATTATGGTGACATATGGTTACACGATGAGTTGGTAAAACCACACACTTTGGGTAGTTGG
>Ga0210003_1000538_pt1 | contig 34140 bp, 26 predicted proteins | sample LantaG_FD_182804 | JGI IMG/M metagenome (GOLD analysis project Ga0210003, IMG submission 182804) | Deep subsurface microbial communities from Baltic Sea to uncover new lineages of life (NeLLi) - Landsort_02402 metaG (SPAdes) (version 2) | ecosystem: Environmental > Aquatic > Marine > Oceanic >...
AGTGTTTGGCAAAAAAACTTAGAGCACAACCCAACTTCAGGAGGCACTGATCAATTCAATTCGCCCGTTCTTCTGCTAAAAACAACTGATCAGCATCCCCTTCAGTAGATTTCTAAGCAGATTCGTGGTATTTAAACGGGTATGAACTCTCTTGTTGCCCTGCTGCTCGGTCTGATGCAAGGTCTCACTGAATTTTTCCCGGTGAGCTCTTCTGCCCACTTGAAATTGATCAAGATGTTTTTGGGTATCAAAGGGGTTCCTGTCATTTTTGATCTCGCTTGCCACTTGGGTTCTTTGGGCGCGCTTGTTTGGTTTTTTAAAGCTGAGGTTACAAGGATTTTTAAGAGCGATCGCAAAAAACTGCGGTATCTTTTTGTAGCTCTTGTTCCTTTGGTCCCAAGTTACTTTTTGCTTGCCCCTCTTAGGGAGCTCGTTTCCAAGCCTGAGTTTTTAGGAACTTTTATGATGGGAACGGGCGGCATTTTATTTGCTGGGCAAAAACTGCGGATCAAAAAAACGGGTGGTCCTCTTCGCGATGCTCTTTTAATTGGTGCTATGCAATCGGCTGCCTTAGTTCCTGGCATCTCTAGAAGCGCATCGACTATCTCTGCGGCGCAAGTTCTAGGGTGGAAACCCAAGGATGCGGTCCGCTTTTCATTTCTTCTGGCGATTCCAACAATTATGGGCGGCAATTTCCTGGAGATCGCAAAGCTTTGGAAGAAGGGACATGTAGCTGACTTAATGAATTTGCACTGCTTCATCGGTTTTGCCGTTTCACTTTTTGTTGGTCTTTTGGTGATTCGCTTTGCAATCAAATGGCTCGAAAGAGGAAAATTGAAGGGCTTTGCGTGGTATTGCCTCGCAGCTGGAATGCTTGTAAACATATATTTGTACTTAAAATGAAAAAGAAAGAAAAAGAAAAGAAGTCGTTTTTAGAAAATCACCCAGAGGCCAAGGGGCTGTTTTTACTCGGGATAGCTACATTGATGCTTTTGTCATTGCTTAGTTTTCACCCGCTGGTGCCGAGAGAAAATTGGCTTGGGCTTGTTGGATTTAGTATTGCTTATGGCATGACCTATATCTTAGGGTTGGGCAGTTTCCTCGTTATGTTTTATGTTGGGTTTTTAGGGTTTAAATTCTTGAGCAGGGGCTCTGTTCTGCACATCAAAGCCAAACACTTCTATTTCGCCACTTGTCTTGTCTCCTGCTGCATTTTGCTAAATTTAATTGCTGAGCTAAAAGCGCCGTTTCCAGATATTTTAATGCAGAAGGTTCCTGTAGAAACTATTGTCTTGCAACTTCCCTACCCGCAGATGCATATCCGGCATAACTTAGGTGGTGTCCCTCTTTACTTCTTATATCGAGATCTGCCAACAGTCAATTTATTGCGCCTCTTGAGCAATGTTGGCATTGGGATCACGTTTTCGATCATAGCACTTGTTTCTATGCTTCTTTTTACCGAAACTAGGGCCAGTACTCTATGGATGGGGGTGAAACGGTTTTTCTACTGGACTATAGACTCTTTAAAGAATATCGACCTTCCCAAGGTGCAAAAACCTATTGAACATGAGCCCCTCGAAGAAGAGGCGATTCTTCCCGCCCCGATTTTCTCTCCTCAAGTAACTGAGCGACCTAAACCAAAACCTAAAAGAGCGCGCGTCCTGCCAGCAGAAACAAAACGGACGATTGCCATTCGAGCGCAAAGGGTTGTGAATGGCGACTATGCCCACTTTAAGGTTCCCCCGTCCAATCTTCTGCGCAATCCTCAAAAAGTAGACCTTTCTTCCTTAAAAAGAGATCTTCGCCGGCAAGCTGAGCGCTTAGAAGAGACTCTCTTGAGCTTTGGGATTGAAGCCAAAGTAGATGATATCCACTGCGGCCCTTCGATCACTTCTTTTGAGGTTCAACCTTCTGTTGGGGTAAAGGTCCAAAAAATTAAAGCGCTTGAAAGTGACATTGCCTTGAATCTGCAAGCCCGCTCAATTCGGATCATCGCTCCGATCCCTGGAAAAGCTGCCGTTGGTATTGAAATCCCTTCGATCATCCAGCAAGAGGTCAGCTTTAAGGAGCTTCTCATTGCTTACCAGCAAAGAAAACAAAAGGCCCAGATACCCATTTTGCTTGGGAAGACGGTCAGTGGCGAGCTGGTCTTAAGTGATCTAGCCAAGATGCCCCACTGCATCATTGCTGGTGCTACGGGCTCTGGTAAATCGGTCTGTATCAACACAATTGTCCTCTCTATCGTGATGAATGCTCGGCCCGATGAGGTCAAGCTCCTCATGATCGATCCAAAAAAAGTGGAACTGACGGGCTACACTAACTTACCTCACATGATCGCACCTGTAATCACTGAAGCTCATGGAGCGTATGCGGCTTTGAGCTGGCTAGTGAAAGAGATGCAAAAGCGCTATGAAATTTTAAAGCAGTTGGGCTTGCGCAATATCCAAGCTTTTAACGCCAGAAAACGAGATCTCAAGTTCGAAGAAGCTTTGAACATCGAAATTCCTGAAAACATGCCTAAACTTGTTGCGATTATCGATGAGTTTGCAGATCTCATGATGGCTTCAAGCTCCGATTTAGAAACGCCTATCGCCCGGATAGCGCAGATGGCTCGAGCTGTTGGGATCCACCTAATCTTGGCCACGCAAAGACCTTCTCGCGAGGTGATCACAGGGCTGATCAAGGCCAACTTCCCCACTCGTATTGCTTTTAAGGTGGCCTCCAGAATTAACTCCCAAATCATTTTGGATGAGACAGGAGCAGAGAACCTCCTTGGCAATGGTGATATGCTCTTTTTGCCACCAGGCACCTCTAATTTAATGCGCGCACAAGGCTCATATATTAGCGATGATGAGATCAATCAAGTGATCCGCTACATCTGTGATCAAGCGCCCCCTAACTACTTAATTCCCTCATTTGATACGATGCCGAAAGAAGACCTCAGTATCTTGGCAGGCATTGAGGATGAAAGCAAAGACAGCTTATATGACGATGCACTTACCATCGTCGTAGAGACGGGTACTGCATCGACCACCTTTTTACAGCGGAAGCTCAAAATTGGTTATGCAAGGGCCGCGTCGCTTATGGATGAGCTTGAAAGAAATGGAGTAATTGGACCTCAAGAGGGAGCAAAACCTCGAAGAGTTCTTCTCAATACTCCAAACAAGGATTAAGCAAAGCATGCAAAAAATTCTCCTTGCAGATGCAGACAAAGAGCTGCTCGAGAAGATCCAAAAGAGTCCGGGCAATGAGCATTATATTTTTGAGGTTGCTTCTTGCGGCGAAGAGGTTATGGAAAAGCTCGAAGCTTTTGAACCCAACCTCGTCTACATCGATTTACTACTCCCTGAGATGCACGGGATCGAGCTCTTAAAAAAGATCAGACACAGCCCAAAATCTGAAGGGCTCGGTGTCATCCTCACTTCAAATAACTCGATGATCCAAAATGTTCACGCTGCGATCAAAGAAGGGGTCGATTACTTTCTAACCAAACCCTTTGAACTCCCCTTTCTCTACATCCTCTTCGATAGATTTTTCGAAGGGACGCTTATGCCAGAAGCCTCCCCTCCCCAGCAACCCGTCTCTCCAGAGGAGCATCCTGCTTACCAGCCCAAGCAACACGACCACAATTCCTATATTAAGTTCTGGGGCACCAGAGGCTCCAACGCCGTTTCGGGTCACGACTACATCCGTTTTGGGGGCAATACCGTTTGTTTAGAGGTGCGTCATGGCGAAGACCTGATTATCATCGACTCAGGGTCTGGCATCCGTCCCCTTGGAGAAATCCTAAAAGATGGCAAATATAAAACCATCCATATCTTCTTAAGCCATACCCATTGGGATCATGTGACTGGGTTCCCCTTTTTTGATCCTATCTACGACCCGGAAGTCCAAGTAGTCATTTGGTCTCCTGTAGGCTATGAAAAAACGACTCGAGAGCTCTTCACCGAGATGCTCGCTTACTCCTATTTCCCTGTTCGCTTAGAAGATATCCGTGCTAAAATCTCGTTCAATGACCTGCGTGATGGCCACCCAGTCTCGATCGGTGATATCACAATCGATTCTCATTACGCCTTCCATCCAGGACCCACCCTCTGCTTTAAAATTCACATCGCAAACAAGACGTATGGCTACGTCACTGACAACGAGATGTTCTTAGGGTATCACGGCAATCCCAATGCAATCGGCAAAGACCACCCTCTCATCGAGTCTCATGCGAGCATCATAGACTTTTTCAAAGGATGCGATACTCTCATTCACGAAGCCCAATACACGCCCCTTGAATATCAAAGACGTGTTGGCTGGGGCCACTCCTCAATACCCAATGCGACACTGCTCTGTAAATATGCTGAGATCAAAGACTGGATCGTAACGCACCACGATCCTAAACACAGCGACAGCGATCTGCTAGAAAAGCTGCAGCTGCACAAAGACATCCTTCAAGAGTGTAATCTAGATTGCCAGGTCCAAATGGCCTTCGACGGCATGAAGATCCTTGTCTAGTGTATGCAGATTCAAAGTCTCACTTTGAATCTGCATGAAATCAAACAGCATTTTAATCGATTTTCAGACCATTTTCTCTCAATTTCAAGGTGATTTTCAGGCTAATATACACATATATCCTATTGACAAACAAGGTCTTAAGTATAAATCAAGCAAATTCAAAGTCTCACTTTGAATTTGCTTGATTAGAAAAAGCAAAAATTGTATTTTATAGGTTATGTACATTCATAGAGCTATTGAAGCCTTTCTCGCCAAAGCACTAAAGCAATTTCCTGCATGTCTAATTACCGGACCCAGACAGGCGGGTAAATCAACTCTTCTAAGGAAATTTCTCAAATCTCACCGATATGTTTCTTTAGATGACCCCTTTATCGCGAATTTAGCTAAAAAAGACCCAAAACTCTTCCTGAGCTCCTACCCCGCACCTGTAATCATTGATGAGATCCAATATGCTCCAGAGCTTCTTCGCTATATCAAAATTCTCATCGATGAAGATCGCCAAAATTATGGACAATTTGTCCTCACAGGTTCTCAAGTTTTTTCCCTGATGAAAGGAGTATCAGAAAGTTTGGCTGGTCGAATCGCAATCTTCCACCTATATCCTTTGAGTTGGCAAGAGCTCCAGCCTGCCATTTCAGACTCCCAATACAATGCTCGATTTTTACCAAAACAAATCATCCAAGGCTTTTATCCTGAGTTCATCACAAATCCCGAGATGGACAAGCGCCTCTGGTTTTCCTCTTATATATCTACATACGTGGAACGCGATATTCGAAATATTAAGTCGATCACAGATATTGGCCGTTTTCAAACATTTATCGGATTGCTAGCAACGCGCGCTGGACAACTACTCAATATGAGTGAGATAGCTAAAGAGTGTGGAATTTCTCAACCGACTGCCAAAGATTGGGTCTTCATCTTAGAATCTACCTATTTGATCTACCTACTCAAGCCATTTTACAATAATTTATCCAAGCGACTTGTCAAATCTCCAAAACTCTACTTTGTAGATACTGGGATTTTATGCTATTTGATGGGCATTTCTAACGAAGATCAGTTTATGCGCAGCCCTCAAGCTGGCAGCATTTTCGAAAATATGGTCATTATGGAAATGAGAAAACGCTATGCACTTGAAAAGCAACATGCTCAATTTTTCTTTTATCGCACCGGCAGCGGAATTGAAGTGGATCTCATCATACAAGAGGGAGCTAGGCTAAATGCCTTTGAGATCAAATTTGCCCAAACTCTTTCTAAGGACATGACTAAAGCTCTTTCATTGTTCCAAGAAGAACATCCTTGCAAGTCTGCTCAAGTACTTTCTCTTCAAAAGGAAAAAACACCTTTAAAACCGGGTATTTCTTCCATCCACTGGTCTGATGTAGACTGATCTATACCGAAACACATGGAAGAATCGAGAGTATGACAAGGAAGTTGCTTTAGAATTTTGGTCTGGAACAAGCGACCATTGCCCTAGGGCAAGGCGCGAGTGAAGACGGAAATTCTAAGGCAAAACTGACACAGTCAGAAACCGGTTTTTCAAGTTGTTTCGGTATAAACCGCCATGCTCAGATCTACTTAAGCAGCTTGCCGCTGCCTGTCTGCGCGCTTATGCATTTGATTGTGGAAGAACTGGATCCTTGAAGCTAGGGTAGGATGTGTTAGTCTCCCCATCAAACTCTCCCCATTTTCATCAATTGTCAAACGGCGCCAAGCGCGAGAAAAGTTAGAGATGCCCTTTTCATTGCGGTATTTAATTTGGGCTTTGAGTAATCGATCAAAAAAATCACAAAAAGCTTTTTTCTGTGAACTCGTGAGATATTTACAAGCTTCTTTGTCTGCTGCTTTTTCCTGGCGAACACTACGAATAAAAAATGCAGTCATCGCTGGGATACAAGCAAACAAATCTACATAAGGCAATAGAACTACAGGGAATGTGTACCAAAAAATGACAGAAAATGCAGCAAAGGTGACAAGTATGATTGCTAAGCCCCACGCCCCATCATTATGCTTGATGTGGGAAATCTCGTGGGCCAAAATTGCAGTCCGAATATCATCACTCTCACTAGTAAAATGACCGACTTCTCTAGTGGGAACGGTAATACCTGCTCTTCCATAAACAGCACATCCGTGCGCAGCCCACGGGAACGAATCATTTGCAGAAACAGTGATGGGAATATCTACCCCCATTTTTTCTTTCAGCTGGTCGACTTTTTTTTTCAAAGAACCGCACCCTGCTGAGCTTCCCAGTATTACAGGATAAAGAAGCAAATCCCTAGCTGATAGTACAGCTCCCATGATTAGAGAGTTAGACGTTATAATATTTCCTAGACTTGCCATGAGCTATCTCCTTAAGGAGACACTGATCAATTCAATTCACCCGATCTTCAGCCAAAAGCATCGAATAAATTTCATTTTCGATCTGCATTAACTTCCTAAGTTAATTACGATCTCCAAATAAAATTTCTTCGACCTTTTGACTCGATTCTTGGGCAAAGCAATTAATCAGCATCTCCTTCAAAAATTATATTTTTACTAATTATATCTTGGTGAGCAATTGATACTTCAACATTTGCATTTTGCTCTTTAAGCATGTCCAAAATGGTTTTTTCTGCGAGCTCTGGAACATTGCACTCAGAAGAGAGATGAGCTAGGTGGATATGCTTTAGCTTAGGATGCAAAAGCTTTATTAGAAGATCTTTGGCTTGGATGTTAGAGAGGTGGCCAAGGCGTCCTAAGACCCGTTGTTTGTAGACAGCAGGCCTGGGACAAGCGTGAACCATTTCAACTTGGTGGTTGGCTTCGAGGTAGAGGTAATCGCAGTCTTGCAGTTTGTTCTCAACTAAGGTGGTCGCAAAGCCAAGATCGGCGCAGACGCCAAGCTTTAGCGAGCCTGTGCGGATCGCAAAGCCAACGGGATCAATCGCGTCATGCTGGATACTAAAAGGATCGAACTCTAAATCTCCAAACTCAAACTTCTCACCGGTGGAGAAGATTTTGAATTTGGGGGCCGTACCTATCGATTCATAGATGGCGCGTGCGGTATCGCTGTTGGCAAAAACGGGTATACCCATCTTGCAACCGAGCTGCGCTAATCCGCGGATGTGATCGGAATGTTCGTGTGTGATTATGATCGCATCGATGTCGCTAATGTCGACATCGATCTCTTCGAGTTTCGTCTTAAGCATGCGCGCAGAAAGCCCAGCATCGATGAGAACTTTTGTGTGAGCCGTTCCTAAATAAAGAGAGTTTCCTTTTGAACCTGATGCAAGTGGACAAAAACCTTTCATAGGTGGAGTTTATAGCATTTGTTCAAGCACTATTGCAACTTTTATTTGACATAACAAAACGCAATCTTTTATAAATGGAAATATGCTTACTTCTAAAGAAGATATTGAGAATGACATCAATGAAACGCTTGAGCAATTAACGCAAAATAGCGCGGCATTAAAGATGGCAAAAGCTAGTCACCACTTTGATCACGAAGTGGAGCAACTTGAAAAGATGCAAGAGAGTTTACTTGCAAGACTCATGCACAGGCAATCTCTTCTGGAAATGGATATGCGAGAAAAGAAGATTGCATCGATTCCAAAGCAAGCTATTAGGGAAAAAGTGGTGGAGATTGGAAAGTTTATCCGTCAGAAATCAGCAAGGTCGCGTAAAGCCCGTTCTAGGTCTTGAGGCTGTGGCAACACGGCATCTTCTAAAACTTTACTGTATGGTACAGGGCAATTAGCTCCTGTCACGCGTTTGATCGGCGCATCGAGGTAGGGAAACTCTTTCTCTGAGATGCGAGCCGCAATCTCTGCTCCAAACCCTGCGTTACTTGGGGCCTCGTGGGCAATGAGAAGCTTTCCCGTTTTTCGAACCGATTTAGCAATCGCTTCCTCGTCAAGAGGGACGATTGTACGCAGGTCGACGATCTCTACAGAGATCCCTTCTTGCGCTAGCTTTTCTGCTACATCTACTGCCATGAAGATCATCATCCCCCATCCAACGAGGGTGATGTCGGCCCCTTCACGGACGATGTTGGCTTTGCCAAGGGGAAGTAATTCATCCTTGCCTGGCATCTTACGTGCGGAAAAAACTCTTTGGCGGTAAAGCCCTTTGTGCTCAAGGAAGATCACGGGATTGGGATCGCGGATCGAGGCTTTTAAAAGGCGTTTAGCATCTGCAGCATTACTCGGGATCACAATTTTAAGCCCTGGGCAATGCGCTAAGAAAGCTTCGATACTCTGAGAGTGGTAAGGACCGCCCTGGATGTAGCCACCGTAGGGCATGCGGATCACAGCTTGGCAGTTCCACTCACCGTTTGAGCGATAATAATAAGATGAGAGTTCGTTAAAGAGTTGGTTGATTCCAGTCCAGATGTAGTCAGCAAATTGTATTTCGGCAACTGGTTTTAAGGGCTCTGTCAGAGAAAGTCCGATGGAGAGTCCTACGATCGTTGATTCAGCTAAGGTCGTATTGAAACAACGGTTTTCTCCAAACTTCTCTGTCAGCTCTCTAGTGACGCCGAAGACGCCTCCTTTGCCACGAGCTACGTCTTGTCCAAAGACCACAACACCAGGGTCACGCTCCATCTCTTCTTTAAGAGCCTGATTTAGCGCATCGACCATCACAACAGCTTCCGAGGTATCGGCTTCTTCTTTTTCTTTTGCCTCTATCTCATCTACTTCTTTGAATACTTTTGTATTGTGTACTTCTTCTAAAGGATGGGGCATTAGATCTGCGGCATCAGCAGCTTCTTCAACTTGCGCAAAGGTTTCTTTTTTGAGAGCTTCTAGTTCTTCTTGCGTAACAAGACCTTGCTCTTGCACCCAATTTTCAAAGCGAGGTAGAGGATCGCGCGCAATCTCTTCTTGCGTAGTACCTTCATCTTTGTACTTTTTGGGATCGTCACTACTGCTATGAGCGCCAAGACGAGGAATTTTTGCCACAATGAGACTAGGTCCATCGCCAGATTTAGCTTTTGCAACTGAAATTTGCAGAGCGTTTGAAACTTGCTCGTAATCACAACCATCAATGTCGTGGATGCCGAGGCCCTCATAACCACTCATCATTTTGGCTACACTGCCGCCAGCTGTTTGCTCTTCGGTCGGAACGGAAATCGCCCATCCATTGTCTTGGATGACAAAGAGGATCGGCAACTTATGGATGCTTGCGAAATTGAGTGCTTCGTGGAAATCGCCCTGTGATGCAGAGCCATCGCCTCCAGAGACGTAAACAACCTCTTGCTTGTTATTGAGCTGAATCCCTTTAGCAACTCCAACAGCTTGCAAATATTGCGATCCCACCACACTCGATTGGCAAGGGATATGCATTTGTTTATGGGTAAAGTGCTCGGGCATCATACGCCCGCCAGAATGGTAGGGAAGCTCACGAGCTAAAAAGGCTGCGATCATGTCCTTGAGATCGACTCCGAACCCGACTGCGAAAGGCCTATCGCGGTAGTATGGAAGACCCCAATCTTTCCCAGCTTCTAAGGCTAAGCCACACATCGCTCCAATCATTTCATGGCCCAAACTCGATAGATGGAAGGTTCCCCCCTTGTTTTGACGAGCGAGTTTTGTCATTTTCTCGTCTAAAAAACGGGTGAGATACATTGCCTTCAGTGTTTCAAGACACTTGAGTTTAGTTGCTGTCTGCGGTGTAGCAGCAGGGGTCATGACTTTTTGCCTCCAGGCTTCTTTCTAATAGGAGTGACTGTTTTGGTAGTACGGACTTTTTGCCCTTCTTCTTTTTCTTTGCCAGCCTGTTTTTCGCGTTTCTTTGGCAAGAAACCTTTGACCACGCCCATAATTCCTTTTTTCCCTTCTTCTTCTTCTTGTTCTTTCCCGAGAGAGACAGCGCCACGGATGAGTTTTTCCTCTCCCTCCGGACCCATTTCTTTGAGATCAGCAAGACGTGAGGAAATATGCCGCAAAGATTCCAAGCGCTCAGAAAGAGCTTGTAATCTCTCGTCCACTTTAACTCGCGAGCTTCCTCGAAGACTTGCCAATAGCTCTGCTTCTGTGTCGTAACGAGAAGAGAAGGTTACACCAGATGCACTTGTAATTTCAGGTGAGTAAACAAAGTGACGAGCAGATGACGGAACTGTTGTATAAATGTCGATAGTGACTTGAGGTTCCAGCTCGACTTTCGCCACCTGCTTAGGAGGACGTCCCCGCTTGGGTCTAGGGTTAAGAGCTTCGTTGGAGTAATAAACTTTTGACTTCGTATCAATTGCTTCGCGCGCAGCAGAAACATCGCGTGGTACTTTGGAATCAAAGAGATGCTTTTTAAGCTTTTCGATCAAGTTCTTCGTCAGATCGAGATCTTCTTCAAAAACAAATTTGATTTGGTGGTTGCGAAGCCATTCGATGATCCGAATGCGGGATCTTTCGAGATAAAATTGCTGCCATTTTTCTAGTTCAGAAAGGTGATCATAGATGAATTCAAGAAAATTTTCCCTAGCTTCTTTGGACTGGATGATTTCGAGAAGTTTTTCCTTCGTATCGATATCATAAACTTTTTCATTTACAAAACCTTCCATAAACTTTTTGGATTCATAGAAAGTCATTTTTGGAATGAGGATGTAGCGCTCTCCGTGCTGCTCAAATTCTTTTTCTAAAGAATCGAGCTCATCCTGACTCTTATCGAGGTCGATAAAGAGCAGAAACCCCTCAATACGATCGAGATAGAAATCACGTTCATCATCGGATTTAGCAAAAGCGTCCATCAGGCGATGGAATCGCAATATCAAAGGATTTTTTGCTTCTGGATATGCAGTTTTGGCCATGGTCTTTTTTCCTCGCAAGTAAAGGCCAGTTTACCATAGATCCACCCCCTTATTCAAGGTTATTCTTCAGACTTAACCTGCTCTGGGGTATAGGCTTTGAGGAAAATAAAAAATGCAATAAACATACAAGTGCTTCCTACCGTGATCGGCAAGTGGGGATAGAGAGCTACAAATCCTCCGGAAAACAGTGGAGGAATGGCGATGGCAGCCCACTGTACTGAATTGTGGATCCCCATGATTTCTCCTTGCGTCTCTTTTGTTCCCAAGTTAGAAACCAAAGTGGCAGCCGTTGGAAAAATCAATGCTTGAGCAAGGGCAATGCAGGGAATAAGACAGAAAAAGAATAGATCACTTGAGGGGAAGAGAAGAGAAGGCAGCATAAGGGCCATGAGAACAAGTCCCATTCGCAGCAGTTTATGGGGAGCAAACCATTTCAAAATGGGGCGTATGAGAAGCCCCTGGCTCAACGCAATCCAAAACCCTACCCAGGCATAGAAATTCGCAATTTGTTCAACTCCAAACCCCCTTTTACGCATAAGGAATACGGGAGAGAATTCTGTGAAAAAGCCCCAGCCCAAACAAAAAACAAACATGACAAAAAAAAGACCTCTTAAACCGGGCATCGAAAAAGCTTTTCGTATCTGCGTAATACCTCGAAACAATTGGACTTTAGCCTCTGATTTGTCTTGCAAGCTCTCTTTGAACATAAACGAGATCAAAAGGGCATTACAAAGGCAAATGACGGCCGAAATTACGAATGGAAATGCAAAACCAAATACTGCGAGCTTTCCTCCAATAAAGGGCCCGATGACAAATCCCGTCCAGAAAGACATCCCAACAAGACCAAAATTTTTTATCTTGTTTTCCTTAGTGCTAATATCAGAAATTGATGACTGACACACTGAGAAGCTTCCAGCGGAAACGCCCGCCATAAGCCGCACAGCAAACAAAATACTCAGACTTCCAATCGCGATACCCGCTGCCCCAAAAAGATAACTAACAAAAGCCAGCCACATAGATGCGGCAAGAACTTTTTTGCGACCGAAACGATCCGATAAAGTCCCAAGAATTGGCCCTCCAAAAAATTGCCCTACGCAATAAGCAGCAACCAAAAGGCCAAAAAGGAGTCCACGCATGCCAAGAGAAACTTCCCCAGAAAGGAACCCCCCTTCGTTATTGATTATAAGCGGAGAAAAAATCGGAAAGACGAGGCCGAATCCCAAGCTATCGATAAAAACTGTAACCAGTAGTGGTAGTAGTTGCATATTCCTTTCTATACATCCTCAAATAAATATTTACCCTAGAAAAAATCTACACTGCAGCGATATCATACAAAGATGCCAAAAACTTCACAGCCTATTTCGAGTGATTTAAGTGATTTTTTCATCCCCACTCTGCCGGAGATGCCCGTGCGCGAGTTCAATTGGATGGGCAGGGTTGTACATTGGGTTCGCGACTCTAAAGAGCATGGTATTATCCACCACACCGTCGTCACCACCTTAGCAATTTTCACCTCATTTGCCCTCATATTCAGCATAGTCCTCTCCCCCCTCTTCATCTATGGGTACAAAGAATACATTCGCCAATGCGAGAGGGCCGTCTACGACCAAAAATACAAAGAGCTTTTGAAAATCGCAACAGAACACGGGACACAATCTTTCCTCAAGGGACGGATAACTCCCCTAGTAACGGCCAATTTCAGCCTCGGCTGGACAAACATGACCCGCAATCGGATCATCAAAGACCTCGATTTAAACAGGGGCGAGGCCGCCATCTTGAGTGACCGAGACCTTCTCCTTCGCGCCGCCCTCAAATTCGACAACGTCATCCAGCGCTACGGCCTAAAAATTCGATAGACGAACTCCTTCGAAAAAAGAATTGTATAAAATCCACTTGACCGGTTACCATCTTTCGGTATAATGAAAAGAAGGAACAAGATTTGATCCTATCATTTGCAGACGAAGCTACAAGAAATATATTTGATGGAAGAAACACTCTCAAAGCACGAAAAGCCTTGAATCCATCGCTTTGGACCATTGCGAGAAGGAAGTTAGATATGCTTCTATCAGCTAAGAAGCTAGACGATCTCAAAATACCTCCGGGAAATCGCTTGGAAGCGCTAAAAGGAGATTACAAAGGATTTTACAGCATTCGCATCAACAATCAATGGAGAATTCTGTTTCTGTGGAGAGACGGATCTGCAGAGAATGTGCAAATTATTGACTACCATAAAGGATAAGATAATGTTACCAAAAAATAGAAAACCAACAACTCCCGGAGAGATTCTTTTAGAGGAATTTCTTATCCCCTTGGAAATCACACAAACAGATTTCGTTGATCATCTTGGCAACAGTTGGACACAGCCCAAACTGAGCTCTATTATACGTGGAAAAAGATCTATTACGATTCCAATTGCTTTGGATTTCTCCGATGCTTTAGGCACCACCCCAGATTTCTGGATCAATTTGCAAACCAATGTAGACCTGTGGGAAGCTTTGCGAGAGCGCAAAAAGCTGCGGAAGCTTCCAAAACTACGAAGAACACCAAAAAAATCTATACCGAAACCGTTTGAAGAATCGGGAATCTGACAAGGAGGCTCCTCCTTGACTTTGAGAGGTCTGCGCTGTAGAATAATACTTTTCAGTGAGAACTTATTATGCTCGATATTAAAATCATTCGCAGTGACCCCAAAGGGGTTGAAACTAGACTTCAAACCAAAGACCCACACGTCAAAATAGATCCAATTTTATCGTTGGATGAAGAGGTTCGCCACCTAAAATCTGCTGTAGAAGAAATCAAGAACAAGCGCAATCTTCTATCCAAAGAAATTGGAGAGAAAAAGCGCAAAGGCGAAGACACCTCCGATCTGATGAAGGATGTGGGTGGCTTAGGCGAAAAAACTGCTGAGATCGACAAAGAGCTCCAAAAACAAGAGACGACGCTCAATGATCTCCTCGCTAGGCTTCCTAACCTTCCCGATGAAAAAGTAAAGGTTTCCCAAAATATTGAAGACAATGTTGTCTTAAGAACATTTGGTGAAAAAACCTCGTTTTCTTTTGAGCCAAAAAACCACGTCGAACTGAATGAAAAGCTCCATCTTTTTGATTTTAAGCGCGCAGCAAAAATCTCCGGGAGCAACTGGGTTGCCTATCGAGGTAATGGGGCGAAGCTCGAGTGGGCTCTTCTCAACTACATGCTCGATTTCCATCAAGACAATGATTTCCAATTTTGGCTTCCACCCCTACTTGTGAGACCTGAAATTGTCTACGGCTCAACGCAGCTTCCCAAGTTTGAGCACCAGCTCTTCAAGATCCACGACGAAGACCACCAACACTACTTGATTCCGACATCAGAAGTACCGCTCATGGGGCTGCACAACAACGAGATTTTAGACAGCGAATCCCTGCCACTCAAATACGTATCATACACTCCATGCTTTCGTAGAGAATCAGGCGGTTTGGGAGCTTCTGAGCGGGGTTTAATCCGTACGCATCAGTTCAACAAGGTGGAAATGTTTGCCTTTACAACACCAGAGCAGAGCGAGGCGATATATTCTGAGATGGTGCATTCTGCAGAAGCTCTCCTAAAAGGTCTTAACTTGCACTTTCGAGTAGCAGAACTCGTAACGGGTGATATGTCGTTTGCTGCATCTAAGACGATCGATTTGGAAGTGTGGCTTCCCGGACAAGATCGCTATTATGAGGTCTCTTCGATTTCGCACTGCAGCGATTTCCAAGCGCGTAGATCACACACACGCTTTAAGCAAGCCCAAGACAAACCGCAACTATGCCACACGCTTAATGGCTCGGGCCTCGCAACTTCCAGGCTAATGGTAGCCCTCTTAGAGAACAACCAGCGCGAAGATGGCTGCGTAGAAATTCCACTTGTGTTACACAAGTATCTAAACGGAATGAAGGAGCTCACCCCCACATGACCCATTTGCTAGAAGATTTGCACCATTTTCTGGGCCAGTCGCCCACCAGTTGGCACGCTACAATGGAAATGGGAAATCGTCTAGCATCGCTCGACTTCACTCCCCTCGACCTTTCAGAAAAATGGAAACTGGAAAAGGGGGGGAAATACTTTGTCATCCAAGACGGCTCGATTGCTTGCTTTGTCCTCCCAGAAAAAAAGCCTGAAAAGATGGCTCTTTGCGCCGCTCACACTGATAGCCCTGCACTTAAACTTAAAGCTCATCCCACTTCTCAAAAAGCGAACATGCAAATGCTAGGTGTAGAAATATACGGAGGCCCCATCCTCTCCACTTGGTTTAACCGAGACCTTGTCATTGCAGGTCGGATCATTGCCGAGCAAAAAAAAGGAAGCCCCGAGGATTTTCTCGTCTGTTTTGAAGAAGCGCCCGTTCTTATTCCCCTCATAGCGCCCCACCTCGATCGAGAAATTTACAAAAATGGTCTCGTCCTCAAAAAGCAAGAGCATCTCTCTCCTATTGCTTCTATTGGAAAGAATTTAGATAAAAATTACATCGAGAGTCTGCTAAAGCAACAAATCTCTTTTCACAAACTTCTCGACTTTGACTTATTTCTCGTTCCTATGGAAGAGCCCCGCTTTATAGGGAAAGATGCGGAGATGCTCGCAAGTTACCGCCTCGACAATCTCGCTAGTGCTCACGCTGGCCTTGTCGCGATGGGCAATGTAAAAAAAGCCCCAAAAAACATCCTCCCCATAGGCGTTTTCTGGGACCACGAAGAGGTGGGCTCACAAACTCATGTAGGAGCAGAATCTCGTTTCTTCGAAGATGTGTTCAACCGAATCTCTTCCACTTACGCTCTCTCTGCTGAAGAAGAGAGTATTCTTCGCCACAAAAGCACATGCCTTTCTGTCGATCTAACCCACGCCTTCAATCCCAACTTCGAAGAAAAATACGATCCCGAGCACAAACCTCTTCTTGGCGAAGGAATCACCATCAAATACAACGCCAACATGCGCTACAGCACCAATGCTAAAACCGGAGCGCATCTTACAAAAATGTGCGAGAAGTTGGACTTGTCCTGCCAAAAGTTTGTGAATCGCACAGACAATCCAGCAGGCTCTACCGTAGGCCCTATTTTTTCTACCCGCTTTGGAATTGAGACAGCAGACATTGGCATCCCTCAGCTTTCTATGCATGCCGCTAGAGAAGTGATTGCCTGCGCAGATCATCTGGATATGTGCACTCTTCTCTCCCACTTTTTGCAGGAGGGATTTTAGGTGACCCACCAAACACCTCCTGACCATTTCAAAGGCAAAAATGTATCCCAGCACTTAAAAGACGCCCGTCTGCGCGGCGCTAGAGCCACAAGCGAAACACATGGAACAGAATTGCCAGGCCACTTTTCTGCAGGCTCTGATAGCGCGAAGAACACGAGCATCCTTTTCCTTATTCTTTATGCAGCCGCAGCCCCCTTCTCCATGTTGATTGTCTTTGGCGTTGGGTGGATCATTTGGAGCGCAGGGCGTAGCGCCCTTCTTGGCTGGGCGAGACTAGAAAGACTCCACCGCGTGATCGAAGAAGAGCGTTTTGAAATCGAGCACCACCGCGACCAAGAAAAAGAAGAACTCCGCGAGATGTACGCCGATAAAGGCTTTTCGGGGAAACTCTTAGATGAGGTAGTCGAAGTACTCATGTCTGATGACAACAGACTTTTAAAAATTATGCTCGAAGAAGAACTTGGGCTTTCATTAGAAGCCTACGAACACCCGCTGAAACAGGCCACAGGAGCCGCTCTTGGAGCCATCCTTTCATCCACACTTGCTCTTTTATCTTTCTACTTTTGGCCCTTTCTTGGCATTCCCCTCACCTCTCTACTTGTGGTGATTATCGCCTCAAACATGACTGCCAAATACGAAAAGAGAAAAGCGCTTAGCAGTGTGATCTGGAATTTCTCCCTTGCCATTTTTGCTGCAATTGTAGTTTACTTTTTGACAAAACTATTATGACCCGCCCTTACATATTTGATGAGTTTTTTGCTTCAGGTAGAGCTGAAACGATCAGTCCATTCCTAACGCCCACCTCTCGCTCTTGGGGCAGAAACCTTCCCTTAAAAGGAGCGATCCTCGCTGCCATTTTGCTTGCCTTAACTTTTGCCTTTCACTTTATTAACACCGATATTTCACATATCTGTTTAGCCTCTGTCTACTTCCTCGTTGGCACTCCGGCGCTCTTAAATGCTTTAGAAGATTTAAGAGGCTTAGAGATCAACATCGATGTCCTCATGACCTTAGCTGCACTCCTTTCTATTGTAATCGGTAGCGGCATCGAAGGGGCATTGCTTCTCGTCCTCTTTGAGTTTTCTGGCGCCATGGAAAACGCCGTCACCCAAAAAACAAAAAATGCCCTCATCTCCTTGCGCAGACTCTCGCCCAAAACGGCCCTAATGATGCAAGAAGATGGTTCCTTTCTAGAGCGCTCCGTACACGAAATCCCCTTAGGCTCCTCCATCCTCATCAAAGCCGGCGAAGTTGTTCCATTAGATGGAGAAGTCACCTCCGGAAGTTCCTATGTGAACCTCATCCACCTCACGGGCGAGAGTCAGCCCCTTGCCAAACGAGAAAAAGATCAAGTCCCAGCAGGCGCCCACAACCTCGATGGGACCCTCACTCTGAAAGTAAATCGAACCAGCGCCGACTCTACCCTCTCTCGCGTCATCACCCTGATCACCCAAGCGCAAGAGGCCAAGCCCAAGCTCGAGCGCCTTTTCGACCGCTTTAGTAAAAGGTATTCGATCACAATCATCCTCCTCTCCCTCTTTTTTGCCCTCACCTTCCCCTACATTTTCTCGATGCCCTTTGTCGGGGAAGAGGGATCCATCTACAGAGCCCTTACCTTCCTGATTGCAGCTTCCCCATGCGCTCTTATCATCGCCACCCCTACAGCTTATCTTAGCGCCATCTCCTCTTGCGCCCGCAAAGGGATCATCCTCAAAGGAGGTGCTATTTTAGATGCACTCGCAAGCTGCTCGATCATCGCTTTTGATAAAACAGGCACACTTACAACGGGCAACCTTACCTGCTCTGGCATCGACAACTTAAGCACCTCTCCTCTCACATCCGATACCGCCCTTTCCATCGCTGCAGGCCTTGAAAAAGGTGCCGTCCATCCCATTTCTGAGGCGATCATCAAACTATCTAGAGAAAAAAAGATCTCAGAACACCCCATCACCGACTTCAAAAGCGTTCCCGGCTTTGGCTTAGAAGGCAACATCACCCTCGATGGAAAAACCTACCACGCCTGCATTGGCCATCCTGACTTCATCGAGCAAAAAGTGCCCGGCGCGCTAAAAATCGAAAAGTGGGAAACACAAAACACCTTTTTGCTCATCGGCGATCACCTCTTCGTCTTTCACTTTACAGATGAGCTCCGCCCCAAAGTCCACGAGACACTCCCCGCTCTTGCCAAGCAAAACCTAAAATCCATCCTAGTCACCGGCGATCACACCGAAAACGCTCACGTCGTCGCCAAAAAACTGCAAATCGAAGACGTCTTTGCTAACCTGCGCCCCGAGGACAAACTCAAAAAAGTAGCCGAGCTCTCCGCAAAACAAGGGCTCATCATGGTCGGTGATGGCGTCAATGATGCGCCAGCGCTCGCTAGATCCACGGTCGGCATCTCCATGGGGAAAATCGGCAGCGCCACTGCCGTCGACGCCTCTGATGTCGTCTTCTTGCAAGATGACATCTCTCTCCTAGACTGGCTCATTGCCAAATCACGCAGTACCATGCGGATCGTCAAACAAAACCTAATCCTCGCCCTCGCAGTCATCTGTTTAGCTACCACACCCGCGCTCCTCGGCTACATCCCCTTGTGGCTCGCCGTCATCCTTCATGAAGGGGGCACTGTCCTCGTCGGCTTCAACAGCCTCCGCTTGCTCAAATAATTTTTCCCCGTTATGATGCGCTCATGCGTAAATGGCTAATAGCTCTTATCCTTCCACAAGCCCTTCTCTTTTCCGTCACAGTAAACAACGAAGGAGATCTAAATACCGCTCTACTAACTGCCGAAACCACTATCGATTTTGGTCAGAATATATCTCTCAACTCAGGTCCCACTTTTCCAGTAAATTCCAACACCAATTTCACAGTTAACGGAATAAACACTACGATCAACGGCAATAACAACGCTCTCAATGGCCTCAATACCCACTACGGATTTTTTATTCGCGGAGGCACCGTCACCATCTCCAATTTAGGATTTCTAAACACCAAAGCTCTTGGTGGATCTGGAGGAGCAGGCAATGGCGGAGGCGGAGGCGGAGCAGGCCTTGGGGGAGCTCTCTTCATCGACCAAGACTCCATTGTCACCTTGATTAACCCAACCTTCTCTAATTCCAATGCAACAGGAGGAAAAGGAGGGAGAGCTGTTGCTAGCTTTGTAGGTGGTGGGGGTGGGGGCCTCAAAGGAATGGGCGCAACAGATACCAGTGGAGTTGGCGGTTTAGGTGGGGGAAGCCTCCTTGAAGATGGAGGAAAATCTCCTGGAGGAAATATCCCTTTAGGTGGTGGCGGTGGTGCAGGAGTAGGTTTTCCAGGAGGAACTAGTACAGGAAACACTGGAGCTACCGGAGGTGGAGATTTTGCTGGAAATGGTGGTGGTGCAGCAGGTTCTAATGGGGCTAGTGGAGCTGGCGGCGGCGGTGGAAATACTGACGGCAATGCAGGTTCTGGAGGCATTGGTGGAGGCGGTGGTGGAGGTGGTGGTGGTGCTGGCACTACTGGTGGCCATGGTGGTGACGGGAATGATTATGGCGGTGGAGGCAGTGGGGGACCTTCCGGCAGTCATAATGGCGGAAGAGGAGGTAGTGGTGGATTTGGCGGCGGTGGCGGCGCAGGATCCTTTTCTGATAACTTATCAGGTGGGAATGGTGGGAACGGTGGCTTTGGCGGAGGAGGAGGCGGTGGAGCTTCCGGTATTGGGGGCGAGGGCTCCGGAGGAACAGGTGGCTTTGGCGGAGGCAAGGCGACTTCCCCAGGCGCAGGAGGAGCAGGCTTTGGAGGCGCGATATTTATGCGCGAGGGGGCTGATCTTACTATCCAAGGAAGCGCTCTGTTTCAAAACAATACAGTCATCGGCGGCTTTTCGGGTGGAGGAACAGCTACAGATGGAACCTCTGCTGGTGTTGACATCTTTATGATGTCAAGCAGTCAACTTACCTTTGATCTCACCTCCCCTCTTACCATGATCAATCCAATCGTTTCAGAGCAAGGAGCAGCTGCTGGAGGAGGCCTTACTAAAAGAGGCTCGCCTCTTCTTATTCTAAAAGGAGACAACACCTACACTGGAGATACCATCGTTGAATCAGGCCCTTGTGTCATCTCAGGCTCTGTTGTCACCGATGTAACAGTAGACTCCGCTGGAGCCTTAAGTGGCAACCTCACGATCAAAAATGGCAAAGACCTCACCACTTCTGGAAGACTAGAACCAGGAAGCAATGGACAAGGGGCAATCACCATCGAAGGGGGCACCTACACCCACGAATCGAGCGCAACTCTTGTCATTGACATCACACCAGATGGCGGTGACTTCAATAAACTCTTCTTTACCTCTGGCGATGCCGTCCTTAATGGGGGAAACCTAGAAGTCATCATCAATCCCGGCAATTACGTCGGTGGCAAACAATATGAGATCATCAATGCTCCCGTTTCTGGAGCGCCAGGAGTATTTACAAACGTCAACAAAACTGGTTCTTTTGCTAATGACGTCCTTCTCGGCGTTTCGTATAGCAGCGTCATCTTAACCGTGTTGCAAGATGTATTTTTCACCCACCAAAACATCACAGCTCAACCTGCAAAAGAAGTCGTCGAATGCATCACGCAAGCCGGCATCCCTTCCCAAGATGATTTAGCCACAGTCGTAGAAGTTCTCGGTACACTCAATGACAGCCAAGTAAATAGAGCCTTAACTGGCATCTCCGCTACCCGCTTTGGCGCACTGGAATGGATCAATGCCCGCAACAACAGCTACATCGCCGATCTTCTCACCCATAGACCCCGCTGCAATAGCCTTTGGGTGACAGGCTTTGCTAACCGGATGAAAAACACAGACAACTACGACTACTTAAGACGTTTTGATGCCGATGCCTATGGCATCCTTGCCGGATTAGATCGCACATGTAATTGCTTTACCTACGGGGGAAGTCTTGGCTACACCTACACAGACTTTGAGTGGAAAAAGAAAGGCGGCGGCGGCAAAATCAATAGCTACTATGGCGCTCTTTATGGAAACGTTCACTCCAATTGTTTCACACTAGATGCCTCGGTCCTTGGCGGCGGCTCCGATTACGATATAGACCGGCGCATGGTCTTTAGCACCATAGATCGCAAAGCCAAAAGTGACTTCTGGGGCTATTACGCCACAGGTCATCTAGGCGCTACTGGCTCTTGGTGTTTTTGCCGCACAAATTTCAAACCCTTTGCCTTAGCCGACTACCACTACTACAAACGCAACAGCTTCAAAGAACACGGGGCCGATAGCTTAAATCTCGATGTGCAGTCCAAAGATCAACACATGCTCCGCGCAGAAGCAGGACTCAACCTTTGCTGGGAGTATACGTACTGCGGCAGCTGCATCGTCCCCTACATCGGCGGAAGCTACGTGGGAGAGTTTCCCCTAAACGAATCGAGACAAAAAGCCAGTTTCATCGGTAAAACCTGCGTCATCGATGCCAAAAGCTATGACAACACCGTCCATCTCGGATCGCCCACCGTAGGCGCCAGCTGGATCTACTGCGATGATTTTTCCTTCACAGCAAGCTACAAAGGACTTTTTAACAACAAGACCCGCATCAACGAAGTGGAAATGCGCCTAGATTGGATCTTTTAAATATGATGAAGTATTTTTATAAGGCTATTTGTTTTGCAACGCTCAGTATAGCGAGTGCCCTTTTTCCTGTGATTGTAAATGACGAAGGCGATCTCAATACCGCGTTTCTCACCAGTGCAACAACGATTGACTTTGGCAGTGATATTTCTCTTTCAAGCTTTGGTTTCCCTGTAAATTCAAACACCGACTTCACCATCAATCCCCTCTCCGTTACCATCAATGGCAATAATCGAACCTTAAATGGCGCAAACACTACTCGAGCTCTTTTCGTTCATGGCGGCACACTTACAATCAACAACCTCACCTTTGTAAATGCAAAAGCACAAGGCGGCGCAGGTGGCAACGCATGTGCCGGCAGTGGGGGCGGCGGTGGACTTGGCGGCGCCCTATTCATCGAAAGTGGTGCTACTGTCACGCTCATCGATCCAACCTTTTCCAATTGCAATGCAATAGGAGGAGACGGAGGCCAATCGGTGAACTTTTTAGGGAGCGGAGCTGGCGGAGGGGGGCTCGGTGGAAACGGTGGCAATTATGGTTTCGCTGGTGGCGGGGGCAGCGGGGCGGGAAGCCTTTTTCAAAACGGAGGCAAAGGGATCGACGGAGAAACCCCTTCTGGCGGCGGCGGCGGCGCAGGCGTTGGTTTTCCAGGAGACAATACTGCAAATAATACGGGAGCGACCGGCGGAGGAGATTTTGCAGGGAGCGGCGGAGGAGTGGCTAACACAGATGGAGCTAGTGGCGGCGGCGGCGGCGGAGGCAACTTCCCCGGCAATGCAGGAGGAAAAGGGGGCCTTGGCGGCGGCGGTGGCGGCGGTGGAACTAATGGTACTGCAGATGCTGGCATGGGAGGAGATGGCAACTCTTTCGGCGGCGGCGGCGGGGGTGGAGCTAGCATAACTAAAACTGCAGGAAATGGAAGCAATGGTGGATTTGGTGGCGGCGGAGGAAGCGCCGGGTGCGCAAATCCCGAAGCTCAAGACTCCAAAGGGGGTAATGGAGGCAATGGAGGATTTGCTGGCGGCGGTGGGGGCGCTGGCACCGGAAAGTTCGATGGAACAAGAGGCCTTGGAGGGTTTGGAGGAGGCAATGGGGGGAATTCTCCATTCACCGGCGAGCCCGGTGCTGGTGGTGGTGGTGCTGGCTTTGGCGGAGCTATCTTTATGCAAGATGGTGCAACACTCACCATTCAAGGAAATGCATCATTTCAAAACAATTCTGTTTCACCCGGACGATCAGGTGGTGAAGGAGCAGAAAACGGCTCTGCTGACGGACCCGACATCTTTATGATGTCGAGCAGCCTACTCACCTTTGACCTCACCGCACCACTGATCATGCCCAATCCCATCGCAGGTGATCAAAGTTCCCTTCTTGGTGGAGGGCTGATCAAAAAAGGCCCTGCTCTTCTTGCCCTAAAAGGCGCCAATACCTACACCGGCGACACAACCATTGAATCGGGCCCCTGTATCATCTCAGGCTCTGTGATCACAGACGTTACTGTTGACGCTCCTGGATTTTTAAATGGAAACTTCTCCATCAAAAACGGAAAAGACCTAACCAACTCAGGAAGAGTAGAGCCAGGAAGCAATGGACAAGGAGCCATCAATATCGAGGGAGGCACTTATACACATAATGCGGGCGCCACACTTGTCATCGACATCACCCCCGACGGCGTCGACTTCAACAAACTCTTCTTCACCTCAGGAGATGCCGTTTTAAACAACGGTGGTAACATTGAAATTTTCATCGCTCCAGGCAACTATATTGCAGGAACCACTTATGAGATCATCAATGCGCCCACAACAGGTACGTTTACCAATGAAATCAAAACCGGGGCCTTTGCAGATAAAGTTAAAATTGATGTTGCCTACAGCAGTGTGATCTTGACCGTTCTTAATAATGTGATCCACACCCACCAACTCATCACTGCCCAGCCGGCAAAAGCAGTAGAAAAATGCATTGTGCAAACCAACATCACTCCCCGCAGCGACTTTGCCACCATGGTAGAAATTCTCGGAACACTCAATGACAGCCAAGTAAACAAAGCCCTCACTGGCCTCTCCCCTGCCCGCTACGGCGCTCTCGAATGGATCAATGCCCGTAACAACAGCTACATCGCCGATCTACTCTCTCACCATCTGTGCAATCCTTGTAGTGGGAACTTCTGGATCACCGGTTTTATGAACCGAATGAAAAACACAGAAAACTATGATTTCTTAAGACGCTTTGATGCCGACGCCTATGGCATCTTGGGCGGGTTAGATCGCACATGCGGCTTGTTTACCTACGGAGCCAGTTTCAACTACACCTATACCGACCTCAAATGGAAAAAGCGCGGTGGCGGCGGCAAAATCAATACCTTCCTCGGCGCTCTTTATGGCGATGTGCACTGCAACTGCTTCACTCTCGATGCCTCCATCCTTGGTGGCGGCTCTGACTACGACCTAGACCGGCGCATGAATTTTAGCATGATCGATCGTAAAGCTAAAAGCGACTTCTGGGGTTATTTCGCAACAGCACACCTAGGCGCTACGGGCTCTTGGTGCCTTTTCCGTACAAATTTCAAGCCCTTTGCCCTAGCCGACTACCACTACTACACACGTAACAGCTTTAATGAACACGGTGCCGACAGCTTAAACCTGCACGTACAGTCCAAAGACCAGCACATGCTCCGCGCAGAAGCAGGCCTTAAACTCTGTTGGGAGTATAGCTACTGCGGTAGCTGCATCGTCCCCTACATCGGCGGGAGCTACGTCGGAGAATTTCCTCTAAATGCATCCAGGCAGAAGGCAAGCTTTATTGGTAAAGCCTGTGTCATCGATGCCAAAAGCTACGACAATACCGTCCACCTCGGCTCGCCCACCGTCGGCGCTAGCTGGATCTACTGCGATGACTTTTCCTTCACAGCTAGCTACAAAGGACTATTCAACAACAAGACCCGGATCAATGAGGCCGAAGTGCGATTTGATTGGATTTTCTAGAAGTTAATTAAATTAATTGAAAAATTAATTATTTTACTGCCATAATAACAATATGGCGAGAAAGAAAAAACCGACGAGCGGCCAGGAGCTTAAAAAGCACCTGGAAGAAGCTGTTGAAAAAGAATCCATCAAGTGCGAAGAGTGCTACATCTGGCTCGAACAGCACATGCCCCCAAACTTCTTCGACGAAGTGGCAGAAGATGATATCCTCTTGATTGCCCATAGCTTAATGGGCTTGGATCTGCAGGATTTTTTCGCCCACATTCACCTAAAGAACTCAGCCATCGTCCTTTGCCTTGATAGCGAAGATGCCGACTTGCGCATACTCAAACACTACCAAATGCATGGGATCAAAAACTACCGAGCCTTCGTTTCGAACCAAGCCCCCCCCTTCCCCAGAGTAAAGAGGAACCTACGCATAGCCGTCATCCACTTCACGATGGCCCCCGAGCTCGAGCGGACCGAAGAAATCCTCGATGCAGATACAAAAAAAGAGATCCACCGTCTTGTTAAAGCACGGAACCCCAACGTAACCGACGCCGATTTCCGCAAACTCATTCAGGGAATGAGCCCTAGATTCCTAAAAGCCATGGGCAAAGACAGGCTCATCATGGCCTTTGACATGTTCTTCCGGGCAAAAACCCGAGACAACTGCCAGTACGAAGTGATCTACGACAAAAACTGGAAAAAAGACAATGCCCCCTCACTCCGGATCGTTTTAGCCTGGCGCAACGTCCCCAAGCACCAGTTCCTCTACAAGCTGGCCAAGATGATCCAACGGCACAAACTCAACATGCAAAAAGTCAATGCCACCTATATTGACCCCTATACTAAAGACTCGATCCTGATCATGTCATTGGGCCTACATGGAAGGAAGGGAGACGCCGCCTGGGAAGAGGCCGATATCACCGACTTTCTGCAAGAGCTCGTGACCCTTAAATATTTTGAGGGCCAAGAGATCTTCGATAAAAAATTCGTCGACACAGGCTTAGTACGAGGCAACATAGGCAACTACATCAAGTCGATGGCCCACTTCGTCCACCAGACCCTTACCCATGCTGATGTCAACCTCTATAGCGTGATGAACGTCGAAGAAGGCCTGTGTCGCCACCCCGAGCTGACTATCATGCTCACAGAAGCCTTTGAGCTCAAATTCCACCCAATAGAGAACGACCTCAAACTCTACGAAAAACTCCGCCAAAAGTTTCTCGAGCTCGTCGCCAACCTCGACACCGGCAATGAACTCAACGATATGCGTCGAAAAAACATCCTTCGCCAAGGGATGAACTTCATCCACCACACCCTTAAAACCAACTTCTATCGAGATAACAAAACCGCCTTTTCTTTCCGCCTCGACCCCAAATACCTCAACTTCCTTCCCTATGACAGAAGCGAAAAATTTCCCGAGCTCCCCTACGCCATCTTCTTCATCAAGGGAATGTTCTACATCGGCTTCCACATCCGCTTCAAAGACCTCTCCCGCGGAGGATTGCGTACCGTCTTTCCCAAAGGACTTGAGCAGATGCACTGGGAGCGCAACAACGTCTTTTCTGAGTGCTATAACCTCTCCTATACCCAACAGAAAAAAAACAAAGACATCCCCGAAGGAGGAGCTAAAGGCATCATCTTCTTAGAGCCCTTTGAAAGACTCCAAACCGAGGTCGATATCTACCGCGACGAACTGCAAGCAGCTGGCGTAAAATCCGATGAGATCAAAGAGCACCTCATCAACTACAAAAAAGAGCAAAAACTCGAGTACCTCTACTCCTCTCAACGCTCCTACATCGAAGCCTTCATCACCATCCTCAACTGCGACCCTGACGGAACACTCCGAGCCAAGCACATCGTCGATTACTGGAAAAAACCCGAATACATCTACCTCGGCCCCGATGAGAACATGCACAACCACATGATCGAGTGGATCGCCATCTACGCCAAATACTACGACTACGCCCCCGGCGACTCCTTCATCTCCAGCAAACCCAGCGCAGGGATCAACCATAAAGAGTATGGCGTCACCTCCTTTGGCGTAAACGTTTACATGGAAGAAGCACTCAAATATCTTGGCATCGACCCCTATGTCGATTCTTTCACCATCAAAATATCAGGAGGCCCCGACGGAGACGTCGCCGGCAACCAGATCCTCAACCTCTACAAATTTTTCCCCAAGACAGCCAAACTCCTCGCCATCACCGACGTCTCGGGCACCATCTACGACCCAAAAGGACTCGATCTGAAAATTCTCGCCAAAATGTTTGAAGACGAGCTACCCATTCGGTTCTACCCTCCTGACAAACTCAACGAAGGAGGCTTCCTCCTCGACCTGACCACCAAACGCGAGCAAACTGCCTACGCCCAGCAAACCCTCATCTGGCGCAAAAAAGCCAAAAAAGCGGTCAAAGACTGGTTATCTGGTAACGAGATGAACCACCTCTTCCGCCACAACGTCCACCAAACCAAAACCGACATCTTCATCCCCGGCGGCGGCCGGCCACGAACACTCAACGAACACAACTGGAAAGACTTCCTAGACGAGACCGGCAAACCCACCTCCCTCGCCATCATAGAAGGAGCCAACCTCTACCTCACCCCCTACGCCCGTAGAGCCCTAGAAAAAGAAGGTGTCCTCATCTTCAAAGACAGCTCAGCCAACAAAGGAGGCGTGATTTGCTCCTCATTCGAAGTCCTCACCGGCCTCATCCTCTCCGATGAAGAGTTCGTAAAAATCAAGCCCGACCTCATGCCCGAGATCCTTGGCATCATCCGCGATAGAGCCCAAAAAGAAGCCCAGCTCATGCTCACCACCCATGCCGAGACCGGCACCCACCTCACCGACCTCTCCGAAATCGTCTCCGAGAAGATCAACACCTACATGTACCAACTCCTCGACTACCTCGAAGGGATCACCCTCCCCACCGACCCCAAAAACCCCCTCATCCAGTGCCTACTCAACTACTGCCCGCCCCTGCTCACAGCTCGCTACCAAAAGCGGATCCTATCCGATATCCCCGATATCCACAAAAAGGCGATCATAGCTACCTACATAGCTTCGCGCGTCGTCTACACCAAAGGGCTCGACTGGTCCCCGACCATCGTCGACATCCTCCCCCTCATCGCCACCGACCCCGATATCACCGGACATTAAGAGAAAAACCACAGAGATCACAGAGGACATCGAGAAGTAACTCATTGATCCACAAGGTCATTGAGTGTCTATTTTTTTTATTTACAAAAAACATACATTTTTGGTATAATTAATTTTAAGTTTAAAACTTAATCAAGGTTATAATTATGATTTCACCAGTTTCTGATTCTCTACTTACCCCCATTGCCGCCACAGCTACAGCTGTAGCCGCAGCCTCTCTCGCAATCCTCGCCTGCCGAGTGGGGCACTGTTTCAGAAGAGCAGCTGCCCAGACTCCCGGCCCCGCAGCTGCTCCTGCTCCCGAAAGATCTCCTTCTCCTCCTGCAAGACTTCCTACCGAAAGACTCGCTCGCGAAAGATCCCCCTCTCCTTCTGCGGCGGCTGCCGACGCTGCACCAGTTGAAGACCTCCCTACTTGGCAACGCATTGCTGAAGGACTCAATGAGAATGAGAATGCCAGGGACCCAGCTAGAGAAATTTTGGCGATTGTTGATCCAAATAATGCTCAAGAAGTTGCTATTGATGAGATTGTAGCTCTCTTAAAAGCTATGCATGTTCAAAACAACTATAGTGGTCTATCAGAGCTTCTGGATGTGCTTGAGGAAAAACCGGCTGGACCTATTTTTGAGGCTCTAAAAGTATTATCTGAAGAAATAATAGCCTCGTGGGCAAAAGCCGTTATAAATAGTGAAGGGGAAGTAGATTTAGGTAACGAATATATTACGCACATTCTAGCAAAAGCAATCCAAGATCAAAAACCTCAGGCTGTCTCAGCGATCAGTTCTTCTATTCCTTATATTTTACCAGCACATAAAATTTCCAATGCGCCTTGCTCAGGGGTTCTTATGCAAAATTGTTTAGAACTTGTCATTTACGATAAGACTAAAACAGAGATTACGAAACAGATCCTCGCAAATTTTGCAGAATCAGCTAAAACAACTATTGGCAAAGAAGTTGTTAATTTTGATCCCCATAAACTTTTTAGTTTAAGCACCAATAGAGCCTATCCCTTCGATAGAGCAGTTGATGACTTGTACAAACAATTATATGCATCGACTTGTATTAAATCTGCCGGCAAAAAAGACGTTTACAACCAACACAATACTTAACCCCCCGATTGCTACCTAATCTTTGGTTTTGGACAACAGATTTAGGTGGCAATCAGGGGTTAAATCCAAAACCCGGATTCCCCTCCTCCGCGCCATCTGTGGCTTCCCTCATTTTTATCTCTTTGTTAAACAAAGACTTACATCACACTTAAGCAATTAAAGACCTCGACTGCTAATTTTTCTTTACTTCGTGGGATCTCCTTGCTATAATGAGCGTTATGCTCAAATCGATGACTCCTAAAAAACCCGCTAAGGATGAAAGGCAGCGCCTGGTTTTGCTGGGTCTTGTCGAGCTTTATCTTGAAACGGGCCAGCCTGTGGGATCTACCACTCTGAAAGAAAACGGCTTTGAGAGCCTCTCCTCCGCCACGATCCGCAACTATTTTGCCAAGTTGGAGAAAGAGGGCTATCTGCGCCAACAACACTCTTCTGGTGGGCGCATACCCACCGAAGCTGCCTACAAACTCTACGTAGAAACCCAGCTAGGAACTCCCCAACCTAAAAACAAAGACGCAGAATTCCTTCGAGAGCAACTCTCTAGACCCACTCGCGAAGTAGCAGCTTATCTGCAACGGGCAGCAGAGGTTATTGCTGATAAAACAGAATGCGCAGTCTTTTTATCCTCTCCACGATTTGATCAAGATTTCATCCTCGATATCAAGCTTGTTGCGATCGACCAAAACAGATGCTTGTGTGTGCTGATCACCGACTTTGGAATGGTCCATACCGAAGTGCTCTACATCGAAAAAGGCCTTTCCAACATCGACTTAAAGAAGATTGCCCATTACCTGCAGTGGCGCATCTCTGGAATGGAAAAGCCCAAGCTAAAACCCGAAGAAGAGAAGATCGGCAACCAGTTTTATAAAGAAATCATGCTCCGGCATATTGTCACCTACTCCAACTTTAGCGCCGAAGATATCCACAAGACCGGATTTTCTAAACTACTCGCCTATCCCGATTTTAATAACGCTGCATCGCTAGCGGGCGGACTTTCTCTTTTTGAGAATGAGGCAGATTTGAGAACTTTGATGCAAAAAGCATGCGAAGAAAACAAGCTCTGCTGCTTTTTAGGTGAAGATCTCGACATCGTATCCACTGGCATGGCCGGCTGCTCAGTATTGCTCATTCCCTACAAGATCCACCAAACCACCGCAGGAGCCATTGCTCTACTTGGTCCCAACCGCCTCCCCTACCGCAAACTATTCTCCCTACTCGAGACAGCTTCAGAAGCACTACATGAGACCCTGACAAACAGCTTATATAAATTCAAAATAACATTTCGCAAACCAAAGCCCTCACAGATTGAGTTGGAGAACAAGTCTCCTCCCTTTGGTTTGTACATAGAGGATAAAGAATGACAGAAGAAGAAAAGATTGAAGACATCCCCAATTCCGAAACAGGGCCAGAAGTAGAGCCTGAGATCGTCCCTGATATAGAGCCAGAAAAAGCAGAAGACGATTTCAAAGACAAGTATTTCCGCTTGCTTGCAGAAATGGAAAACTCTCGCAAGCGCCTGCAAAAAGAAAAGCATGAAATGAATCGTTTTGCAGTCGAAAATGTGATTGCAGAGGTCTTGCTTCCGATCGACACCTTTGAAAATGCCTTGAGCTTCACCGACCAGATGAGTGATGACACTCGCAACTGGGCCAAGGGATTTGAAATGATCTTAAGCCAATTTAAAGAAATGCTAGAGGGCCACAACGTAAAAGCCTTCCACTCCAAAGGACAAATATTTGATCCTAACATGCATGAAGCCGTTGAGATTGACGAGACGACAGATGAACCAAACGGGACGATCCTACACGAGTTTTTAAAGGGCTATAAAAGCGGCGACCGCGTTTTAAGAGCCGCTCGCGTAAAAGTAGCCAAAGCCCCTAGCAAAGAATCACCAAAAGAAGAAAAAGGAGAAAACCATGACGAAGAAAAAAAGTAATAAAATCATAGGAATTGACCTTGGAACCACAAACTCCTGCGTATCTATTATGGAGGGAGGCACACCTAAGGTTATCGCTAACGCTGAAGGCACACGCACAACTCCATCAGTTGTAGCCTACAAAGGCGCTGAGAGAATCGTGGGAACGCCTGCTAAACGCCAAGCCGTTACAAACCCTGAGAAAACCATCTTCTCTGCGAAACGTTTCATTGGCCGTAAGCACGCTGAGATCCAGTCAGAAACAGTAAACGTCCCTTACCACGTTGTCAGCGGGAAAAACGGAGATGCCGCTTTTGAGATCGATGGCAAGCAGATCACTCCAGAAGAAGTGGGCGCGCAAGTTCTGATCAAAATGAAAGAGACTGCAGAAGCCTACCTCGGTGAAGAAATCACAGAAGCTGTCATCACAGTACCAGCTTACTTCAATGATGCTCAGCGCCAATCAACAAAAGATGCGGGGCGCATTGCAGGCCTTGATGTGAAACGGATCATACCAGAGCCGACAGCTGCAGCACTAGCTTACGGTTTGGATAAGCAACACGATAAAAAAATCGCCGTCTATGACCTCGGTGGAGGAACATTTGACATCTCGATCCTCGAGATCGGTGATGGCGTTTTCGAAGTACTCTCAACCAACGGTGATACGCACCTTGGTGGTGATGATTTTGATAACGTAGTCCTAGAGTGGCTCATCGAAGAGTTCAAAAAAGAAAACAGTATTGACCTCTCTAAAGACAAGATGGCACTGCAACGCCTTCGCGATGCAGCAGAAAAAGCCAAAATCGAGCTTTCTGGCACACCACAAACAGAAATCAATCAACCGTTCATCACGATGGATGCTACAGGCCCTAAACACTTGCAGCTCACCCTTACTAGAGCGAAGTTCGAGAGCCTCGTGCACGATCTCATCGAGAGAACGGCTGAACCTTGCCGCAAAGCGATGCAAGATGCAGGCCTCTCAACCAACCAGATCGACGAAGTAATCCTCGTCGGTGGTATGACTCGTATGCCTGCAGTAGAGGCCAAAGTAAGCGAGATCTTCAGCAAAGAGCCTCACAAAGGGGTGAACCCCGACGAAGTAGTGGCCATCGGTGCTGGGATCCAAGGTGGAGTCCTCACAGGTGACGTTAAAGATGTTCTCCTACTCGATGTTATCCCACTAACACTTGGGATCGAAACGCTCGGCGGAGTACTTACACCGCTTGTTGAGCGTAACACCACCATTCCAACTCAGAAGAAACAAGTCTTCTCTACAGCTGCTGACAACCAGCCTGCTGTAACCATCGTCGTCCTCCAAGGGGAACGCAAAATGGCTGGCGACAACAAAGAGATCGGAAGATTCGACCTCACAGACATCCCACCAGCACCACGCGGCATGCCGCAGATCGAAGTGTGCTTCGATGTCGATGCAAACGGTATTCTTAACGTCTCTGCCAAAGACACCAAGTCTGGCAAAGAGCAAAAGATCCGGATCGAAGCGAAATCGGGTCTATCTGATGCAGACGTAGAGAAAATGCTCAAAGACGCTGAACTCCACTCTGAAGAAGACAAAAAGAAAAAAGATGCCGTCGAAGTACGCAACGAAGCCGACTCACTGGCCTTCCGCGCCCAAAAAGCCCTCGACGACAGCAAAGGTAAAATCCCAGAGAATATCGCAACAGACGTGCAAACCCACATCGAAGCGGTGAAAAAAGCTCTTGAAGGGACCGACGACGACGCCATCAAAGCCGCCAAAGAAGCGCTCAACACCCATATGCAAAAAATTGGGGAAGCGATGCAGGGCGGTCCAGAAGGCGGTCCTCAAGCCGGACCACAAGCAGGTAATGCTCCTCCTCCCCCACAAGGAGAGCAAAAGCCTGATATTGAAGAGGCTGAGGTCGAAATCCTCGACGAAGAAGGCAAATAATTTAGCCTACCAAAGGCCGGCTTTCGCCGGCCTTTCTTTTTATCTAAAGATTTAGTATAATAATTTCCATGGGTTTACCAATTACAGACATTAATAGGGATTATTTTAGAACAAATCGCGATCTAGAACGAGGTTGCCCTATATGCTTAGATAAATTTCAAAATGGGGAGAGGTGGATCGCCCATGAAAACCCCGATAGCTATAAATACCGCATTATCACCCGTTCCTTTCATCAGCACGTCCATCCTATGCATGAAACGTGCTATGAGCAGCTCAGAGATAGCGGCTCTGATCAGTGCCCCGAGTGCAGAAGAATCATCGGCGAGCCCATACAAGAGGAAGAACGTTTAGCGCCTTTCCCTACCGTCTCCTTCACCGCAAGCCCCCTTCTTAGCGATACTTTCCTCGCCACCCTAGGAGCTTCCTTAGCCAGCCTAGCCTCAGGTGGAGGCCTTATCCAAACTACTATAGTAGGCGGGATCACCTACGCCTCAGGCAACGTAATAAGCCCCCTCGCTGCCATCTCTTTGAGCGCCACTCTCGGAGCTCTTAATACAGTTCACTTCGCTTCTGCAGGGATCCCAACAGCTCTAGCTGGCTCAGCTATAGGGATTGAAGTGCTGAACCTCATGCAGAGCTCTGATCACTCCAGTATGGTGATGGGACTTGGGACTTGCGCTACTATGCTCAAGTTCTATCTCCTGACAGATACTAGTCAAGGTTTGCAGTTAGCTCTTAATGCGGCTATTTCTACAATTATTTCTTTAGCATTAACAAAATTCGCAGACAAAACAGTAAACAACCGAATTTTTTAACCACTAAAAACAAACACCTTTCCAGTTGTAAATGTTCACCTATAGGCTTAAATGCCTAGAGATGGAGCGATTGAGGGTGGAGGCTGCTTTCGATAAAAAGCTATGATGGCATCCTCTAAAAACTGTAGAGGTCGTTTCTGGTTTTTTTTGAGCG
>Ga0210003_1000539_pt1 | contig 34130 bp, 9 predicted proteins | sample LantaG_FD_182804 | JGI IMG/M metagenome (GOLD analysis project Ga0210003, IMG submission 182804) | Deep subsurface microbial communities from Baltic Sea to uncover new lineages of life (NeLLi) - Landsort_02402 metaG (SPAdes) (version 2) | ecosystem: Environmental > Aquatic > Marine > Oceanic >...
GTCGGTCAGCATCGGAAGAATTTGCCTGTTTTTTGCCATTTTGTAGTTGACAAATGCATAAAAGTCGGTTATACGCAGTTATCAATTACTATTTAGGCATCTTTTTCATCTGTTTAGGAGGACAGGTAGACAAAGAGCCGCTCGCACACAGGTTCAGGGTCGGCGGGCCTGGACTTGTAGGGCGGTGCGCAGGCAGCAAATCGGTGTAGTTATTCAGATATTAGACGGAGTTGCCCTCGGGCCACACCCTCATGCCGAAGTAAGTAGCCGAGATGTGGCAGAGGAAATCTTCTGGTAAGCAGTTTTGAGGCGCCGGTGGTTTAGGCACAGCATAGGGCTGCGAAACAATGAAGGTGTGTTGCAACGTGCGCGGGGAGTGTGCGCGCATATAGGCTGTGAGCGTCAGGATGTATGCAGGCGTAGTGTTCAGATAGACGTTTGTGTTTAAGTCGCTCAACGGCCTTGCCAGATGTGCAGTTGACTGCCTTGAACTATTGATTTGAAGAGCGCGTTGTGAAGGTTGTGAAGATAGAAAAAGTGACAAGCACAGTACGCGTTATTCAGTTATGGTTTTGCGCGCACGGCGCTGTGCCTGGCTATTGGTTATAGGCTGGTTGTTTTTTTGATACGTTTTTTGTGCCCTGGAGGAAGCCGATAGTGGTGCTTCGGAGTTGCGACAAAGGTCGGAGAGACGGTTGTGGCGGGGGGGTGTCACTGCCATTGGTTTTGTGGCTCAATATTGTTGTATTATGCTTTGTGTGCGGGCACTCGCTCGCGTCGGCGGTCTCGGATGATGCGTTTGACGGTGCGGTGACGTATCTGCTGTCCAAACAGAGCGAAGATGGAAGCTGGTCGGAAGCTGACAGGCAAGTCATCGACAGTATTGAGGTGATAAAGGCGCTGGAACGGTTCAGTTACCGTCCGGATGTTCAGGCGGCTATCAACAAATCTCTGTCATTTGTCGCGGGGCTTGAAGATACGAACTACGACGTGCTGGCGCGCAGGTTTTCCGTGCTGGCCGATACGGCGTCGGATGCCGATTCTATGAGGTCCGCTCTGTTGAGTGCACAGAATGCGGACGGCGGGTGGGCCTTTGCGGACAGCAAACAGAGTGACGTTCTCGATACTATCCTCGCGGCAGATGCGTTTTTGCGGGATTCAGGCGCAGAAAGCCAGGAGGCGCTTCGGGCAGCGCGGGATTTTCTTGTGGACTCACAGGACGTGAATACCGGCCGCTGGCCGCTGGCGGATGAGGAGGCGCCGTCTGATATTGCGCGGACCGCGATGGGTCTGATTGTGCTGAAGGATATGGAAAAGGCGGGCCTGGGTATCTCGTCAGCAGCTAACGCAGTCCGGAAAGCGCGGGATTTTCTTGAAGCGGAAGTTGAGCCTGATAATCCGGACATTTCGTGCGTTGATATTGCATTAGCCTGGCGCGGCCTGCTGCGCGTCAGAGAGCCGTGCGACGTTGATGGTTACTTGGTGCGGCTTCTAACAAGCCGGGGCGCAGATGGTTCGTGGGGCGATGACGTATTCACGACGGCGGTGGTTCTGCAGGCGCTTGGCGCAGCTCGCCCTGCCGAGGCTGTGGAGACGGCGGACCTGGCGGTATACAGCAATTACATCGGATTTAGCCCGCCGGAGCCGAACACCGGCCAATCGGTTGAGATTAAAGCAATGATTACGAATGAAGGCGGGGTGTCGGCCACGGGGTTTTATGTTGATTTCTATAATGGCGAGCCGAATGCCGGCGGGCAGTTGATTGGCCAGCCATATTACATAGGGGCGATGGCCCCCGGTTCTTCCGCTGGTGCGAATGTTACGTATGAGGGCACCGGTGATTTGTATGACGAGCAGGTTATCGTGGTGGTTGTCGATGCGAACAACGATGTCACCGAGGTGCGGTGTTCGAACAACTATGCCTGGAAGGTGCTGGCATTCGACGGCGGGCTGCCGGACCTGGAGATTGATGACAGCAGCGGGATAAAGCTTTATGACATCGAAGGCAACGTATTGGAGGGCGACCCGTGTGCTTATCAGCCGATTGCGATTGTTGCCGAGATGACCAACGAAGGAGCCAAAACTGACGTTGGTTTTGACGTTAAGATGGAGGACCTTAATGACTCCAGCGTTCACGGAACCATTAGATTTGAAGGTGGTCTTGCCCATAACCAGGTAGCCAAGGCCGGCTTTATGGTGGCGCTGTCCAGCGGGGGACACACAATCAAGATTACGGTCGATGAGAGCAATGATGTTTCTGAAGGTGACGAGACAAACAACACTGCCAGTGAACATATTGATGTCGGGCCTTATGGCGGGCCTTCGGGAGACCTGCCGGAGCTTGAGGTGGCCGCCGAAGATATTAACCTTTCAGAGACGGATGTGCTGCCCGGCGACGAGATTACAATAACAGTGACCGTTCACAATACCGACACGACCGACAGTAACGGTTTCTACGTGCTGCTTAGCGACGGCAATCCGTATGCCGGCGGATACTTCATAGAGAGCGTTTACGTGGGCGGTCTGGCCGGAGGTGCGGAGAAGACTATAGGTCCTGTTTCATACGATGTCGTGTATAACACCAATGGCAACGAGATTTTTGTCCTGGCCGACAGCAATGGAGACGTGTGCGAGCTGAACAAAGTCAACAACCTGGCGTCCAAGAGGCTGAACATTCCGGACCTGCCGGACCTGGCGACGTCGCCGGAGCTAATCAGGTTCTCGCATACAAATCTTGTTGGCGGGCGCAGCGTTCGTGTTTTTGCAACTATTCGCAATATCGGAGACGCCGAGGCGAGTAATGTTTCGGTGAAGTTCGCCAGGGTCGATGGCGGGGTGTATTACGTTTTTGGCGAGGATATTATCCAGAGCATCGCCTCGCGGGCAGCGGCTCAGGCCGAGACTGTCTGGTATCCTGCAGCCGGTGTGGACTACAACGTAGCAGTATTGGTCGACTACGAAGGGGCTATTGCCGAAGCGGACGAGCAAAATAATATTGCGGAAAAAACCTGCGTTTGCTTCGATTACACCGCAAACGAACCCAACATCACACTCTATTTAGACAACGCACCCAACGATGCGTTCGGCACTTATGATTACGTGCGAGTGGACGTTAACGTCGATGCCAATTACGGCGCCGGCGACGACTTCTTCGTCACCGTGTGGGGCCAGACGCCGGAGGGCGACTTTTTCTGGCCGGCCATGGACAGCGAAGGCGGTTCCGACTGCTGGTCTTTCAGCACCGGGCCTATGAAGCCGGGCTCGGGCTATTTTATTAAAGCGGCAGTTGTGGATATGTGGGGCTTCAACATAGTGCAGGAGGCAGCGAAAGAGTTCGAAATCACAGAGGAGATAGGAATCGGCACCCCGACAATAGACACGGGACAGAGATACCTGCGATTAGGTAAGGAGGTTGTGCTGTCGCCGGTGGTGAGGGTATACAGCCGGTCAAACGTGACCTTCGGCGCGAATCTGACGGTCGAGCTTTATGAGCCGAATGACCCCAACGACCCGAATACGCAGGCGGCGTTGTGGCAGTGGTACGCGGAAGAAACCCTGGTCCCCGGCGAGCTGTGGGAAGTGGAGCTTGGGCCGTATGATTGCGATAATTTAATCAGGTCTGGTATGTATACAATCAAGGCGATGGCGAGCAATATCAACGGGCCGGAGACGTCCGACCACTGCGTTGACCTTCCTGTAGTCGGCGCCCTGGGGCTTGATGTCTCCAAATCGCTGGAGCCGGAGTATCTGAATCCGACGGACTACGCGAGGGCCGAAGTGGAAATTGTGATTGAGTCAACGGGGGGGCTCTATGAAAACAGCGGCGTGGACGTCGTGCTCGTGATAGATAAATCCGGCAGCATGTGCCTGGGGTCTCACGAACCTGATGTGGCTTATATGGATTATGCTAAATCTGCCGCCACGGGGTTCGCGGAGAGAATTTTAGATGGAGACGGCGGTCATAAAGTGGGGGTGGTTGCGTTCGCCGGTGAACCGGACAGGTCAACTGAGGTCTGCTCTGTGACGTCGAGTTTTGATGACATAAACGATTTCATAAGTGCCATAGAACCTATGCTTTGGGAAGGCACTGATATCAAAAGCGCAATAGACAGTGCCGCAGGTTTGCTTGGCAATACGCCGTTTGAACGAAAACGTGTGGCTATTCTTCTAACGGATGGGCAGGATACGGTTCCGACGTACAATTACGAGCAACGTAAGCAAGAGATATACTACCGCGCTCATGTGGCCTGGTCGAACCACCGTCTCACGATTTTCACCGTTGGTCTCGGTGAGGCGCACGATGCGGAACTTCTGGTTGGGATAGCTGAGGCTGCGGGCGGGTCTTATTATCCCTGCGGGGTCGGCACGGTTGAAAAAGTCTATGAGGAGATTTACGAGACAATCACGAGCTGCGGCATGGAGGATATAGTAATTACCGACACAGTTTCTTGTGATTCTAATGCGACGGTGTTGGATACGGGTTCAATCAACCCTACGCCGATTTCGGCGGCGCTGAATGCGGATGGTAACGAGTACACGATTACGTGGCAATTGTCGCTGCTGGAGGTTGACGAAAGATTTTCCTTTGGCTACGAGGTGGAGCTCTACGACCTGCTGCCGAATGAGAACAGGCTGGTCAACAAGTATCTGGGTGTGACTGTGTATGATATTGAGTCACAGGAGCGGATGGTTCTGGAATTAGGCGAGCAGTACGTAAAAGTTACTGGGGCGAGCGGATTAGGTATAACGGCCGACAAAGAAGAGTATGAGCCGGGGCAGTCAGCGGAATTGGTGGTGACTTTCGAGGCCCCGGACGCACTGGAGCACGCGGTTTTCGGCACTTATGAGCATTTCGAGCAGGGGCGTGCGAACGATGTCGATGTTGATTTATTTCCGGGCAGTGTTGTGCTGGCCAGGAATAACGAGAACCGCCAGTACGTCGGGACGGGGACGTTGAATCTGATAGCCGATGCCGGCAGCAGTTCGTATTGGGGAGCTATTGATTTTACCGGCTGGTACCCGGGCCAATATGAGATGTTCGACCGGACCAACAATTATGTGCTTTCGAACAAGGTTGCCGACGTACAGTTTTACCGGCGAGCCACCCAAGGCGACGCTTGGTGGGCCGATTCCGGCGCCAGTTGGTATGCGGAGCTCGACGATACGTTGGTGGGCAATGCTTTGACAACCGAGGAGGGCTGGATTGTTCTGGCGCCGCTGACGGGGCGTCTGGACAGCAAAATGGATTCCAACGACTTCAGCATCGAAGAGTGGGGACGTGCGGATTCCAACGCTGTTTTGTTTTACAGAGGGAACGGTGACGCTAATCACCTGAGTATTTACGCTGAAGACGACCAATTGTACGTTGACTGTAACATCTGGGGGTTTGAGCCGAATGTAAGGTCGATTGAGCTGGCCCTGGACAGTAATGACTGGCACTACGTTGTGCTGACTGTTGATGACGGCAATGCGATGTTGTATGTCGATGGTAATGAGCCGAGTGATTACTGGGCCTACGACACGGATGTCATGGCCCGGTTAAAAAAGATGCCGATATTGATTGGCGGTGAGATATACCCGGTACTGCAGAGCGATTACCACACGGAGGCTTGCAGAATAGATGAAGTGAGCATATACAACCGGGTCCTTGAGCCGAATGAAATCGGAGGTAATTATGCCCGGGCCCTGAATTATCATCAGCCATCCGACATCGTAAATGGGCTGGTGGGTTACTGGGACTTTGAGCCGGGTCCGCAGGACCAAAGCGAGCTGGAGTTGGGCGGCAGATTCGCCGAGGCCTGGTTAGATGAAGCAAGCGACTATGATTTGCGGCGGATAAGCGGGCGCGGCTGGGAACCCAACTTCCCGGAGGAAAGCTATGTCATTGCCACTGCCAGGAGCATTGACATTATCGACGCCGATGCCGGTGCGTTGTGGATGCGGTTTCCGACCGACCGAGCTTTTTTGTGGTGTCAAGACAATGTCAAACCAGGCAGCATTTTCGCCTGTGACGGCAGGATATATGTTGGCCAGGACGGGCACGATGAGGGGCTGGCCATTATCGATTTCAAAGCCGACCAGGTCAGACTCATCCAGCCTTTATTAACCGACGGGATAATGGCGCACTGGAAGCTGGATGATTCCAGCGGCACAACCGCAGCCGACAGCAGCGGCAACAACTACAGCGCCAACCTGATGAACGACCTGTCGTTCGACAGCAATTCGGTCGAAGGTGTCCTTGGCTCCGGACTTGCTCTTGACGGAATAGGTGATTACGTCAACTGCCCGGACATATCGTTTGATGCAAATGGTCAATACACGTACTCGCTATGGCTCAAGAACAGCGACAAAAAGGGGACTATTATTTCCGACGACGATTATGTTAGCGGTACCGGGTTCGCCCTGGAATCCCAGACCGACCAGATTGCCTTGTTCAGCAACACGGGAGGTTGGGTATTCCTTAGAGATTTTGAGTTGGCTGATGGTGTATGGCATCACATTGGCTTGACGTATTGCGGGCAGGACGGCAAAGGGTCCGGAGCGTTGTATGTGGACGGCGAACCTGAGGACACCTACTCTGATATTGCATTCGCAAACAGCGCCGGCAACTTGAGGATTGGGATGCAGAGTATGGATTTGCTGTACGACTATTTCAAGGGTGCAATCGACGATGTTCGTGTTTACAGCCGGGTGCTTGGTGCGGACGGGATACGGCGGATTTATGCCAGGGGCAATATGTCGGCCAACGCAACGATAAAGGACCGGTTCCTGACGCAAAGCAACGGTGTGTATGCTTTTGTTGATGAGCCGGTTTTGCGTGACGGCCATATTCACGATGTGACGGCTGTAAAAACAGCCGATGCGAACTACATAGCGGTCGGCACGAATCGGGGCGCCGCACTGGTTAAAAACGAGAGCTATATCTACCATTCCAAGGTTGATTATGTTGTTACCGATGTTTTTCTCACGGACACGAATGATTTGTATTTCGTGACATACGAGCCGAACGGCGACTCTTTGTATGCGGTTTATGATATAGAGAGCATTTCGGCGGACGATTTCGAAGCCGATGAAATCTACGGTTACAGGGACCAGAATGAGCCGAATCTGCCGGCCGGCAGGATTAACGACCTTTTTGTGGTCAGCGGCGATGCAGTCGACGGCAATAACGTGGTGTATGTTGCGACGGGCAGTGGGCTGGTGCGTATAGAGGAGAACCAAAGTAACAGGCCTCAAAGCATTCGAAGTGTCTATACCTCTTGTCATTGCAGTGATTTTGTGAATATTCTGGCGGGCGACAGCAACGATGTTACTGCCGTATACGCCGATGCCAACGAGCTTTGGGTCGTAACTTCCGACGGCTCTGGTGACGTGCTTTCGATTGTTGAGCTTTCTGCGGACAAGCTGGTGGACAGTCTGTCTGCGAGTTCGCAGCCGAAGCTGCCGAATGCGCCGGTAAGTGCGCTGGACTACGGCCTGGTTGGAACGAGCGGCGGGGCGATGGCGTTCGAGCCGGACTTGGTCAGTCCCATTTCAGTGCGCGGACGCTGCATCTACAGTGACAATCCGCAAGAGCCGAATGAAGCTGTTTCGGAATGGACCGAGTGGGTCACCGAGCCCGGCAGAGCCATTATGGATGTTCCGCTGGCCGAGCCCAACAGTTCAAGGCCCCTTACTCGCTCGCAATACCTTGAGCTGGAAGTCAAACTCACCCGGGGCGACGACGCGTACGTTAGCCCTGTTCTTGAAGCGATTTCGGTGGGCTACACGCCGCAGGATTTGGCGATAGATGTCTCCGTCCAGGATGCGGGCGGCAAGCGGGTCGCCGAGGTTGACAGTATTGCGATAAGCGATGACGAGATGTACCAGGTCAACAGTTTTGTGCGCCACTTCAATACCGCCGGTGTTATACCTGGCGGTTACAACGCGGTCGCCGAGCTTGTTGACACGATTACGGACGAGATTCTGACAGCCGACAGCGATGACTTCGTCATCTCCGGTCCTGTGGAACCCAATGAGATTTACCGAACGATTCTCCGCGGCCAAATCACTACTGACCGGCGGTTCTACGACGCCGGAGAAACGGTGGTCATTACCTCAGAGCTGTTCAACGAAAGCGACAGCATTGCAGTCGAGGACCTGGATATGTGTGTTTGGCTCAAGAGGCCAAACAATGAGGATATTCTGCCTGAGCCCTGGAGCTATACCATTTTTTCGCTGCAGCCCGGCGCGATGGATGTGAGGAAGTTCTATTACACGATTGGAGCGGAGCTGGCACCCGGGCCGGACTATGGGGTCCTGCAGGTTCTTCAGCGTGACGACGACGAGCACCCGATGGACCGGGCGAGCTTCGAGATTGTAAGCAGTTGCGAGAGTCTGAGCGCCATTGGCGGCGCCATCAGCATAAACCGTCCGAGGATTACTCTGACAAACAGGGTTGTGAATATGTCAATCACGGCGACCAATACGGGCAACGTGGACCTGACCGATGTCAGGCTGTGGCTGAAAGTGCTCGATATGTCGGAGCCGAACGAGCCTGAGACCATTATGACCCGCTCGCTTGAGGCGGTCGATTTGACGCTGGATAATCCGAGCACAGTGGCAAGCTCCGCGTACACGCCCGTAGACCTTGAGCCGGGCACTTATCCGGTTGTGTTGTCGGCGACGTTCAAGTGCGGCGACAGCAACGAAGTGATGGAGGCAGAGCTGGCTATGGCTGCGTTCAGAATCGTTGAGCAAATCAGCAGCATAGCGGGCAAATATATCATTATCGACCTGGGAGTTCTTGACGGCCCCGGCAGCTAAGGCAAACGGCATCAACAATTACGGTAATGTGACGGGCTACGCTACTGTTGACGGTAATTCACATGCGTTTGTGTGGAAATGCGGGACAATGGTGGACCTGGACCCGGCCAGCCAATTCGGCAACAGCGTTGGATGCGGCATCAACGATTTCGAGCAGATAGCGGGCTATTACAACTTGGCCGGCGAGGATGCCAACGCCTTTATCCGGCAGGACGGAGTATTCAGTGACATTGGGACCGGCCCGAACGGCGTCCATCCAACTGAAGCAAGGGCTATCAATAATAAAGGCCAGGTGACGGGATACTACACGTTGGAGGCGGGCGGCAAGCGAGCGTTTATCCGTCACGCGCCGCCTGACGGCGAGCCTGACTGGGACGACCTGAGCAATTGCGGGATTTCCGAGATTGAGGGTTTTGCCGAGGGCAACAGCGTCGCGGTCGGAATCGACAAGGACGGCAACATAGCAGGTTATTGGCAAGACGGCATGGGCGTTCGGGGCTTTGTCTGCCTTGACGGGGTCCTCGAAGATACCGGGCAGTACGACGGCAATGATACGTACCTGCAGGGCATAGGCGCCGCGTCAAAAGCAGTAGGTTACAGCAGTGGCAACGGCACGGACACGGCGATTATGTATCAAGGCGGTGCGTGGACGGTTCTCGACCCGTGTGCGGCTGAGTCCAGGGCATACGGCATAAACTCAGCCGGCGATGTTGTGGGCAAGTACAAGGAGGGCGGTGATTGGAAGGCGTGTCTCTGGCAGGGCGACGTAAGATGTGAACTGCAAAGCGCACTTGCCTTAAAAAGCGACGAGGCGAATTGGTGGCAGCTCACGGATGCCAGCGCCATAAATGAGCATGCCCAGATAGTCGGGGCCGGGACAATCGACGGAGAGGTTCACGCCTATCGGCTGGACCCGCTGGCCTTCGAGGTAAATGACCCGAACCTGGTGCTCTGGCTGCGGGCCGACACCGGTGTGGTCAGAGACGCAAACAATCTTGTCTCAAAATGGATAGACCAGTCGTTTAACGGTAATGACCTCGAAGCCACCGATAGTAACCGCCCTGGCTGGATTTCCGATACATCCTGCTGCGATCCGGTTATAAGCTTCGATGGAATCGACGATTACTTAAGTACAACCGCCAGTACAATATACGACGGAAACAGTACCATTTTCCTGGTAGCTCATACCAGTGCCGATCCTAATGGGGCCCTGTTTGCCAGTGATGATGACACCAGTGATGCTGACGCCTTTGAAATAAGGGTAGCCGACAACGATTCAAACCTCCACTTGTCCGCCGGCGGAACGTACAGTATCAGCACCAAGGCAACTGAGTCAGTGATTCTGGAGGTCGTTATTGACGAGGCGAATGTCAGCTTCTACAAGAATGGGCGGCTGCTCGAAACCGTGACTCTTATCGCCAATGATGCCAAGCGATATACCCATTACATTCTCGGTAAGAGTAGAGGTGGGATTTTCCTCGAGTATGATATTGCCGAGCTGCTCATTTTTTCCGGCGTCCTTCCGGATACGAATCGCCGCCAGGTGGAAGATTACCTTACCGGCAAGCATCGACTCTACGGCCCGGCCGACATCGAGAATCCGGAATTGTGGTACAACGCTAACGCTGAAGTGAGTTTGGACGCAAATGACAAGGTTTCAAAATGGGCCGACCAATCAGGCAACGCCAACCACGCAACCCAGGACGACCCCTACGGTCGTCCGAAATTGGAAGATAGTGTGTTCGACTGCCAGCCTGCTATCCGCTTCGATGGAAACTGCATAGAATCAAATTATGTAATCGATAAGATAGATTCATTCTTAATCATAGATACATCCGGCAGTATGGGAGACGATGAAGATTGGGGTCACGACCCCAATCTTATAAGTCTCGCGAAAGCTGCTGCCGTCGAGTACACGACAGCGAAGCTAGAGGATTCAGATATTGGGCATCGAGTCGGTGTGATTACCTTCAATAAAGTAAACAATATAAATCAGCCGCTTACTGGTAGTGATGGGTTGAGTACTCTAATTCAAGGTATCAACAGCATAGAGGTGGACAACGTAAACCTAAAAAGAACCTACTACAAGCAGGCAATCCAGGCCACAATAACTGCTTTCAACGAGGGCAGCACTGATGACCAAATACGTCATGCTATATTCCTTTCTGATGGAGCTGATACATCAACAACAGATTTGCTCAATCGTTCTAAACCCCCGGCACCATTTGAACCATATCCCCCGGAATTCATAACTGAAATCCTCGACGTCATTGAGGATGCCAATCAAGAGGGTATTATCTTCCATACGGTTGCTTTAGGTGTGATAGCCAATCCTAACGACCCTAATCACGACCCGCATGCGATGCAACTGCTTAAGGATATGGCCGATGCCGGCGGCGGGACCTTCAGTGCGTGTCCGGATATAAACGATTCAAATACCTTAATTGAGATATATCATCAAATCTACCTTGAAGTTGTTCACGAGTTTTCTCAGCAGTCACTGGCCTTTGTTTTTGAAACAAACCAAGACGTTTCTACACGACAAGTTCTATGGGCAGCAGGCGATACCAACCGAGGCTTGAACCTCTATATGGATGCTAATGAGCTGTACTTCAATATCTGGAATCTGCCGGATGAGGGGCCTGCAAAGGGGTGGGGACCGAAGTACGTCAAAACACCCATCGAACCCAATACTCCTTACATGGTTGATTTTGTCTATGATTTCAACGACACTGCCACAATTAAAGGATACCTCAACGGCGGTTGGTTTGGAACGGCAAACGACGTCGGCAGACTCATTCCGCATCGAAAGCAAACTACCATCGGCGGTAATCCCAACGAGCCCACTCGATTCCACGATGATACAACAGACGTCAACAACTCCTACATAGGCTATATCGCGGAAATCCTCCACTACGATACGGCCCTTTCTGATGATAAGAGGGAAGAAATCGAGTTGTACTTAGCGGAAAAGTATTGGTTTGACCTCCAATATGACCTGCCACCTACGGCAAGAGCCGGCGTCGATATTGCCGAAGTGGACTACAACTTCGACGGTCTTGCCGCCGTACAACTTGACGGCGGCGGCTCCTGTGACGACGGAAACGACCTGATTTATGAGTGGTACGAAGATAATGAGCTTGTTGCCAGCGGCGTCAACACGACTGTCGAACTGGGCGCAGGCACGCATGTTATTAAGCTCGTTGTCACCGATGGGCAGGGGCAAAGCAGCACCGATACGGTAATGGTCAACGTGGCGGAGGTATCAAGCACCCGCGAGTCAACGGTGCTGGCGGGCCACTGGAAATTTGACGGCGATGCGAATGACTCATCGGGCAACGGATTCGATGCGAACATTGTAAACGCTGCCGAGCCTGATTGTTGGGTTGCCGGCAGGCTCGGCAAGGCGTTGGAACTATGCGCCGACAGCAACGGATATGTGGATTTGAACGGCGACGGCAACAATGTCAAGTACCTGCCGGGCGGCGCATCGCCGCGCAGCATAATGGGCTGGTTCGAGGCGGGCGATAATGAAGAGGCCACATTCTTCGACTATGGTACGGACGAGCCAAACAAGCCGGGCGGACGTTTCGCGATTGCCGCATCTTCGCGACGGCTTGCTGTGACCATAGGCGGGCACGTTACTGGAGTGGACAATATTTATCCGGCGCTCAAAGGCTGGCACCACGTTGCCGTGGTCTTCGGGCCCGGGGCGAGGCGGTCGAATCAGGTGAAGGTCTACCTGGACGGCGTGCGGCAAGGCATGCGGGCGCTGGACGGCAGCAGCGGTCCGGTGACGGTCAATACGAATACGTGGTCGGACAGCTCTTACGGTTATATCGGGCGCGACGCCAAAGGTAATCACTTTACCGGCAGGATTGACGACGTGCGGATTTATTCGAGGGCGTTGCGTGATTCGGAGGTCTCGGCCTTCAGGACGACGCACGGTCGCTATCACGTCATCGACCTTGGTCTGCTTGAGCCTGTCGGAAATCCACAGGACAGCAAGGCCGCGGCGATAAACAACCGCGGTGACGTAGTCGGCACGACGACAGTTTTCTTAAGGCCCGACACGGAATATTACTGGCGTGTTGACGAGAAGAACGATTGCGCAATTACGCAGGGCGATGTCTGGAGTTTTACCACTGAACCGGAAGGACAGTAATTGAACCTGAATATTGAGATAGTCAGGAGGCTGCAAGAATGATGGAAAAGTCGTTAATACTGGCAATGCTGGCGGCTCTTATGTTTTGTGTAACAAGCGGGCAGTGTTTTGCGGATTCTGAGGCCCTGCTGGATGAGGCGGATTCGTACGCGGATGAGAATAGTTACGAACAAGCCGAGGCAATCTACAAGCAGGTTGCAGCAGACTACGGCGATACCGGCGGCGCTTTGATGGCACGGGCGAAGCTTGCCGCCCTGTATATTGCCTGGGACAGGGCTGCCGATGCGAATGTTGCTTACCAGCAGCTTTTTGCCGATTTCTCCGAACATCAGGGCCTGCCAAAAGCGCTGTATACAGTCGGGAAGGCGTATGAAAGGAAAAAGAGCTACGGACAGGCGGGCGAGCTGTACAGCAAAATAGCTCAGGATTATCCGGATGGTGAATATACAAGAAAAGCACGACTGCGTGGTGCAAAGACAGCCGTGTTATTATTGATAGCGTCGGCGGATTTCACACAAGCCCAAAGCGCAGCCGACAAGCTCATTGCTGATTTTAACGGCGTTGCTTTTGGAGACCGTGAGGAGTTTCCGGAGACGCTTTATGACATCGCCAAGAAATACGAGAGGGCCCAAAGCTACGAGCAGGCGAAAGAGCTGTACGTGCGGCTCAGGCAGCAGGACCCGCAGAGCCGGTATGCGAAACAGGCGGAGTTTGACATCGAAGGCTTAAGCATCTTCGGCCTTGGTCACATGGCGGCGGAGACGGCTTTTAACTCGTCTGTTGACAGCTTTATCTCGCATTTTGCCGGGCGGGAGTATTTACCTACGGCCTTGTACAAAATAGCGGTGCAATATCACATGAAGGCCGGCCGGCTGGCCGAGCGGGGCCTTGCCGAGCAGGCCAAGACCTGTTTCCGGAAATCAGGGACGATATTCGAGAAGATTGTAAACGGGTTTTCGACTTTCAGTAACATTGCGAAGGTGTGCAGTTCGGCCGGCGATTGTTTTTACAAAGTGGGCGACTACCAGAAGTCGGTCGCGTATTACCAAAAAGTGGTCGACGATGAGCCCGACTATCGTTACGCCTGGTACGCCGTGTTTATGGTGGGGCGGAATTATGAATTTTTGAAGGGCAGCGGCGTTATGGATGATGCCCAGGTGGACGCAAAGATAAAAGCTGCTTATGAGCAGCTTCTGGAGAGGTATCCTGACTGCAGGTCGGTCGACTATGCACGCTCATGGCTTGGATTGTACGAGCAACGTTACCCGGTAGAGGGAAAGTGAAATGACCACGAGGGTCTTCGGCACAATTTTGATGGTGATTGGATTTGGCGTGGCTGCCAAACAGGCCCGCTGCTGTCCACCTCCATGCTACCCACCCTATGCGTTCGACCTGAGCAGTCCGAAGGGTGGGGTGTGTCAAAGCGAAACAGGTGTAACGTTGGACTGGGGCCCCAGCACGTATGCGAGCAAGTATTACGTCTACTTGGGTACGGACTCCAACCCGGCGGTGTACCTGAACAAATGGACGGTATATGACACTTTCAAGGTGCTGCCAACCAGCTTAGACCCTGCCACCACATATTACTGGTGGGTTCAAGCGGTAAACAGTTGTAACGTGACGAATAGTTCCACCCGGCCTGCCAGTTTCAAGACAGAGCCGGGTGCAGCATTCAATGAGGACCCGGTTGACGAAGACGAAGACATATCACGTGATGTGGATTTGAGCTGGACTGGCGGGACAGGCACCGGGCTGCATTGCGTGTACTTCGGGACTTCCGCCGGCGCCGTCGCGGATGCTACGACTAATTCAGATGAATTTATGTCGTGTCAGGCTCCAAACAGCTACGACCTGCCCGGGACCTTGAATTCAAATACGCCATATTACTGGCGCATCGACGAAGTCGACGACGGCTGTGTTCGCAAGGGGTGCGTGTGGGAGTTTACGACCTGCGCCGTTGCCAACCAGGCCAGTCCCCTTGCCCCGCAAGACGGTACAACAGGTGTGGACACCGACGCAAATTTGGTTTGGTCTGTGGATGGAGGGGCTTTGTTGCACGACGTTTACTTTGGCACCGACTCGGATGCGGTCACTAATGCTACTACCGCAAGCCCACAATTCAAGGCCAGCCAGTCCGAGACGATATATTACCTGCCGACAATGGCTTGTGATACGCAGTACTATTGGCGTATAGATGAGAAGAATGATTGCGACATAACGACCGGAGAGGTGTGGGACTTCAGGACGTGCGATGTTCCGGGCCAGGCATACGGCGCATATCCGGGGCCGAACTCAACCGGTGTGCAGCTTGACGTGGTTTTAAGCTGGACGCCGAGCGCGGGTGCTCAGGACCCGAACGGCCATGACGTATACTTCGGGACCGACTTTAACGATGTCAACGAGGCGCAGATTAGCGACGCTAATATATATGTGGGCGAACTGGATTCCAACAGCTATGACCCGGGCGGTTTGGGTGATGCGACAACTTACTACTGGCGTATCGACGAGGTGAATGATTGCGGCACGGGCAAGGGAATGGTGTGGCATTTTACGACGTGTTCTTTGCCGGGCGAGGCGAATGAGCCTGAGCCGGAGCCGAATGAGGTCGGCGTTGATCTTGATGCAAATTTGAGCTGGACGGCGGGACTCGGTACGACGGAGCACGATGTCTACTTCGGCACGGACTTCGGTGATGTCAATGGCGCGTCTGACGCGAACGTGCTGCCCGGCCGAGGCAGGCAGGATTCCAATGGCTACGACCTCGGCGTGCTGGATGCCAACGTTACTTACTATTGGCGCATCGACGAGAAGAGCGGCTGTTGCATCACGAAAGGAGCGGTTTGGCAGTTTACAAGCTGTGCGGCCTGCGGTAAGGCAACCGACCCGGCGGCGATGGGCCCGCTCGGCGAGCCTAATACGGTGGACTCAGTTCTGAGCTGGAGAAGCGGGCTGCTTGCAGAGTCACACATCATTTATTTCGGCGTCGATTACAACCGGGTCGGTGACGCTAATATCTCGTCCGACGAGTTTATGGGCATTCAGGATGGCAATAGTTTTGATACCGCAAGGAAGTTCGGGTTCCTGTTTGCGCGGAGTAAAATGCGAAGCGTCGGTTCGCTCACGCGGGCGCCCCAGCCGAATGTTATATATGTTGATGCACAGGCCAAAGGCGGCAATGACGGCACCGGCTGGTCCGATGCTTACACTGACCTTCAGGACGGTCTTTCGGACGCATCGGGTTCGGGCAAAGACATTTGGGTTGCCGAAGGGACATACAGGCCTACGGATGGGAACGACCGAACGGCGAGCTTCGAGCTTGTAAGCGGCGTGGCCGTCTACGGCGGTTTTTCCGGGACGGAGGTTGCTGTTGATGAGCGTGACTGGCGGAAATTCGAGACCATTCTGAGCGGGGACATCAATACAATCGGCGAGCTGAGTGACAACTGCTATCATGTAGTCACCGGCAGCGGAACCGATGCTGATACTGTGCTGGACGGCTTTACTATCATTGGTGGAAATGCCGACGGTTCCTCGACGGCGGGTTATGGCGGCGGGATGTACAACAGCGGAGCAAGCCCGCTGGTGGTCAACTGCAAATTCTGTGCGAACAAGGCTGTGTACGGCGGGGCGATTGCGAACAGCAATTCGAGCAGCCCAACGATTCAGAACTGCATCTTCAGCAAGAACCAGGCTGCCGGCGGCGGCGCGGTGTACACCTCGGGCGGCGGGCCCACCGTGACAAGCTGCCTGTTCTACGAGAACGAGGCAACAAACTCTGGAGGCGCACTGTGCAACTTTGGAACGTCGGTGGAAGTAACGAACTGTGTTTTCAGCAGGAATTTGGCTACAGGCGGCTCAGGCGGCGGGGCAATATTGAACCATCTTATGGGCAGTCCGAAGATAACGAACTGCACCTTCAACCAGAATTCGGCTACCACATCTTCGGGCGGCGCTATGGCCAACCATTACAGCACCACGCCGGTGATACTTAACTGTATCTTCTGGGGCAATGATGCGAACGTTTGCGGAGGCGAGCTCTATAACAAATTTGACAGCGCCGAGCCGAACTTCAAACACTGTGATATAGAGGGCGGGCTCAACGGCTCCAAATGCTGCGGTCCGGACTCAGTCGACGGAGGCGGCAACACTGATGGCGACCCCGGCTTTGTTGATGCGGAGGAACCTTACGGTCTGGATGGTATATTTGGAACGCTGGATGACGGCCTGCGGATTTCGGCTGAGAGCAATTGTGTAGATGCCGGCGAGGCGAACACTTCCGCGAGCGATGCGGGGACTGTCGATGCGGCAGGCTGCGGGCGTTTTGTCGACGGCGACGGAAACAGCACTGAAGTTATCGACCTCGGCGCTTACGAATATGGCGCCGAGCCCGAACCGCCGCAGCGCTATAGTCGCCCGCTGTGGACCGAGGCATTGGGCATCAATGATTCGGGCAGAATTGTGGGTGTCTCGTATGACCCCAACGGTAAGGCCCACGCCTTGAGCAATGTTCCGAGCGAAGGAAATGAGCCTGAGCCGTGGGTCTCGCCTTTGAGCGACCTTCATTACGCCGGCGACGCCAACGAAAGTGCCGCTTATGCTATCAGCGATTCGAACTGGCTCGTGGGTAAGCTTGGCGCTCAGGCCTTTTGTATGAATGAGCCGGACGCTCCGAACATGGTGGAGCTGGGCGGTTTGTTCAGTGAAACGGACCACGAGAGCGTCGCCTATGCCATTGGCGACGGGAGCGGTGGGCTGGGCCCGGCGGCGGTGGGTTCCTCGGGCGGTCACGCGGTGCTGTGGGACGAACTGGATTCCAACGAACCGGTTATTTACGACCTTGGCACGGTCGTGCGGTATCACAAAAGCAAGGCCTACGGCATCAACCAATTTCGCCAGGTGGTCGGCTGCTACTGGCCGGCCTTTGGAGACGAGCCGCACGAGCGGGCCTTCATCGGCAGTGCCGAGCACGGTTTGAGCGACCTGGGTACGCTTGGCCAAGGCAGCGTCAGCAGGGCATACGGTATCAACGAGCTGGGCCAGGTAGTCGGCACCGCGACGCTCGATGTCAATAACAGCCTTGTGAGGGGCTTTATTTATGACGGCGGTCAAATGCAGGACCTTAACGAACTTGTTCTGGGCGGGCCCAACGACGCCAACTGGGTGGTGCTGTCGGCCAGGAGTATCAATGATAATGGTCTCATTGCAGGATACGGAAAGACCGACGATTCGGACCGATACACTCGGGCGCTGCTTTTGCTCCCTGCCAGGTGCGTCGGCTACTGGCGGTTCGATGAGGGCGGCGGGACGATGACGATGGACAGCTCTGTTTTCGGCAACCATGGTCGGCTTTACGGGCCTGCCTGGACGGCCGGCAAGATGCGAGGGGCGCTGAATTTTGACGGCGACGACGGCGTATACATAGAAGAAAGTGCAGGCGAGGATTCTGTTTTGAATATCTACGAGTCGGACGTGACGGTCTCAGCGTGGGTCAGGCCGGGAGCGGCCGGCGGAACCATTGTGGCCAGGGCAAAGCCGGGGCATGTGGCCTATCGACTGGGCGTCGAGGCAAACAAGGTGTATGTCAATACGTGCAGGCTCGAAGACTGGATTATGTGTACGGATGCAATACTGAAGCCCGGTGCGTGGTGCCACGTAGTGGGAGTCTTTGACAGGGGTAAAAAAAGAGCGTGCATATATGTTGACGGAATAAAAAGAGCCGACGGACCTATGACAATTGCCTGCGCCTCCAACGACGCGACGACAAAGATAGGATGCAGAAATGATGCGAGCGATGATGGATTCGACGGCATAATAGATGATGTGCGAATATATCCGTGGGCGCTTAACGAAGGAGAAGCCGGCGAATTGTTCGAAGGCGGCAATTGGTAAGAGCAGCCCGGTATGAAGGGCGCCTATGGTGAGAAGGGGCCGAACAGATGTTGAGGCAATTCAGCAGATGCGTTAAAGGCTTTTGGCGCAGGTCGGTAATTTATCTGACCACGTTGGTGATGTTTGTTCAGCCGGGTGTTGTCGAGCAGTTACTGGCTGTGGAGCGTCATGCGAGACAGCAATCGCGTCTGAGGCAGGAGCGAGCGAGGCTTAGGCGGACCTACATTGACCCGTCGCTGCCGACGGCGAAGCAGCAGGCAATACTGTGCCGGAAGCAGTTGAACAGTTGCAGACAGGCCCTTGGCATGCTCAAGGCCGGCAAAGAGGCCGAGTCTTCGGTCAAAGACATCGAAGTTCTGCAGGACAAGCTCAAGGTAATGCACCTCAATGTGATGCTCGAGCTGTCTGGGATGGAGACAAAGCTGCTCCAAAAGGGCGCTTGTGCGGAAATTGTGGAGCGTCATGAGGAATTCTGCCGGGCTGTGGAGTCGCGTTATCGTGAGTTTGACCGGCTGCTGAGTCTGGTTCGGCACAACCAGCCCAGGCGCGATAAAGTCCGCAGGAATCTGGCCGATGTTGTTGAATTCCTGAGTTCCGGCAATGAGAAAGACGGCCGGCAGAGTTCTTCGCAGCGGGCCAAAGGCGAACTGCCCCGGCATGCGGCAACTTTCAGCGGCTGCAGGCCGGGCCGGCCGCCGTTTTTTCAATGGCCCTGGCTGCTCGCGGCAGGAGAACCTCTGTGCTACAGCGTGCTGGGCGAAATGGCCAGGCTGGATTCAGCAACGGGTCCTCCCGACAGCAACGACCTGGTCTGTGACAGTCCTGAGGTGAATTTCGACCCCAACGATTCCGACGATTCGATTACGGCTAAAGCGGCGCAGCTTGGTTACAACCCGGTCAGGATATTCGAGTTTGTCCGCAACGAACTCGTATATGAGCCATACTTCGGCTCTGTCAAGGGCGCCAAGAGGGTGCTGGCGGAAGGCGGAGGCAACGACATGGATATTGCCGGCGTCCTGATTGCGCTGCTGCGGGCCGGCAGCATCCCCTGCCGGTATGTCTGTGGCACGGTCGAACTGTCGATGGAGCAGGCGGCCAACTGGGTAGGTGTAAAGGACGCGGCGAACGTCGTCGAGTTTTTTCAGAAGAATGGTATATGTCTGGAAGAAGTAACTTACGCCGGTGGTGAGCCTGCAAAGATAGTGATAGACCACGTCTGGGTCAAGGCATACGTGGACAATTTTCCATATCGCGGGGCCTTCAGGCGGAATGACTACGAGCCGACAGCCGATGGGGACGCGTGGGTTGACCTGGATGCGTCTTTTAAGCAGCACAAATTCACGGCGAACCGGGACATCGAGCAGTCGATAGGTATTGACTTCGACCCGGATACTCTGCTGAGCAATTCGCTGTTCGACGCCACGGTGGTGGAAGAGGCGAATGAGAAATACGTATTTGGGATAAACGAGGAGCTGATAGCGGAACAACTGCTTCTTGTGGCTGGACCGCTGCGCAATTACTTAGCTGCGAAGAAGCTTACCACCGAAACAATCTTTCGCCAGCGTCACGTCTCCGAGGAGCGCTACGGGATTCTTCCGGTCAGCGACGCCTACAGGATTGTGGACCGTGCGGTCAGCTTTTCAACGCTGCCTGATGAGCTGCGACACAGGCTTACTATGACGCTTAAGAATCCGGATGGCAGCGTCGCTCTTTCAGTAACCAGGCCCCTGGCGACGCTGGCGGGTAAGGCGGTTACACTGTTGTACGAACCGGCCGGTGAAGAACACGCGGAAAACCTGGCCGACCCCTGTGTTGTCGAAGACCCCAATCTATGTCCGGCATACTTGATATCGCTAAGGCCGAGGTTAAAAATAGACGACGAATTGCTGCCTGAGCAGCCCCAGCAGGCGCCGACGGTCGGGATGGGACGACGTCAGAAACTGCTGCTCACATTCGAGTCGCCGGACGGTACAGAAGAGCAGGTAGTGCATCAGGTTGTGGCCGGGGCGATGCAGTCGCTTGTTCTGGACGCCCAGAGAATCACAGGCGACGAGCTAAGTGAGCAGTATGCGGTGGTAAATGGAGCGGCACTGCGGCTCCAGGCCGATGATTCTTTGTCACCTTGTGAGACCATCGGTGCGGTCCTGCGCGGCATAGGTCTGAGTTACCTGCACCAGATGGACCGTTTCAACCAGGTCACGGCCGGATGCCTGGGCCTGGCGGTCACGCGGCAACCGAGCATGGTGCGGGTTGGTTGGGAGCCGGATGTCATCTACCTATATGGCGACCCAAATCTGCCATACGAGGCGTGTTCGGGCGGCGTCAAAATAGCCGTGGTAAGAGATGTCCACTCGGCGGCGGCAATCGAAAGCGCCCAGCCCGACACACTCAAGCCGGAGAACCGGTTCTTGTTTACTTCGGCGCTGACCGCCAGCGCCCTGGAGGATAACGCTCTTATGCAGGCTTTGCCGTCCGGCAGGGCGGTTTCGACGGCGCATTTAATCCGGGCGGCAAACGGCCGGCAGGGGCCTGACGTTCCAATCTATACCATCACCACCGCGCAGGAGGCAAACAGCCTTACTGCACTGCCTCAGTATGTCACCGAAGACATCAAAGACGCCGTCAATGCGGGCTGCGAAGTTACGATATTGGAAATGCCGATTCAAATCAGCGGCGCCGGTGACTCCAACTACGTCGGCTATATCAAACGCGATGTTGACACCGGCGCCAGCGATTTCGTGGTTTATGATGCCACGCTCGAAAAAGTGACGGGCAGCGAACAGAAAAATGATTTGATTACGCCGGTTGAGCTGCTGTTGGATTGCTGCTGCACCTGCGACCGCTATGATGACATCAAGGCTGTTGTCACTTCGGCGGCAAAGTGGCTAAAAGTCGTCGAGGGCGCCACCACGAACACCGGGCTGTCGTATCTTCCGGCAATCGTTGACATCAACCGGTGGTTTCAGACACGGGCGGAATTCGACCCTGTAACGACGGTTGCCTCGGTTCTCGCGGTGACAGGTCCTATGGCCCAACTCTCACAACAGGCGGGGATTTTCAATGTTCAGGCAGGAGCAGGCTCGAACGGACAGCTCGAGCAATATGACTGGGTCAGTGCCGATGCGAACGAATTTATTATTCGGGCGGATGTGACCCATGATGCTGCGTGGCAGGCCGATATATATCGTTCCGGCCAGAGCGAGCCATACTTCGACCCCTGCACAGGCGGCGGTTCAAACCTCCAGGCTGACTTTAATTTTCAGCAAGCGGACGACGGTTATTACAGGTACGTGCTTAGCGCAGGCGCCGACGCAAACACAGCCGTCCCTGTTGAAGGCGCATTCCGTGTCGATATGACCGAGCCCGGCGCGGTTATAACGGATGTCAATACTCCGGATGCGAATATTCGTGGGTTCCTTATTGTAAAGGGCACCGCGTGGGACGAGTTTTTCGGCAGATACGAGGTCTCGGTCAGCCAGGACGGCGAAGAAGTTGTGGTGTTCGGAACTGCCCAGCCGCGTGAATCTGAAACGGTGCTATGTCAGTTCAGTACCTCCGATTTCAACGACGGCAGCGCCGAGGTCATACTCCGCGTATGGGATTTGGCAGGAAACGTTGCGTCGGACAGTGAGCTCGTAACTATAACAAACCCCGACCATCAGGCGCCGGTTGTTGACTTTTCGGGCCTGGCCGACGGCAATGACATCAGCGCTGAAACGCTTGTTGACGGGGCAATAGAGATAAGTCTTGCGCCCACAGACCCAAACGAAAAAATCGCCAGGATTGAACTGTGGTGGTGCGACCAGGAGCAGGAGAATTGCCGGCTTATCGCCGTTGAGGCCGACGCCAATGGTTTGCCTGTTGACGTCAACAGCGCCGAGCCCTGGCAGTACAATGTAGACAGCTACCTGTTCGAGAACGGCCCGAGCAGACTCGTTGCTTACACCGCCGATATGTTCGGCAACGTGGCTACGAGCACGCTCGACTTCTTTAACCACAGCATGATTTCGGGCTTCCGGGTCACTCCCGCTGTCGTCACCGCGCCGCAGACTCAGGCGGAAGTCAGGGCCTCTTTGACCGAATCGGCTCAATGGACACTTATTATTTATGATTCGTGTGATGTCGACGTTGCAGACTTCTTCGGTTCAGGCGCCATGGTCGTCGAAGAAGTTGATGTGTCCAGCTTCGATGACGGGGCGTATTATGCTCACTTGACGGTGGGGGCGCGAGAGGCTAACGCGGCGTTCGTCGTTGCCCTCGGGGCGCCTGTGGCTCTTATCAGCAATTTGAAGGATAATTCCCAGCTCGATGAAACCGAGCGCGGGGCGCTGCCGATTGTGGACGAAGGTCTGTTTGAACTGTTTGGCGCCGCGTATCATGCCGCCTGCCCGACAGCCGATGTCGAGTACAAGGTTCAGCTCTTTAAGCCGCAAGTTGGCCCGTACGCGGTGGCTTACTGGAATGACCCTTACGGCGGGTTGTATCAGGAATACTTCGTCAAGTGTATCACGCCGGGTGAGCCGAATATTGACGGCTTTTCAAGAATATGCGCACCGCCTGTCGGTTCCCTGGGCACGCTGGACTTTACCGGCGTCAAGAACGGCACTTATCGAATGCTGCTGTCGGTAAGATACGGCACCAGCGTGGCCGATGCCAACGTTGCCTTCGTTCTGGATTCTCCCCTGAAGCTCGGAAACGTCAAATTCACCCAGCAGGACCTCGTCGTCGATGCCGGCAATGTGCCGTTGAGAGTCACGCGCACCTACGACAGTCTTAACAGACAAGTTGAGGCCGACTTCGGATTCGGCTGGTCGTATTCAATCGCGAATATGGACGTGGTGCTGGCCGAGCAGCGCGAGCTGATGCGCTCGCTTTCCGACAACGAGCAAATACCTGTGCGAGTCGCACCGGACTACGACCGTAATGTAACCTTGACGCTGCCGGACGGCACGAGAGCAACGTTCTTGTTCTATCTGGAGGCCGTGCAGGATTCTTACACAGCCGGCTATAGCACAGGTCTGTACTATCACCAGGCGAAGTACGCTTCGCCACCAGGAGTAGCCGCTACGTTGAGAACGCTGCAACCGGAGATAATGGACCCTTACGGTTATTGGAGCAGCGCCCGGGGCACCACCGGCAGTGCGGCAATACCGCAGTACTACGACTTCTCCGGCTTTGTGCTGACCACTGCCGACGGCACCGAATACTACATCAAGCGTAAGAGCTACGGCCTATTCAGCGAGTACGTCACGTTCTTGTATAACAACGAACCGGTGCTGGCAAAGCCTTACGGGCCGCCTTACCTCTCGCATATCGTAACGACCGGCGGCGAAAGAATCGAGTTCGACCTCGACTTTGCCGATGAGCAGCAGCCGGTGGTCAAGAACGTCATCGCCAAAGACTCGCAAGGCAACCAGGTCAATACCCTCAAGCTCGACCGTGACGCCAATGACCGGGTGAGCGCGGTCTGGGCGCCCGCTCAGGACAAGGAGGCCGGCGACCCGTGCAGTCTATACTATCGCTATGACGACTGCGGCAACCTTGCTGAGGTGCACAGGCTCGTCCGCCAGGACCCCGCGGAATATGAGACCACGTACTACTTCTACGATAATCCGGCAAGTCACTTCATAACCGATATAAACGATGCTCGCGGCCTGACGCCCATTCAGTATGTCTACGATAACCAGGGCCGACTGACAAAGGTTATCGACGCCAAGGGCAACGCCATCGAACTTTCTCACGATATAGAAGGCAGGAGCGAGACCGTCTATGACCGCAGCTTCAAGTACGCCACAACCTATCTCTACAACGAGCGAGGCAACGTCGAAGCAGTGGTCAACCCCCTGGGTGAGGTTACCACGTACCAGTATAACGACCTCGGCTACGGCGAGCCGGGCGACTATTATTATGTCGGCGGCAACCCGGACAGGCCCACAGAAATAACCGACCCGCTGGGCAATACCACCTGTTACCAGTACGACAGAAAAGGCAGAACCACAAAAATCACCGATGCCGAAGGAAATGTTACCGAAAACTACTACGACGACAACGGTAATCTCACCCTGAGCAGGCAGTTGGCGCCCGATGCTGAGAATCCCGATGAACTTATTGAAATATCGAGGACGACGAACAAATACGACAGCAAAAGCAGACTCACCAAAACCACCGACGCCCTGGGCCATACGAACGAGTATTTCTACGACCAGGGCAATAATCTGCTCGAGACCAGCACCAAAGTCACAGATGCCAATACCGGCGAGCTGGTGGACGTGGTCACGAAATATACCTACGGCGACGCGAACGCCCCACACTCGCCCAACAGTATTACCGGCCCGGACGGTCTGGCGCGCTACTTCGCCTACGACGAAAGCGGCAACCAGACGAAATCCTGGTACGAATGGCAGGACGTAAACGACCCGAACAATTCCTGCACCGTTGTTAACATCACCGAGTACGACGCGATGGGCCGGGCCTTCAAAACCAAGAGAAAAATCACCAACGCCAGCGGCGAAATCGGCGAGTCCGAAGTGACGCTCAGCGAGAGCTGCTACAACAGTATCGGCAAGCCCGACATAGTGATTGACCAACACGGCGGCCTGACGAAGTATGAATACGACCAGCTCGGCAACCTGGTCGAGATAAGAGTTTACGAAAGTGAGCAAATCTATAATCAGGACGTCAACTATCCCGACCCGAACAACTGCCTTACCGTCAGCAGAACACTCTACGACAAAGAGGGCAGGGCTGTAGTGACGGTCGGTCCGTACGACCCAGCCGGGCCGAACGTCCCCGCTACCGAAACCGTCTACGGTCCCGCCGGGCGGGTCATCCGCACTCGAAAGTGGGCCGATGTCCAAATCCCCCTGACTGAAATTGCAGAGGGCAAAACAAACACCTTAACCGCGGCCGGTGAGCCGAACTGGAGCCGGGGCAGGCTGATTTCGGTCAGCGAGACAAAGTACGACCAGGCTGGAAGGGTCGTCAAGACGCGTATCCAGGATGAAAACGGCGACTGGCAGACTACCACTTACCAGTACGACGGCGCCGGCAGGCAAACGGCTGTTATCAACCCCGAAGGCTATCGCACCGAGTACGAATACCAGGGCAATCGACGCACGCTGATGCGGGATGCACTGGATAGAGAGACACAATTCATCCACGACGCCCTCGGTAGAGTGGTCTCGACTGTTTATCCCGACGGAACTTATACTTATACCGACTACGACGAGCTGGGCAGGCGCCTGGCCGAGACCGACCAGGCAGGCAGGACGCGCTACTTCGAATACGACAAGGCCGGCAGACTCGCCGCCGTTATCCTGCCGGACGTCAACGACCCCTGCAATAACGATACCCCTGCTCATCCCCGCTACGAATACGAGTACGATGATTACGGCAACCTGATAAGAATCAAAGATAATATCAAACAGGACCCGGATTCCGGTCTTATCGACGCGAACGACTCGCGACAGACCATCTTCACCTACGGGCCCCTCGGCAGTCAGAAGACAAGGAAGCTGGCGGCGGGGCAGGTTGAGTGCAAAGAGTATGATTCGCTCGGCCGGGTGGCTAAGGCGGTCGACTTCAAAGGGCAGGTTACCGGCTATGAATATGACAGCCGGGGACTGCCGGCATATCAGAGGTTCTATGATAATAACTCGCTTTATCCGGATGAGCCTGAGCTGCAGTACGAGTTCGGCTACGACAAGTCGGGCAGAAGAACGGCTGTTGAGGTCAATGACTTCGAGGGCGAGCCGGCAATTTATAAGACCAGTTACGACGCCGAAGGCAAGGTGCAGTATATCGAGTCGCCGCAGGGTTTCGTGGCTTACGAATATCACGATACGACCGGCAGGCAGAAGTCGGTTCGCACGCCGAAGGAGAACGCCGATACGAAGGTTTATTATTACTACGACTCGCTCGGTCGGCTTTGCGAGGTTAACGTTGCCAAGCGCAATAACATCCCGGCTAATGAGAGCACTTACTACAGTTACAATCCGGTCGGCTCGGTGGGTTCGGTTCTGTATGCCAACGGCAATTTGGCTGAGTACACTTACGATTCGCTCGACCGTCTGACGGACCTTACCAACTGGCAGAGTTCTGCAAGGCAAAACGTCTTAAGCAGCTATGAATATACACTCTCTGCCGATGGCCAGAGGACGGCGGCGGCTGAAACGCTCGCCGGTGCAACTACTTATATCAACTGGAGTTACGACGCCCTCAATCGCCTTGCCGCAGAGGATTACAACGCACCAGACGATGCCAATGACTTTACGCATGAATACGTTTACGACGTCGTTGGCAATCGGCTTAGTAAGACCGTAAACGACGCGAATGTGACGCAGTACTCGTACAACAATAACGACCAGCTTACGGAAGAAGTTACCGACGGCAATGTTAGCTCGTACGAGTACGACGACAACGGGGCGCTTGTTAAGAAAGACGCCGGCGGCGACCCGAATCATTATTACAGCTATGACCTGCGCGGAAGATTAGCTCAGTTGCAGGTCGAAAATGGAGTCACTCTAAGTTACCTCTACAACCCGGATGGAATCAGAGTACGAGCAGCGGTTCAGGCCGGCTCGACAACCGACTATCTCATCGACCCGTATAACCATACCGGCTATGCGCAGGTCTTGAAGGAAGTCGGCGATTCGAACACCGTTTACATCTACGGCCTGGATGCAATCGCCCAGGCCGCCGGGGCTTCTGAGCCTAAGTATCTGCTCTACGACGGCCACGGCTCGGTACGTCAACTCTCGAACAACATTGGCAACAGTATCGCGAGTTACAGTTACGATGCTTACGGCAGCGCGCACGGTTTCAATCCCGGCGAAGCTGCGACTAAATTGTTGTACACGGGAGAGTTTTATGATTCCCACTCAGGCTTCTACTACAACCGCGCCCGGTGGTACAACCCCTCAGTAGGCCGATTCAACCGCTTAGACCCGTTCGCCGGCAGCAATCGCGACCCGCAGTCGCTGCATAAGTACCTGTACGCGCATTGCAATCCGATAAATGGGATGGACCCAAGCGGCAGCAGCTTCATTTTGGATTTTACGATCCAGAACGCTATTCGAGGCTCGATCGCTGCTGTTGCGTTTAGTATAATATCATTCACGGCTGCTAAGCTTAGAGGTGCGACATGGGGGCAGGCTTTGTGGCAGGGTGTGAAAACAGCAGGCATAACCGGCTTTGCGTTTATGTCCCCGCTTTTTGCGTGGAGCCTCGTGGCGGTTACACCTGTTTTGGTGGGATTGGGCATTTACAGTGGGGATATTACAGGAGAGGATGTACCCGAAATAGCAGCTTATGTTGCCGCAGGGATTGCCCTGATTCTGCTCTTCAAATCGGCGAGGTATAGCGTATGGGAAGTGAGAACAGCCATCAGATTGAAGCTGCCAAGGGCAGCCAACAACTTGCGGACGGGCCATTCTGTCCGTCCGAGGCGGAACTTGAAGTGGCGGAGGGCAATCGAAAGGGGGGATAAACAAGCTCAGGGCAGTCTTCTGCATGGGGAGTTGGCCGACTTGATGAGAGCCGAGAACATGACGAACCTGGGAGTAGAAGTATCGTATAATGATGCCGGAGTTATTGTTCGTTATGGTAGATCGGAGAGCATACGCCTCGACTACACGGTGTATCGCCACGGTCGGGCGATAAAAGTGATTGACCTCAAACCAAGTGACGTTATAAAAAGTAGTAGAGTAAACCAGATATGTCAATTCTTGGAACTTTCGAGTGAGGATGTCGAAGCGTTAAGTTATGGGAGTCGCTAATGAGCCGCGCGTTGCCACTGTGGGAAGAAGACGAGTCGGATGTCAAACCCGAGCATCGGCTTCATTTCGGGCATGTGCTCCTTGAAACCGAGCAAACAGATCGGGTCTTAAATATGCTATGCTCGGTCCTCAAGCTTCCGAGGCTGGACGCTCTTTGGGCTGAGATTAATACAGAGGTGCTGCCGCGGGAGCCGAGGAGTGGCGTTTGGCTCTTGAATGATGACGAACATGGGTATTTCATCATAGCCACAGTTGGGCCAAATACTGCTGTCTTTGGTCCACATATGTTTTTCTTTAGTAGCAGCAGGTGGATCAAATTGAGCAGGAAGTTGAAGACGCTGCTGGCGTTCGCAAGTCAGTTGGACCTCGACTCTTTCAGCTATACACTATTCTTGAATGGTAGGCATATATGCAACGCGTGCCGTAACCGCTCAGGTGTACGTGAAAGCGTGATGGAACCCATTGAATTTTATCTTAACGGGCGAGTTATATATAAGGCCAAGGAAGAAGAGGGCAAGCTGACGGAAGAACTCAGGCAGTTTATCTCACAGGACATCATCATCGATGTTGACGAGTCTGGCGAATTACAATTCGTCACACCCTTTTCAAAACAGGTATGTCACAAGCCAACAACGGTGCGCCACGCCGTGTTTGATATGAAAAATCGGAAGCGCAGCAGCACATTCTTCGCGAGAACCGGTATTTAAGTTCGCCATGCGTGGGGAAAGGGCAGTTGATGTGGAATATCTGGGAGGTCCACATCCTTCGGGCTATCCTGGGTCGGGCTGGCCGAGTGGAATAGATAAAGCAGATTTTAAACCGAATACACCAACAGGTATGGCTTTCAAGCTGCCGGCAGACACTTTAAGGCTTCCGTACGATCCTGAGACACAAGAGTTGAGATTCTGAGCCTATGGAGTCACTGACGAAGGATACATTTGATGAGTTCTTGCACGGGTCGAGCCGTGAAGCCGTCGCTCGATTTCGAGCTGAGTACGAAAGGACCAAGGATGTCTTCGTCCTGAACAATCTCGGTCTCGCTCTATTGGACGTTGCAGATTGGCAACAGGCAAGGGACGTATACGCAACGTTAAAAGGTAAGAAGGAGCACGTGTCAGACTTTGAGTTGATTGGACTCGGCATGGCGGAGTGGTTTATGGGTCACGAAGTTGAAGCGATACAGTGGTGGCGCGAGGCGTGTGAGGCCGACTACACGGATGCTGCAGGTGCAATCGACGGCCCATTAGTTTTATGGTATGCAGGGCAGCGGCTCGGCGATGAAAAACTTGTCAAGGAATCGCTGAATAAGCTTAAAAAATTCTGGAAGGTGCAGGACTACAGAATATTTAGCAAATGGCCGGGGACAATTGCGATAGCCGGTTTCTTGCTCGGTAAAGTGCCTGCTAACATGTTTTTATACGAGTGGAAATGGCCGAACCTTGAGGATCGACGTCTATGCCGCGCTAATTTCTGGGTGGGGATGAAGCACCTGGAAGATGGCGATGAGACAGCGGCCGCTGCTTATTTTAAGTCGGCATTTTCCGGGGCGAAGATAGCAATTCTTGAATACGAATACTTTCTGGCTAAGTGGGAATACTCGCTTACCAGAGAGCCGGTGAATCCGTAAGCATGTGTGCGCCGTTGCGGTTTTTTTCTTGACATTACCCATCGTCAGATGTTATTATGGTTCCTGATGCGAATGAGTGATTTTGACCCTTGCGCATTCTGTATGCTCTTTAACAAATAAATAGCCCAATCCCGCCGAAGCTGCGACTAAATTGTTGTACACGGGAGAGTTTTATGATTCTCACTTAGGCTTCTATTACAATCGCGCCCGGTACTACAATCCCTCAGTAGGCAGATTCAATCGCTTAGACCCCTTCGCGGGAATTAATCGCGACCCACAGTCGCTACATAAATACCTGTACGCGCATTGCAATCCGGTGAATGGAGCTGATCCAAGTGGCATGGAATTCTCGCTGCTTGGGATGCTCAAAGTGGCTACCATTACTGGCTGTATCTCTGGAATTCTAACAACAGTCTATGGGTACGCCAAAGGATGGGCTGAAGAAAAAATCTTCCGGTGGCAGATTAGGTCATTTCTAATCGGGTTCGGTGTTGGTGCCGCTGCCTATGGTGGAATCTGGGCCACACATTCAATCCTAAGTTGCGCTTTACGGGGGTGGCGCAGGCCTCGGTGATCTGCAGCATGCGAGAGAATACGGAATACAGAACTACAATAGTCTAACACGGGCCTTAAGAGGAAGCGACCTGTGCGCACATCATATAATTCCGCAGCGTTTTGCCGACCTCTTGGGGCTGAGCCGGGGCAAGATGCCATGCGTGGCGCTGGATACAACGGAACATCAAATGTTTACAAACCTCTGGCGAGATTATATACCATATGGAATAGCAACTGCCAACGCTACCATTGAGTTGATTTGGGAGAAGGCCCAAATCATTTACAATGAGTACCCGGCGCTTCTGGATGCGGGCAAGGCTGCGTTGAGGATATAGTGGGCGAATAGCAATGATACAGTATGTGATACTTATTGCAGTGTTAGTGGTACTAGGGGTAATCGTTCGTTATATTAGGCCGAGGCGGGCAAGGCGGTCTCGAGCGGAGCACCTCGCGAGGGTTAGGCCGCAGTTGAAGCAGTTTGCAGATCTCACAGCCGCTGACTTTGCGAGGTATGGCGTGTGGGTTCATTGCCATGTGATAGATTATCATGAACCTTGGTATCCCGATACCGATGAAGAAAGCTTTCGGCCGTGGACAGGAGACATTCCTATCGACCCGGAGCAAACCATTTTCCTTGTCAGAACATCCTTCACGTTAGCAGATGGAACGGTCTGCAGTGGTTTTATCACTCCGAGAGGCTCCCGTAAGCAAGATAGCGTCGAGGCCTTGAGCAGGATGCAGCCAGTACTTTTTCATTCTTCGGGGAAAACGGTTGCCTTCTGGTTTGGCGGGATGCCAGCTCGAAATGATCAACTTATCCAGATATATTCTTTGTTCGGGAAAACTCCCGAAGAGATTTTTCCTATAACGTTCGAAGCAGAACCGGGCTTGGCAAAGGGCGTTACCTCGGGCAGTATATCGGGGTTTTGTTGTAGGCAAGGAAAAGATAGGATTATTGTCAAGAGCTAGTGGTTTGTGCCGGTTGGCCCGAATAATCTTCTAAAGCTGGAACTCTAGCGTAGGAGCCTGTGAGAAATGCGGAACATAGTTTTTTTCTTGACATTACCCATCGTCAGATGTTATTATGGTTCCTGATGCGAATGAGCGACTTTAAGCCTTGCGCGTTCGTTCTGCTCTTTCAAAAATAAATAGCCCAATCCCGCCGAAGCTGCTACTAAATTGTTGTACACGGGAGAGTTTTATGATTCTCACTCAGGTTTCTACTACAACCGCGCCCGGTGGTACAACCCCTCAGTAGGCCGATTCAACCGCTTAGACCCGTTCGCCGGCAGCAATCGCGACCCGCAATCGCTGCATAAGTACCTGTATGCACACTGTGATCCAATAAATGGAATGGACCCGAGCGGGCAGTTCACGCTCGTCGAGGCGCTGAAAGTCTCGCTCATCACGAGTTCGATAATGGCAATAGCAGCGGGGGCAGAGACCGCGATCAGGGGCGGCAGCATGCGACAGGTTCTTGATGCATCAGCGAAGTGGTTTCTTATAACATTTGCGACGACTGCTGCATTGTATGGCGGGGCGTGGGCTGTTCATTCGCTGTGGACGGACCTTGTGGGCGGCGGAGTAGTTACTCTCCAGCAAGCTGCGGCCGAGGGATGCGAGAATCACCGTCATTTGGTCAAGGTTTGGCGTGCGCTGGGCGCGAATGGCGAAATTCACCATTTTGTTCAGCAGCATGCTCAAAACATCGCGCGTTTTGGCCGCAGAGCCATTTATTCGGTGAGAAACTCGATACCAATCTCAAGATACTTCCATACGCAGGTTACCACCTACACCAACAGCTCGACGCAGACTCTGGAACTTGTTCGAAGATACGGGCGCTACAGTCACTTATACGAGTATATCAGGGGACTTTCGTGGGAAGTTCAGTACAGATGGGGCGTGGCGATGTACGACTACGTTGTAGAGACCGGGACGATGCTTGGGTTTAACCCTGAGCATTATGGCTTGTAAAGACGGCAAGAATCGATAGAATAGCGGTGAGCGTTTTGCCTTTGACGCCGAAGAGTTGTCCTTGGGGACTGATAGCTATGAAACTAGAGTACTATGCTTACTACCCTGTAGCCAAGAGCAAAAAAAAGTTCTACCCACACGGAGATAACCCCCGCATTGGGATCGCAGATATAAGAGCACAACTGCCGAAAGAGGTTACAAGCGAACTTATGGAAGCTAACGTTTGGCAGTGGCCAAACAGTATATGCGTCGAGACGTATAAGGAGTCTGTCATAGGCTACTTGGACGAGGTTATGAAGGTAAGGAGTAGGAACAGGTTTAGTAGAGCCAGAGCGATCGAGATTTCGGAGGACGAGATTGACGATTACGATTATTTCTTCATAGATGTACGGACTATGGATTGGAAGAAACAAATAGACTACGAGATAACTCGACCGACTTGTAAGTATGAGCCATGTCCCTGGGGGGCGAAGAGAACTTCGCCAACAAGGATTTATTCGCGACGGATTCGTGGAGTAAACATCGGCAGAATATGTGACATATGGGACCTGGGCACGAGGTTTGTTATTTCCGAAAAGCTAAGAGAGCTTTTTGACGCGGCGGGAGTGACGGGACTGGGGTATGAGCCTTGTCTGGTAGAACATCGAAAGGATAACAAGTCTGCGCCGGTAGTATTTTCCGACAGGCTGTATGTGGGCGAGATACGCCCGTCAATGGCCCAGCGGGCCGATAAGATATTCGCACACTGCTATTGCAAGCGGCATCGGGTGATTATCTCGTTTGATGTGTGTAATCTGACGACGCCGCGAGCACAGGTGTTACTGTACGACTTTCAGATGGCCGACAGACTCGTTGTGGGGCGGAAGGAATATATCTACAGAACGCCTCGGTGGTTCGTTTCACGAAGGGTGTTGAAGATTCTTCTTGAGCGCGCTTCGCACGACCTGCGTCCAGCAGGTTCTTACTTGGGTGAACTCTTCGTTCCCGTCCCGCTGGAGAACGATGCAGGCAGTTGCCCGGACGTGAGATCTTCCCGTCGTGTGGTAAAACGGGGCGAACCCGCTTTGCCCCGAATTCCGTGAGGGGCTTGGCCGTATGGGATCAAACCAAACGTAAACGTATTGGCGCTAGGACCTGAATCTGCTTTTGGTGTTTTGCGCTTGTTTTTCCGGGGCTTCTGGTTCCGGTGCGGTTTTTTTTCTTGACATTACCTGGTGTGCTCCCCAAAAACTGGTCCAGATTTAATGAGAGTATGATTGACAATTTTGGTATGTTGTTTAGTTCCAAGAAAGGGGATTGTACTCATGAAGAAGCGTTACAGTGGGCCACAGATCATAGC
>Ga0210003_1000540_pt1 | contig 34091 bp, 49 predicted proteins | sample LantaG_FD_182804 | JGI IMG/M metagenome (GOLD analysis project Ga0210003, IMG submission 182804) | Deep subsurface microbial communities from Baltic Sea to uncover new lineages of life (NeLLi) - Landsort_02402 metaG (SPAdes) (version 2) | ecosystem: Environmental > Aquatic > Marine > Oceanic >...
CCGTTCTGGTGGCCGGTTAGCACCACCGCTTCGGGAGGAGTATTTACGAACGTTATAACACTGTCGGACATTTTAGAGGCGAAATTCCCGGCGGCATCGACAAAATGCCCCGTCAGCTGGGTATCGACCAGGTTCATACCCTCGGTCAGATAATAGTCAACCATGTAGACGCCGTCATCGGCGGTGATATCGCCGCTGGTGCCGTCATCGTAAAGCCGCACCGAATCGGTTCGGCTGAACAATACATATGCCTTCCCGTCGAGTTCTTTCGAATCGGGGCCGAAACCGCCCGCGTCGAGCCCCAGAGTAATCATATCGCCGACCGCGAATGCCAGGTTGTAAGGAGCGAAGAACACCGAATCGATTTCCGAACGGGTATCGAGCACGATATCGTCGTAGACCGGTCGGTTAGACCGGGTGCCGTCGGTGAAAATAAACCCGGCATAAACGGTTTTCAAACCGTCTCCCGCGGACAGGGTAAAGCTCATATTGGTCGAGAAAGGCCGGTAGGCGGCGTCGCTGAAAAGGGAATCCTCCGAGAGAATGACATGGGTGGCGCTGATGGAAGTATTCGCCCGGATCGTCACCTCGCGGCGATTGACATAATTATCGTCGTCCTCGATTCTTATGGAAAACAGGCCGATTTCGGACGAGACCGGCGAGGACAGCGTTCCCTCGATACCGTCGGGGTCGACTGCCGCCACCCTGAAAAAGTAGGTCCGGTTGACCGCCAGGCCGGCCATTGTGGTCGAGTAAGCGGCGGTGCTGTCACGCAAAGTGTAATCAACCGCCCCGGCTTCGGCCATGAAAACCCGGAACCGAGCCACCCCGGCGCTGTCGGACATCTCCCAGGTCAGCGTAACTTCCTGGTCATTCAATAATATCGTTACATTAATAGGCGCCGGCAACGGGTCGGGCAGCGACTGCAGAGGCGTCTTGGAGTCAATCTGCCGGCTGCATCCTGCCGCCAGAAGCATCAGGCTTAAAACTATAAATAATATTTTTTTCATCATCAGCCCTTCCCCTAAAAACTCTTGGTCAGGGTTAGACCGATAGTCCCGCTACCGGTTTCTGGTTTCACGGTCAGGCCCTTGACGGTAAATGTGCCCCTTTCCTGAGGAAAGAAAAAGAGAGCGTCCAGAACGCTCAGGCTCCAGGCGCCGACAACCGCCCCGATAGTGACCCGGCGCATGGTTTCCGCGTCATAGGCTTCTTCCTGGTTTTCCCTGAAGTCCTGATAACTACTCCGGATATCGGCGTAACTGCCGCCGTGGGTTATGGTCGAATCGTAGGCCCGTTCGCTGGCTTTGTAATCGTTATACTTATCGTTGTATTCATCATTGGCGATCAAATAGGCCGCTACTGAGCCCACCGCCAGGAGATTGAAAATGAAACTCTTGGTTTTCTGTTCGGCGTAGAGCTGACCCCATCCGGGCACCACCAGCGACCGGACCGCCGCCTTGATTCTTGTCTTGGGCGACAGGTTGACCGAAAGTTCCTGGGGTTTGGAAGGATCCAGCATCACCCGGGTCGAATATTTCTCGTAGCCGAATTTCCTGACATCAACCTTATATTCACCGAACAGGGGCTGCTGGAAAACGGTCGGGGTAACACCGACCACCACCGCCTCTCCCTTAAGTATAACTTCCGCCCCGGCCGGGGATGATTTAACCGTAAAATTTCCCTGGACTATTCCCTGAGCGTTCAAAATTACGGGTAAAAGAACAAAAAAAAGACAGGCTATTAAAATCCTTTTAAACAACATAACCCCTTTCCATGGTTTATGTTATAGGTCAACTGTTCTCAGTATCGGAATTATAAAAGAATTATCCACTTTAAACAAGTTAAAAAAAAGACCGTTATAAACGGTCTTGAGATATAAATTCTTACTAATAACTTTTTAACAGGCGCCTCTACCGGTAAAGACAACCACAAAGGTTTTCAGTATAATTTTGATATCGTAAAAAATCGTCCAGTTTTTGATATACTGGAGGTCATATTTGACTTTTCGGGCGACACTGGCAATCGAGGAATCGTACCCGTTTTCAACCTGAGCCAGGCCGGTCAAACCGGGCTTGACATCGAGCCGGCTGGTGTAGTCGTCCACTTTGGTGGAAAGGTCCTTGACGAAATTGGGTCTTTCCGGCCGGGGGCCGACCAGCGACATATCCCCTTTAAGAATATTTATAAACTGGGGAATTTCGTCGAGTCGGGTTTTCCTCATGAAAGCTCCCAGGTAGGTGATTCTGGGGTCGTTTTTGGTAGCCCAGACCGGGCCGCTCTTTTTCTCAGCGTCGGTCACCATCGTCCGGAATTTTATGACATGGAAAGGTTTGCCGTGATAATTCTCGCGTCGGCGGTCGCGGTCGCGCTGCTCGGAGGCAACACCCACTTTCTGGTGATAGCGACGGTCTTTCTTGCGACGATTGACACCTACCCGGAGCTGGGTGTAGAAGACCGGGCCGGGGGTATCGAATATTATCAAAATCGGCAAAATAATCATGAATGGCAAAGCCAGAATCAGACCAACCACCGCACCCAGAATATCGATTGTCCTTTTTACCGCATTGTTAAATATCACTTTTAAACACTCCGGCCTGGTTAACACTTCAGGTACGGCAAATATATAAAATGTTGAAAAAAGAACAAACAATAATCCGAACATTTCGCCCATAATAAATTTGAACTTGAAAACCAGGTCATAGGCCAGTTCCGGGGTGTACAGGTACGGACGGGTTAAATCGACACCGGAGGCTATACCGTAGTTGACATTCCTATGGTTAAGGACTACGGTGGTGTTTTCAGTATTTGTGTTTAATTTATTTATATTATTTCTCATTGAATCTTCTAGTTTATAAACAATCTCAATCAGGTTCTGAGCAAATAGACTGCCAAAATTTTACATTGAGGATAAAACCGATAGAGATTTAATATTTTTTTTGGGGGGCTCGTAAGGTGTTATCCGACAACAGGCAATAATTGGGACAAAGTCAGTCCGGAATCAATTTTTTTTAAAAATTTGTTGAATATAATTCTGAGACTCAGAATTTATAAAAAAAAGTCATAATAGATGCATTTAATTGCGCAATGAGTCGGTAATCTAATGCAATCCCTACAAAAAAAGCCGGTATTTACCGGCTTTTCAAGGAGTTACACATCTACATTAATTGTTCATAAAAAATACAAGCGAGAAACGATGGATATCCTCGGAAGTATAATTATCCTTCAAAGTATAAGCGTAATCGAATTGTACTTTGTTGAACTTGATACCGGCCCCCATTGACAGCCCGGTTCCGGAATCATCGGTCTGGTCAAAATAGTATTTGTAGCCGGTTCTGAGGAAATAACGCTGTTCGAAATTGAGCTCAATACCGTAACGGATTATCGACCGGCCATAGATTTTCTTCTCGAATTCCAGGGCGGTGATAAACGATTCGTTAAACGGCGTGGCGGCAATACCGATTCGGGTGGTGGCCGGAAGCTTTTCCTCTATACTCTCAAATTTCATTTTGGTCCCGAAATTACTGGCCACCAGGGCAAAAGTGAACTTGTTCATGACGCAGCGCAATCCGATATCGGCCGCGAAAGCGGTGGCGCTGGCCTGGTCCAGATTTTGGTTTATTATTTTGCCGGTAAAGCCGATCGCGAGGTTATCGGTAATTTCAAAACCGGCCGACAGGGCACCAGCCCAGTCATAAGCGGTCAATTCACCGGTATAAAAGCCCTCCTGGTCATAACCTTCGATTTTCCCGTAACTGAGGTAGGTCATCGAGGCCGCCAGGACGGTTCCGTTATCAAGAGAATAAGCGAAAGAGCCGTGCTCTAAATTGATATCCTGATACCAGGAGAAATGCCCCAGCATGATTTCATGGTTATCGATCCCGGCCAGACCCGCGGGGTTCCAGTAGGTGGCTACCGCGCCATGAGAGACGGCGGTGTAAGCGCCGCCCATACCTGCGGCCCGGGCGCCCAGACCGATTTGTAAAAAGTCGGCCGAGGTTCGCCCGCCGTCGGAGGCGGCCACTGAGACTTTGCCGAATAAGGCTACAATGATTAGCAGCAATATCCAGGAAAAAACAATCCGATTTATGGTTCTTTTATGCATTCGAAACCCTTTCCAATAATCTTACGTCTCTGTAATGGCAAGGCCGATGCCGGGAGAACCGTTTCCTGTGAAATGTCTTGAATATTTTCGGATTGTTTTTTGAGGTTTGTAAGCTATTGTAAATCAACCCATTTCCATTGTTAATAAAAGTTTTCGCTCACAACCCCTGGAAAAACTTTTCCAGTTGTTACTTCAATCCTTGAAAAAAAATGGAAGTTAATTGAGCAACTCCCATTGATACTTGATAATAAACCTCCTCAATCATTGTTCAATTAACCGTTTAACCCGGCGTGTTCAAAAAACCCACATCTTTATTTAATTGTCGGAACAATTAACACAAATTTAACTAAAGATATGGGTCATACACCATACTTCTTTAAAGGGGTAGAAACGGCTTTATGAGGCGGTTGTCAACAAAAAACAGGAAAATATTTCCTGTTTCAAGTCGCTACAAAACAATAACTTACATAATTAAAAAAGTAACATTTCGCTATTTCAAATAAAATCTGATTTTTATGGCCGCAGCCCAAAATCTTAAAATTCTATCTATAATTCCACTTTAGAGAACCGCAAGGTTTCAATTTTAAAAAGGAGTAATATTGTCCGGTGATGATGATTCTTCTATCGTTTAAAATAGAATAAAAGTCAGATGTATCTTTATTCCGGTCAAAGAAGACAGCATCAGTTGCCTTTCGAGGACGATACGGGCGGCAGGCGCTGAAGCATCGCCTGATACTTGCTTTCGCCAACCTTAAGATTTCCGGGTATGGCGCCCATTTCGGCAATCTGTTGCCGGGTGTTTTGGATGCGTTCCTGCGTATCCGGGTGGGTGCTGGAAAGCTTTTCGAAGATGTTCGGCTCCCCGCCTCCGCCCAGGGCCGCCAGCTTATCAAACATGCCCATACCCTTGTGGGGGTCGTAGCCGGCTTTGACCAGGTAATGCATGCCGAAATTGTCGGCTTCACGTTCGTTGTCCCGGGAATATTCGGAGAAAATAAGCATCATCCCGATATTGATAGCCAAATTCATCGCTTCCCCGGCATCTTCCCCGCCGAAAACAAGCTCGTAAGCGGTGGCCATCCCGAGCGCCGCCTGGAGGCGTTTGACGCCGTGCCGGCTGACCACGTGCGAGATCTCATGAGCCAGGACCATCGTCATCTCCGCCTCGTTATCCATCTCCCGCAACAGGCCGGTATAGAAATAAATAAACCCGCCCGGGAGGGCAAAGGCGTTGACCTGGTCCGACTCGATGACGGTAAAATGGTATTCGATATCCTGACGGTCACTTATTTTGGCGATACTCTGGCCCACCTCGTTCAAATAGTTTTGCCAGACGGTATCGGCCAGTACTTTCTCGGTCTGGGCCAGCTCAACAGCTATCCCCTGCCCGATACTCACTTCCTGGCTGGTGGGGATAATAATAAAGGATTTTTTACCGCCGGGGCCGGTGGTAGCGCAGGCAAAGGTTAATGCCGCAATTATGATAAAAAATCGACGAAATCTTTTCATCAATATCCCGGGGACCTATAATTTGGATTTGTCGGCCAGGTCGCTAATAATCGGCAGCCGGTAATTTTTCCCCTGCAGGCCAAAATATATCCCCGCCACGGAAAAGGCGGCGGCGACTATCAAAACGGCCTTGAACACGAAATCGGAAATGTTGTCGATTAAAAAGACAACCGCTATAATCTCGATTAAGAACAGCATCACGCCCTGGCGGGCATGAAACCGCGCTTCCTGGTTTTCCTTCATGTTCAGAAGCGGGATAAAACAGAGAAACGGGATATAAGCCATAATCGCAGCCAGACGGCCGTCATCGGTCTTAAAGGCATCATCGGACTTGCCGGTCTTGAACTCGCTGTCGGAGTTGAGGTCGGGAATGGCCCCCAAGGGTTCTTCGTCAGACTGGTTATTGAAAAAGGACTTGTTCATTTATCCTCCAAGATTGTCTCGGTTATTATCACGAAGGCCAAAATATCTCCTTGTTCTTCTCTGGGACCTCGAACTGGATCGGCTCGTCCTCAGGCCAGTTTTCCAGTTTTTTTTCGCCGTCGAGCAGGGTTACGTTAAAACTCAGGAATCCATATCCGTTGGGCCAGAGATAATTACGCTCTATCGCCAACTCCAGTATGTCATCCAGGAAGAACTGATATTGCCCGGATATTTCGCCCGTGAAATTATCGTCACCGGCTTTCAACTCCAGTACCAGGGGGGTAGTAGTGTAAAAAGCCAGAATGAATTTCAAATCTTTTATTAATTCTATATTCTTTTTATTACAGAAGTCAAGTCGAATATAAAAACGGTTATGGTCGAAGGCGAAATGAATCCCCGAGATAAATCTTTCCACCCGGTGCATGGCGCCGCCGGCCTTGAGACAGTCGAAATAACCCGCCCCGGCCCATTCATAGAAATGGGTCACCCGGCCATCGATCTGGGCGGTCAGCATGTCATAGGGCAGGATGGTAAAGGAAGTCGCGGCCTCGCCGTGAATCGGTATGGTCAACTCGGACGGCCTGTCCATCCCCAGCAGGTCGTAAACCGCCGAGAGATGCCCCCGGAAAATTTTGTCGAACTGGTCGTTGTGCATCCCCTGGTGCTCGTCCCCGTACCACCAGCACCAATCGGACCCTTCGGCAATATAAATCTGTTTCCAGGCGGCGGCTATTTTCCCGGCATCAAAATCGGGATGTTCGCTCTGAAATTTGACCAGCGTCTCCCGGGCCTTGCTGAGCAGGTCCCAGGCGGCATTGTCTTCGTGATGCCCTACCCAGATACGGAAATTGTGATTTATCCAGGAACCGGCCAGGATCGACGACAGCGGCCGGGGTTTCACCTGTTGCGTGGCCTCGGTCATGGTAACCAGCTTAATTTCGGGGTCATCGTTAAGCGTCCTGTAGAACAGTTGCAGAAAATCGTTGCCGTCGTTGGGGAAATATTCCCAGGCGTTTTCACCATCCAGGATAACCGGCACGACCACATCATCGAGACGGTTTTTGAATATTTTCCTCAAATCCTTGAGATAAGCCACGAAATCCTCGACCGCCTTGGCCGGCGTCCAACCCGAATAAACAAAACCGATCCGGTCGGACAGGTTGTGATCCCGGAAAAACAATTTCAATCCCGGCCCGTATTCATAGACGGTATGCAGGGGGTTGTCTCCCCGTTTCAGGTTGGATTTAATCAACGAATGATACAGGATTTCCTCGTCCGTAGCCGTCCAGTTCAGACCGTGCTTCAACATCATCCCCAGGACCTCTTCGGACACGGAACCTTCCGAAGGCCACATGCCGGTCATGGGGCGGCCGAACAGCTCGGTGAATTTGTCCATTGACATGGCGATTTGCCGTTCGGCGTCCTCGGGATGAACAAACCGTTTCCGGGGCAGCTTGATACTCGGCAGGGCCTCCCGCGCGCTGTCAGTGTCACACAGCAACGGCAGGATGGGATGATAATAGGGAGTGAAGGAGATATCAATCTTACCCTGCTCGAACAGGTCTCGGTAAGTCGGGATAATACGCGCCAGGAATTTTATCTGCCAGCCCAGCAGGCTGTTCTTGTCCTGCTCGGTATAATCTTTTTTTTGTACCAGGAGGGATTTGACCGGTTCTTCTTTCCGAAAAATAGGGTCCACCCAAGCCAGGTTGGACCAGACCTGCAAGTCTCTTATCTCGCTGGAGGAAAACAGGTTGGGAAGGGTTTTCTTGTGATTGATATCCCGGCTGTATTTGATATAAAGCTCCCGGTAGCGGTTGTAAGGCTCTATCATGTGGGTCGGATTGGCCGTGAAAAAGCTGTCCAGAATCTCAAGTTTCAGTTCGTCACTTAAGTCCTCGGCTTTCATCCGGGAGAGTTCCAGGTGCCGGTCGGTGCCGCCCTGCAAATAGAGTTCGATCTGGTCAATCAGCGCGGGAACCAGGTTGAAGGTAACTTTGACGTTCTCATACCCGGCCGCGTTGAGAGGCATATCAAGATAATCTTTCAGGGCGTGAAGGCGAACCCACGGCATCGCCAGCCGGTTAGAGTTAGGTTCACAATAATTGGGCTGGTGCATGTGCCATAAAATGGCAACTTTTATAGCTGTTTTTTGAGACACGTAGTAAAATTACGTTTGTGGTTGAGGCCGCCCTTTTTCATAGAACATACGTTCCGCCTTGATAGCCGTGGCGGTACCTTTAAATTTGTCGAGGATTATATCCAGGTGAGCCTGGGCATTTTCAACATTATCGGCTAAGACGAAATTCCTGACCGCCCCGAGCTGATAATCGCCGTACATGGGTCCGTCAGGAAAAGCCTCGCAGGCGTCGGCATATTTTTGCCCGGCCTCGGCATAGTTGCCCTGGTTTTCATAACTGGCGGCGACGCCCGCCAGAGCGGCGGCCAGATAATATTTGTCTGCGCTGTATTCCCGGGAGTATTTTTCGAAAAAACGGATAGCTTCAGCGTAATTCTTATTTTCGAAATTAACCTGGCCCAGCATGAAAGTCGCCTCTTTGGCCACCGTCGTGCCGCCGTAGTCATCCACAATCTGGTTCAAGCTCAAAATGGCAATCTGGTTGTTACCGTTACGGTAATCCAAAAGCGCCCGGGCGAATTTGTAAGCCGACTCTTCTTCCTTGTCTGCCTGTGAATTCACATAATAGCCGATCGCGGCAATCACCAGAACGACACCGACGACGCCGATAACATAAAACTGCCAGTTATCCAGAAACTTCTGTTTGGATTCCAGCATGAAAGTGGTGAACTTGTCTTCCTTAATTTGCCTTTTGGTGAGCTTGACCTTGTTTTGCATTTAAAACTCCAACATCCGATTCAGTGATATAGTCGGTAAATTTACCCAACAGATTAGAAAAAATAAGGGCGGAATTTCCGTTGACAATCCTGAAACACCGCCCTGATTCTTAATCTTCTTATTAGAAATATCCCGTAAACGTCAGATTAAAGTGATGATACCGGTTCTCCAGCGTCTGGTCAATACCGTAGATTCGATTAACTACATCGTTAGAGCTATAAGTATAGGCCAAATCCAGGTAAATCTGCTCCCAGTGCACGCCGATACCCGCCGAAAAATTATAATTGATCGTTTTCGCGGTCGTCACCACCTGGTAAACCGAATCCAGGATCACAACCGAATCAATTTTCAACTCCGAACTGCTGAGAGGCAGGTAGGCGAATCCCAGTCTCAGGGGCACTAGCGGGAATATCTCCATGCCGGTTTCCCACATGTATTCCGCGCCCATGCGGACGGTAAAGACGTTCTGCCAAAGCGGGTCGGTTTCCTCAAAAGTTTCTTCCTTGTCGCCACCGGGCTGAATCGAGAACTCCGTTCGGGTCTTCACCATCTTATCCTTGAAACCGCGGTACTCCATATCCATCGCCACCAGCATTTTTTCACTGAGATTGTATCCAGTTCCCACGCCTATAATAAGCGGCATATCCACCTTTTGAAGGATATCATCGACAAAGATGGTGTCCGTCCAGTTGTTTTTCACCAGACCGTTATACTTGGTAATCCGATATAGGGATATATCAGTGGTAGCCTTAATGTTATACGGAGTTTTAATAACAAGTCCGGCATTCAATTTGTCGGTGTTGTATTTGAAGCCGACGGTGAAATTGACGCCTGAGTAGGCGGTCGAATCGATTTCCGTATAGTCTTCCTCAAAGAAAATTTCCTGGCCGTAGGAATCATCCCGAACCAGGTTTTCTAAGAAGGTGTAGGCATTCGACTCAGTGAACGCTTTACCGGTCAGGATGTTCGCCGAGAAACCGAACGAAATGTTTTCATACATCCTGGTGCCGAAACCGATATTGATCTGGTAAGGACCGCCGTGATACTCACTGCTCGAACTTATCGCCCCGTTGTTTACAAGCCCGAACGCGTTCAGGTACAAGAAGGAGGTGTCGTAAGCGCTGTTGCTGTATTCCTCGAAGGCTTTGCTGTAACTGATAGAGCCGACGAAATGGTGACCCTTGATACGCAAAGGCGCCAGGAAACTCAGAAAAGAAATTTTGTTAAACGAACCCGATTGATCCAGCTTTGTCCCTCGATAATCGAATTTCCCGCGAGGCATGAAAGAACCAAAGCTGAAACCGAGAACCGGTTTTTCATGAACATATAACCCCGCCGGGTTCCAACTGACGGCTGATATGTCATCCGAGACACCCAGGAAAGCTTTGCCCATACCTTCGGCACGAGCACCGCCACCGTTAAAATCAATATTCTGAAACTGACAAAAAGCTGTCGTTGTGAGGGTTAAAAAAATTGCCAAAAACTTAAACAACGACCATCTCATCCTATAAACTCCTTATATAAAGAACAATCATATTCAAAAAATCAGTCATTTTCAAGTTCAAAATATATATGAACTATAGACGCATGTCAAACGATTTAATCTATTTTTATTTATAATCTATCTGTAAAATTTTCAATAATTTGGGGTAAAAAAAGACCTTTTAGAAGGCCAAATTATACCCCCGGCAGGATTTGAACCTGCGGCCTGCGGTTTAGGAAACCGATGCTCTATCCACCTGAGCTACGGGGGCATATCACATAATAAAAATCAATTATCTAAAAAACAAATATTCTTTTAAAATACGGTTTCCCGGCCTTATTCGGAATCATAAGAAATAAGGTAATTTAAGTCATAACCGGCGAGTTTTTCGGCGAAAGGAAAGAAAACCAGCCCGATTATACACGAAATCCCCGCCACCTCCCCTTGGAGCCGCTCAATCAACTTACAGGCGGCCATCAGGGTCCCCCCGGTGGCGATTAAATCATCGACTATGACCACCCGCTCCCCCGGATTTACGGCGTCAGCATGAATCTCCAGGGTGGCCGTGCCGTATTCGAGGGCATAGTCCTCGGCGATGGTTTTATAAGGTAGTTTCCCTTTTTTGCGAGCCACGATAAAGGGAAGGTTCATACGGTCGGCCAGAGTCGCCCCCAGGATAAAACCCCTCGATTCGATGCCCAGTATTTTCTGGGTCTTTCTGGACCGAATGAAATCTTCCATTTTATCCAGGGCCATTTTGAAACCGACCGGGTCAGCGAAAAGGGTGGTTAAATCATAAAAGTTTACTCCGGGTTTGGGGAAATCCGGCACCGAGCGAATATATTTTTTCAATTCATCCATCAGTTATAACCCCGAAAAGTTATCTCAAAGTTATCATATTTTCCGGTAAATTCAACCCATTTGACGTTAACCCGGGTCACGGAGGCGCTGAAGGGACCGACTTTCAATTCGTCGATCAGAGCCTCAATAGCGCCGCGGTCGCCCTCGACAAAAACAAACACCGAACCGTCGGGGTCATTTTTGGTCCAGCCGGTTAATTTGAGGTTGACAGCGTGACGGTAGCAGAAATAGCGATAACCCACTCCCTGTACGACGCCGCGAACGGTAATCTCAGCCCCGACCTGATTCATTTTTTCCGGCCGGCTAATTCCAGAGCCAGCCTGGCGGCTTCGATAGGGTCCTCAACCTGTATGATATCGTCGCCGAGCTTCCAGGCGGAGATTGAAATAACGGGTTTGTTGAAAAGTCTGGCAAACGCCATTTCCGAAAGCGTGCCGTATTTGCCCGGCAAAGCGACCACGACATCGGCGGTTCGCACCACGATTATATTCCGGCCTTCGCCGAACCCGGTGGGGATGGCGTAATCGATATACGGATTGGCGTCCTTTTTATCGTCGGAAGGTAAAATACCGATAGTGACGCCGCCGCCTTCTTTGGCACCCCGAGCGGCCCCTTCCATAATTCCCCCCATACCGCCACAAACGATAACGCCGCCGTTTTCAGCGACGTACTTTCCGACCTGAGCAGCCATATCGCGCAGTTTCTTGGAACACTTGCTGGCTCCTATAACGGCAATTACCGGCTTGTTCTTCGTTGGCATTCAGTTCCTACTCTCCAGATGAAATGACGCAGATACAGCTTCGGCTCAGTCAATATTTTCTCTGATTAAAAAAATCGGGGCGACTGGATTTGAACCAGCGACCTCTTAGTCCCGAACCAAGCGCGCTACCAACCTGCGCCACGCCCCGAATCAAGAAATTAATTATAGGACAATTTTTCGACTTGTCAATGATTTTATCGGTAGGTTACGACGATTTATAATCCCCGCTTTAAACAAGTAATTTTAAAAATTCATCTTAATTTTCCGCAGTTCCTCCATGGAGTCGAAATCGGTAAAGTTAAGTTTCAGGGGGGTAATGGAAACAACTTTTCTCTGGATAGCCTCGAAATCGGAACCCCGGGTGGTTTTCCATTTGGCCCGCCCCCCAATCCAGTAGTAAGCTTTGCCCCGCGGGTCGGTTTTGTGAATAATTATATCCTTGTATTGCCGCATACCCAGTTTGGTAATCTCGTATTTCTTATACGACCGGCCGTCGTTAAGGGGGAAATTGATATTGATAAAGGTAGCCGGGTCAATCTTCAGCTTGTCATACAATTTGACGAATTTGGCGATAAATTTGGCTGCCTGGTCAAGTTTTGTCCCCAGCTCGTAATTGGCCATGGATGCGGCGATGGAGGGAATGCCCAAAATTGAGCCCTCGATAGCCGCTGCCACCGTGCCCGAATAGGTTACATCGTCCCCCATATTGGAACCGTGATTGATACCCGAAATAATCATGTCGGGGCGTTTCTTCTTAAAAAGCAGGTGAATGGCCAGCATCACGCAATCGGTCGGGGTGCCATCGGTGATATAGCAATCCTTGTCGATTTTATGCACCCTCAGCGGTCGGTTCAAAGTCAAAGAATGAGAGCTGGCCGACTGCTCCTGGTCGGGCGCCACCATATACACGCGGGCTATCCGGGAAAGTCCCTTGAACAGGCACTTGATACCGTCGGAAAAATAACCGTCATCGTTGGTTATCAGGATAGTCTTCTTCTGCTCAGACATGCGGTACTTCCAGATTCTGCATGCGCCTCAGCATGAATATCTGCCCCCGGTGACGGGCCTGGTGTTCCACCACGTGCCAGACCAGCAGCGTTTGGATACCTTTTCATCGTAACCGGGAATAGCGTAAAAAACCCGGTCCCAATCGTCAATCGTTTCATTCTCAAGATAGCGGGAAAATTCATCAAAATAATGCTCTAATAATTTAAGTATTTCGGGCAAGGCAGTAATATTCTCAAATTTACTTTGATTAAATTCCGTCTCTTTTTTCAAAGCCACGACGGTAATCCACCAGTATTCCGTTTCTGCTATATGCACCAGCAGCCGGCCGATGGAATTGGCATGTCCCGGGGCGGTCCAGGCCAGCTGAGATGGGGTCAGGTCGGCAACGGCAGCCACCAGTTCCTCGCGGACGGTATAATAATTGGAAAATAACTCAGTTAATTTCATAAGGTTAAGTTTAATTTAGAAACCCTCAAAAAACAAGCGGAAGTTGTCAGGCCCAGATTCGTTTCCATATCTGGCGGATAAAACGCAGGGTGTCCTTGAGGGGGTTGATATAGGACGGGGAACCGTCGTAAATGGTCGAAATCGGGACCTCATCGATGGGGCAGTCCAGGGCGCCCATCTTGAAAAGCATTTCCGACTCGAAATCATATTTGACCGTTTTCAACTGAACCGCCTTCAGAATCGCGGTCGGCATAAGTCGAAAACCGGACTGGCTGTCGCGCACCCGCCGGCTGGAAAAAACAGAGATAATCAGTGAGGTGAGATTGTTGGACAGCCACCGCGGAAAAGGCATTTCCTCAAGCTTTATCCGGCGGGTCCCGATAAGCACCGTCCGACCGTCATCAGCCTCGAGAAAACCCTTCATCTCCTCGGGGGGGTGCTGCAGGTCGGCGTCGATGGTCAGGACCGACCGATAGCCCTTCTCGATGGCATACTCGAACCCGGCCTTTAGGGCCGCCCCTTTCCCCCGGTTGACCGGGAAGGAGATATAATTGACGTTTTCTTTTTTCAAAATATCGAGACCGTGGTCGGTGGAGCCGTCGTTGACAAACAACAGCTTTTCAGGAGCCACAATTTCCCGGCAACGCCGAATCAACTCGGGCAGATGCGGCGCGGCGTTATAGACCGGGACAATCACCAGCACGTCTTTGAAATTGGTATCCGTCATCTACTTATTATACATCGGGGATGAGGATTGCGATTAAAAAACCGCCGGGGCAAAAAAATGGTCGGAGCGAGCCGATTTGAACGGCCGACCTCTCGCACCCCAAGCGAGTGCGCTAACCTGGCTGCGCTACGCTCCGACACAATTTTATATCTGTTCGCGAAACAGGCTGAAAGCAGAAGAAATGTATCTAAAAATCCGAGAAATTCAAGAGAAAAATTTAAGGATATCCTCGATATCTCTTTTTATTTGACCGGTCAGGGTTTTTACGTGGGCGGACGAGACCATATGGGTTTGTTTCTCCGCGCCTTTTTTCATCATGAGTTTTGTCCTGGCGCCGGCGATAGTCAGTTTCTCCTTGGTTCTCAAGTGGTGGATCCGGTTAATCAGTTCAATATCTTTAGCGATGTAAAGCCTGTTTCCTCCTCTGTTTTTTTTCGGTTTTAAAACAGGAAATTCTTTTTCCCAGTATCTCAGCACATACGCCTCGAGCCCGGTAATTTTCGAGACTTCGCTGATGGAATAGTACCGTTTTTCATCTAATGTTTTTTTTGCCATGGTTACTCTATCCTAAACTAACCACTTATTGCCAAATTTCAGGTTTCAGGGTGCGGCCCATGAGATTTTCCACAGCTTCAGCGGGGGCAACGTTCTCAAAAAGTACGTTATAAACCGCCTCGGTGATGGGCATTTCCACCCGGTGCAACCGCGCCAGCTGATAACCGGAGCGGGTGGTTTCCACTCCCTCGGCTACCATTTTCATTTTTCGCAGGATTTCGTCCAGCTTCTCCCCTTTACCGATTCTTTCCCCCACCCAGCGATTTCGGCTGTGCCGGGAAATGCAGGTGGTGACCAGGTCGCCTATTCCGGACAGGCCGGCAAAAGTTTTGGGGTCGGCCCCCATGGAGATGCCTAGGCGAGTAATCTCGGCCATCCCGCGGGTCATCAGGGCTCCCTTGGTGTTGTCGCCCATCCCCAGGCCATCGGCGATACCGGCCGCGATAGCGATAATATTTTTCAGCGAACCACCCAGTTCCACCCCAATCAGGTCATGACACATATAGACCCGGAAGCTGTTGTCGCTGAATAGTTCCTGGACCTGCGTCACCAGTTCTTCCGATGACCCGGCCGCCACTACCGTGGTGGGCATATCCTGGATAACCTCCTCGGCGTGTGACGGCCCCGACATCGCAATAATTTTATCCGTAGCCAGGGGTGTTTCGTCGAGTATAACTTCAGACATACGTTTCAACGTTTTCTTTTCAATTCCCTTCGCCAGGCTGACCACTCCCCGCAGGTGCCCCACCCTGTCGCTGATACGGGTCAAGACTGAGCGAATAAACTGCGACGGTATCGCAACCACCAGTAACCGGGAGCTTTCGACCGCGCCCTCCAGGTCATTGGTGACCTTGATACTTTCGGCCAATTTCAGCGTCGGCAGCTTGTCGGGGTTGCCGCGCAGTTTGACCAGCTTTTCATAATCCTCGGGGAAATGCTCCCAGAGGGTAACCGGAAGTCCCTTCCTGTCCAGCAGATGGGCTACGGCCATGCCCCAGGAACCGCCGCCGAGGATGGTGACCGGCTCAAACATGCGAACCTACCCGGTTGGTATTGGACGGAAAGCTGAACCGGTTTTCTTTCCCGGTCAGCAGGCGGCCGATATTCTGGCGATGCGACAGAATGACAAGCAGGGCCACTAACACTGTCAGATAGAGATAAATATCGGCGACCTCTCTATTGAGCAGGAATTTCTCGACTAGGACCACTCCCGGCAGACAAATCGCGGCCAGTAGCGAGCCCAACGAGATAAAACGGGAAATAACCACCACCACCAGGAAGACGGTCAGACAGATTAACGTCTCCAACGGTAAAAGAGTAATCATCACCCCCAGCGAGGTATTGACCCCTTTGCCGCCCCTGAAACGAAGATAGACTGGAAAGAGGTTGCCTGCCACGGCGACCACCGCGCAGACAACCAGCAGCACATCCTTCGAGACCAATACCGGAGTAAACTGGTGGGCGATAAGCACGGCGGCGACCCCCTTGCCGATATCGAGCAGATACACCCAGACAGCGGCTTTCGGGCCGGCCACCCGCCAAACGTTGGTCGCCCCGATATTTCCCGAACCCTCTTGCCTGATATCGGGCACGCCGTATAGGCGCGCGATAAGCAGACCGAAAGGGATACCGCCCAGAAGGTAGGCAATAATAATCGGGGTCAGGGTAGCGACGAATTCCATATTTCTCCGTTTTTAAAGACTGGCAGATATTACCGGTTCGAACCTTTTACTCGGTTGTCACCGTGTCCTCGGGGAACAGCGTATCCGGCATCTCCGGCGCCGGCAGGTACTTTTCCAGGACGGGATAATAATCCGCCATCAATCGTTTCAGCTTTTCGACCTTCTCGGCACTTATTTCCTTATCTCCCATCATCACCTGGATTTGCTGGAAGAAGGCGGTGTATTTTTCGTAATCGATTTCTTCCTCGTTGAACTTGGTGACGAAAGCGTCGGTCATCGCGTTGAACTGGGTCGAATCGACGCCCTCGACGGGATTAGCGGCCAGTTCCGTTTTGAAGCCGTTAATAATCGTAACCACGCCCATCTTGGCCAGGTCATCCTTGTAAACGTAGCAGGTAATCCCGGCGATGATAATAATCACCAAAATCACGCCGGCCACGATGAGGCCTATCAGACAGCCTTTGGACATTCCTTTTTTCTGGTTTCCTTCCATAGCACCCTCGCTTTGAATTTTCTCAATATTTTATAATTTTTTAATTTCCTTTTAAATGGAATCCGACCATTCATATTTTTTATCAATAAATTCGAGCATAACGAAAAAGGGAGTTAAAATAGATAGGAATATAAACCGGTGCCGGTGATTCATTCTTTGTCCCCGGAAATCATATTAAGAGATTTATTAACAACCAATTTACCATATTCTTTGAAGCAAAGGATTAACTAATATATAATAAATAAGAAGCTCAAGATCAAGAGATTTAACACCCGTTAAAAAACCCGCCAGATAGCGGGTTTTTCATATTTTTATCTAACGAGCGCGGTAAGGTATTGATATTTTTGCTACTTAACGGTATTTACCGCGCGGCGGAAATTTTATTATTTGGTTTTGGACGTTTTCGTTTTGGCTTTCTTTTTACCTTTGGCGTCGGTTTTTTCTTTCGGTTTTTCGGTCAGCAGTTCCACTACCGAAAGAGGAGCGCCGTCACCGCGCCGCACGCCCAGCTTAACGACGCGGGTAAAACCGGAATCCCGGTCCTTAAACTGCGGGACCACATCTGCGTAAAATTTCTTGAAGATTTCCTTGACATGAATGGTCTTGGCTACCTGTCGTTTCGAAGCCAGAGTATCCTTTTTGGCGGTGGTGATCAAGCGATCCACCAGCGGCCGCAGGGCCTTGGCTTTGGCGTCGGTGGTTTTAATCATGCGGTGGGCAAACAACGACATGGCCATATTGGACAGCATCGCTTCCCGGTGTGACTTGGTCCGTCCTAACTTTTTAACTTTATCTTGATGACCCATTTTTTATTCACCGTTCCTAATTATTTGTCTGCAGTTCCAGGAATTTAGAGATATCCATCCCGAAGGAGAGATCCATCTGTTCCAGCAAAGTACCGATTTCGTTAAGTGATTTCCGTCCGAAATTCCGATATTTGAGCATATCCGACTCGGTCTTGGTGACCAGATCTCCCAGGGTTTGGATATTGGCCGCCCTCAGGCAGTTGGATGACCGTACGGACAGTTCCAATTCTTCGACCCGGGTTTTCAGCAGGGTGCGAACCCGCACCACTTCCTCGTCTTCCTCAGGCTCTTCCTCGACCATAATTTCCTCGTCCATATGAATAAAGAGCTGGAGATGGTCCTTAAACAGTTTGGCGGCATAGCTCAGGGCGTCTTCGGGCGTGATGGCCCCGTTGGTGGTCAGTTCGAGAATCAGACGGTCATAATCGGTCTTCTGACCGACCCGGGTATTTTCTACAAAATAGGAAACCTTGGTCACGGGGGAAAACAGCGAATCCAGGAAAACGGTTCCCACCGGAACATCGGGACGTTTGTTCATATCAGCGATATGGTAGCCGCGGCCGGAATCGATATCAATTTCCATTTCGAAAGTAACATCGTCGGTCAGCTCACAGATATGCAAATCGGGATTGAGAATTTCAATCTCCGGGTCACCCTCGAACATACCGGCGGTAATTTTACCTTTCTTCTCGACCTTCAACCTCAGCGAGCGCATATCATCGGCGTGCATCCGCGCGATGATATTTTTAACATTGAGGACTATGTCCGCAACGTCTTCATAGACGCCCTCGAGGGTCGAAAACTCGTGCAGGCAATTGGTAATCCGCATGGACACCACCGCCGCTCCCTGGATGGAAGACAACAGCATCCGGCGGAGGCTGTTACCCAGGGTAACGCCGTAGCCGCGTTCCAGCGGTTCGATAATGAAACGCGAATAGTTTTCGGTCGCCGAAGACTGGTCGTTTACGACCTCTTTGGGCATAGTGATTGGTTTCCACTTCATATTTTTTTTTATCCTCCCGACAGGGAAAAATTCCTATTTCGAGTAAAGTTCTACGATCAACTGCTCATTGGCCGTCAGCGGGATTTCCGAGCGTTTGGGAATTTCCAGAAGCTCGCCCTCCAGGGCCGCCTTGTTCAAACGCAGCCAGGGGATTTCGTCGCCGCGCCCGATTTTAAGGGCGGCGTGAATTATATCCAGCTTTTTCGATTTCTCTTTGACGCGGATAACTTCACTCGGCTTCACCTGGTAGGAAGGGATATCCATAATCCGACCGTCGATGGTAATATGGCGGTGCCGCACCAGTTGCCGGGCGGCCTTGCGCGAGGGCGCGAAACCCAGGCGGTAAACCAGATTATCCAGGCGGCGCTCCAGCATCTGCACCAGGTTCTCACCGGTAATACCGGTTCTGGAGTCGGCTTTCTTGAAATAGTTCTTGAACTGTTTCTCCAGAAGGCCGTAGGTGCGACGGACTTTCTGCTTCTCCCGCAACTGTAAACCGTAGGCGGAAACCTTGCGGCGCATGTTCTGGCCGTGCTGGCCGGGGGCGTACTGACGCCGCTCGATAGCACACTTGTCCGTCATACACCGGGCACCTTTTAAAAAGAGCTTTTCACCTTCACGACGACACAATTTGCAGTTGGCATCACGATAACGAGCCATTTATTCTCCTATAAATCAAAAATTCCTGAAAGTTAAACCCGACGGCGCTTCGGCGGACGACAACCGTTGTGCGGAATCGGGGTCACGTCTTTAATCAAAGTTATCTCCAACCCCGCGGCCGAGATGGAACGTACCGCTGCCTCGCGCCCGGAACCGGGACCCTTCACCCAGACCTCAACCTTGCGCAGACCCAGGTCCATGGCTTCCTTGGCCGCCCCGCTGGCCGCCATCTGGGCGGCGAAAGGAGTCGACTTCTTGGAACCCTTGAAACCGACCTTGCCGGCCGAGCCCCAGGATACCGCTCTGCCGTTGGAGTCCGTGATGGTCACGATGGTATTGTTGAAAGTCGCTTTGATATGGACGACACCGCTGGTATCGACCAGACGTGCTTTCTTCTTCGCAGTTTTCTTCTTAGGGTTTGCCAATTCTAACCTCTATATCAAATATTATTTCGCTACTTCTGTCCCGGAGGCTTTTTCTTCAGGCCGCCGATTGATTTCTTGGGGCCTTTCCGGGTTCGGGCATTGGTCTTGGTCCGCTGGCCGCGCACGGGCAGTCCCCGGCGATGGCGCAAACCACGGTAGGAACCAATATCAATCAAACGCTTGATATTCATGGAAATCTCACCGCGGAGCATACCTTCGACATGATAATCGTTCTCTATAACGCTGCGCAGCTTGGACACATCGTCTTCAGAAAGCTGATGCACCCGGGTGTCGGGATTGACGCCCGTTTTCTTCAATATCTGCTGCGCGTTATAAAGGCCAATACCGTAAATATAAGTCAGACCTATCTCGATCCGTTTCTCTTTGGGTAAATCAACACCGGCAATACGAGCCAATTTTAACTCCTCTTAATAAAATTAAAAATTTCAACCCTGGCGCTGTTTATGATTCGGGTTCTTGGAGCAGATAACCCTCAACACCCCGCGCCGTTTCACTATCTTGCAGTGTTCGCAACGTTTTTTAATCGAAGATTTTACTTTCATAACACTACCCGTTCAATCTTTGTTCATTTGTAACGGTAGGTAATCCGGCCGCGCGACAAATCGTAAGGCGACAGTTCCACCGTAACTTTATCCCCCGGCAGGATCTTGATAAAATGCATCCGCATCTTGCCGGAGATATGGGCTAATACTTTATGTCCATTATCCAACTCCACCCGAAACATTGCGTTGGGCAGGGGCTCGATAACCTTTCCTTCCACCGTTATGGTTTCTTCCTTGGCCATATATTCCCTTAACTTAAGGACAAAATATCCGGGCCGTTTTCCGTAACAGCCACGGTATGCTCGAAATGGGCCGACGGCAAACCATCGGCCGTCACCACCGTCCAACCGTCGGGTAGCGTTTTCACGTTGTAAGTGCCCATATTTATCATCGGCTCGATGGCGATCACTGTCCCGACTTTCAACACCGGTCCCTCATTGGGAGAACCGAAATTGGGCACCTGGGGTTCCTCGTGCATTTCACGGCCGATACCGTGCCCCACCAGCAGGCGAACGACCTCAAACCCGGCGTCCTCGGCGACTCGCTGGACGGCCGCGGAAACCTCACCTAATTTATTACCTTTTCTGGCTTTGTCAATACCGGCCAGCAGAGATTTGTAAGTCACGTCCATCAGGTGCTTCTTTTCCGGAGAAACCTCCCCCACCGCGTAAGTACGGGCGGAATCACCGTAAAAGTTATCGACAATCGAGCCGACATCAACCGAAACGATATCCCCTTCTTTAATCACTTTCTTGCCGGGGATGCCGTGCACGACCTCATCGTCGATGGAGATGCAGGCCGAAGCCGGGAAACCCTGATAATCCTTAAAACCCGGGATGGCGCCGGCGGCCCGGATAAAAGCCTCAACCAGGCGGTCGAGCTCGGTGGTGGTCATTCCCGGTTTGAGAACCTCGCCCACCATGTCGAGTGTCCGGCTCACCACCTGACCCGCCCGGCGCATGATTTCAATCTCATCCTTGTTTTTAAGAATTATCATCAAAATTTTTCTATTTGCCCAACGTCTCTATAATAGCGTTAAAAACATTATCCATCGTGTCCTCACCCCTTACCTCGGTCAAAATCGACTCCTTCCGGTAGAAATCGACAATCGGCTCGGTCTGTTTGCGGTAAACGTCAAGACGGTTGCGAGCGACACCTTCGGTGTCGTCGGCGCGGCCTTCCTGTTCGGCGCGGCCCTTGATGCGCTTGATGATCTCCTCGTCGGAAACCGCCAGCAGCACCGCCTTGTCCAGGGCGATATTGTTATTGCCAAACATCTGTTTCAGACTCTCCGCCTGGGGTATGGTCCGGGGAAAACCGTCCAGAATAAAGCCTTTGCTTAAATCACCAGAGGTTACTTTATCTTCAATCATTCCGATTATCAGTTTATCGGGCACCAGTTCTCCCATTTTCATGAACACTTCGGCTTTTTTACCCAGTTCAGTGCCGTTTTTCACGGCTTCCCGAAGCATATCACCGGTGGAGAGATGAACGATATTGAGTTTTTCCGCGACGCGTATCGCTTGCGTTCCTTTACCTGACCCGGGAGGACCCAAAAAGACCAAATTCATAGCTACATCGACCTTCCTCTAATTTTCCCTTTTTTCATGAAGCCGTCATAATGTCTCATCACCAGATGCGATTCAATCTGCTGGAGGGTATCCAGCGCTACGCCCACGACAATCAGAAGACCGGTACCGCCGAAGAAGAAGTTGACGTTGGCCCGGCCAATGAGTACCCAGGGCAGGATGGCGATGCAGGCAAAGAAAATAGCTCCCGGCAAAGTTATTCGCGTAAGAATTTTTTCAATGTAATCGGAAGTGTTCTTTCCGGGTCGAATGCCGGGAATATACCCGCCGTTCTTGCGCATATTGTCCGCCATCTCCATGGGGTTGAAGACAATCGCAGTATAGAAATAAGCAAAAAATATGATAATTATACCGTAAATAATCGAATACCAGAAAGCTCCCGGAGCCAGCCAGACCGCCATCAGGTTTTGCAGCCATTCCGTTTCGGGAAAGAGCTGGGCGACCGTGGACGGCAGGAACATAATCGACTGGGCGAAGATAATCGGGATAACGCCGGCCGAGTTAACGGACAGCGGCAGGTGGGTAGTGGCGCCGCCAAAGACCTTGCGGCCAACCACCTTGCGGGGATACTGCACCGGTATTCTCCGCTGCGCCCGCGTCATCAGAATAATCGCGGCGATAACGGCAATCATCATGACGACCATGATGATTTCCAGATAAATCGGCCGGGTGCCGTGCCACATGAATATCACTTCCTCGATCACGGCGTCGGGGAAGCGGGCGATAATGCCTATGAAGATGATCAGCGAAATACCGTTCCCGATCCCCTTCTCGGTAATCTGTTCCCCCAGCCACATGATAAATATCGTCCCGCAGGTAAACGTCAGAATGGTCAGCGGGATAAACCAGGTGGTCGACATGTGCACGGCCGGGATGCCGTTGAAGTTAATGGAGGTGATAAACACCGACGTTCCCCAGGCTTGCAGGGCGGCGATTAAAACCGTCAAATAACGAGTGTACTGAGTAATCTTGCGCCGACCTTCTTCACCCTCGCGCTGTAGCCGCTGCAGGTACGGGACAACCGCTCCCAGCAACTGGAGCATAATGGAGGCCGAAATATAGGGCATGATTCCCATGGCGAAAATCGTCGCTTTGGCGAAGGCCCCTCCAGCGAAGAGATCCAGGAGGCCGAAGATTGATTGCGACGAAAGAGCACTGGTTAGAATCGAGCCGTCCACGCCCGGGGTCGGGATATGCCCGCCGATACGATAGACAACTAATAGGCCAAGAGTAAATAAAATCCTTTTCCTCAGCTCTTCAACCTTGAAGATTGACTTAAAAGACTCTAACACTAGCTCACCTCGGTCTTTCCGCCTGCCGCTTCGATTTTGGCAACAGCTGATTTACTGAAAGCTGCGGCTTTAATCGTAAAAGCCTTTTCCACCTCACCTTTACCAAGAATTTTTATCGGAATTTTCGTGTTTTTGACCAACCCGGCTTTTTGCAGCGTTTCGCCGGTAACTTCCCCGGCATCACACCTGTTCAGGTCGGCCAGGTTGACAATCTGATATTCTTTCTTGAAGATATTAGTAAAGCCAAATTTCGGCACACGACGGTGCAATGGCATCTGTCCGCCTTCAAACCCGATTCTCTTCGTGAAACCGCTACGGGAACGCTGGCCTTTATGCCCCCGACCGGAGGTTTTGCCCAAACCACTGCCAGACCCGCGACCAACCCGCTTGCGGTTTTTCTTTGAACCTTTCGGCGGCTTTAAATCATGTAATTCCACTGCAAGCCTCAATATCTAAAATATGTTTAATCTATCTCTTTCACCGTAATCAGATGGGCGACCGCCCGGACCATACCCCGAATCTGGGGCGTGTCGTTATGGATTACGGTACGACGAATTTTTCCTAAACCAAGAGCCTCGATAGTGCGTTTCTGAGGCTCCTTGCGGTCAATAGTACTTTTAATCTGCGTTATTTTCAGTCTGCCCATTTTCAAGACCCTTCACTTATCGGGATCAGGCTTCCTCGCGGAGACTGATTTCCTGTTTTTTAGTGCGTAAGTTCATAAGACCATTCATGGTCGCTTTCACCACGTTGTTGGGATTACGGCTGCCCAGCGCTTTAGCCAGGATATCCTGGACGCCCAGGGCTTCCAGAACCGCCCGGGCAGCGCCGCCGGCAATCACGCCGGTACCCGGCGAGGCCGGGCGCATAACCACGGTCGAGGCCCCGAACACCCCGTCGATACGATGGGGGATGGTTCCCTTGATCAGGTTAATCTTGACCATACTGCGCTTGGCGGCCTCGGTCCCTTTGCGAATCGCTTCCGAGACCTCGGAGGCTTTGCCCAGTCCGATACCGACCTTGCCTTTTTTGTCGCCGACCGTGACCAGCGCCGTAAAACTGAAACGCCGACCGCCCTTGACTACCTTGGCAACCCGGTTCACATTGATTACTTTTTCCTCGAACTCGAGGGAATCCATTTCAAATTTCGCCAATCTTTACCTCACCTATATAAGTGACCAACATTTTTCAATTAAAATTTCAAGCCGCCTTTGCGGGCACCTTCCGCCACCGCCTTGACCCGGCCGTGAAACCGGTACTGGTTGCGGTCGAAGATGACTTTTTCGATACCCTTGACCTTGGCCAGTTCGGCTATTTTCATGCCGACTTTCCTGGCCGCCTCGGTCTTCTTCTCGGTGGGTTTGATGTCCTTGAGCATTTCCTTGGAATTGGACGCCAATCCGACCAGGGTAATCTTCTTCTCGTCGTCGATAATCTGAACCGTGACATTCTTCAACGACCGGGAAACGGTCAACCGGGGGCACTCGGGAGTGCCGAAAATCTTGCCCCGTACCCGCCGCCGCCGACGTTCAGCTTTCTTGTTCTTTACAATATTTTTATCCGCCATTTTACCACACCATTAAATTAACCAGCAGTTTTACCGGCCTTGATTCTGACCTGTTCATCGATATACCGAACTCCCTTACCCTTGTAGGGTTCGGGTTTCCGGAAAGAACGAATTTTGGCCGCCGTCTGGCCGACCAATTCTTTATCGATACCTTCTACTATAATCTTACTTTCCTTGGGCAGGACACTGACGAAAATTCCCTCCGGCGGTACAAAAATAATCGGATGGGAATAACCCAGATACAAAACCAGGCTGCGTTCCTTGATCTCCGCCCTGTAACCGACCCCGACCATCTTCAGTTCGCGCTTGTAACCTTCCGTAACACCCACCACCATATTGTTGATTAGCGACCGGGTCAAACCGTGCAGCGCCCGGTGTTGCTTGGTTTCGGAGAGACGCTTCACCAGGATTTCCCGCTCCTCGACGGCTACTTGCATGGCCGGATGGAGCACCCTTGTTAACGTCCCCTTGGGACCCTTAACGGTGATGTCGGAGCCCTTGATTTCCACCTCTGTCTTTTCCGGTATGGGAACCGGCATTTTCCCTATTCGAGACATTATCCAAACCTTCCTTTACCAGCACCTTAACAAGATTTCGCCCCCGACGTTCTTCTTGGTGGCGTTATAATTGGTCATCACGCCGGACGAGGTCGATATAATCGCCATCCCCCGGGTGTTAAAGGTCAAGCGCCGCACCCCCTCGGCATCAAGGTATCTCCGCAAACCGGGGCGAGAAACCCTCTGGAGACCCTTGATAACCGGCGAATCACCGCGAGCATAGCTCAGATAAACGCGCAGGATTCCCTGCTTATTATCCGGCAGCTCGATGACGTCGCGAATATATTTCGTCTCCTTGAGGATTCTGATAATCTCACGCTTTAGATTCGAGGCGGGAATATCCACCGCCGGCTTCTTGGCCTTCAGGGCATTCCTGATCCTCGTCAAAAGATCAGCGACCGGGTCGGTCATCGTCATAAGTCACTTCTCCAAATATAAAACTTTACCAACTAGCTTTAACCACTCCGGGGATTTCACCGGACAGGGCCATCTCCCGGAAACAAATACGGCACATACCGAAGCGGCGCATATAAGCCCGGGGCCGGCCGCAGCGACGGCAACGGCTATAGGTCCGCACTTTAAATTTCGGTTTGCGTTTCTGCTTTTCTATCAAACACTTCTTAGCCATTATACTCCTACTTGCGGAAAGGCATTCCAAGTTCAGTTAACAGCTGACGAGCTTCCTCGTCTGTTTTGGCGGTGGTTGTAATGGTCACCGTCATACCGCGTACTTTATCTACTTTATCATAATCGATTTCCGGGAAAACCAGTTGTTCTTTCAGACCCAGGTTGTAATTGCCCCGTCCGTCAAACGATTTGGGGCTGATGCCCCGGAAATCGCGTATACGGGGCATGGCAACGTTAACCAGGCGATCCAGGAACTCGTACATTATTTTCCGGCGCAGAGTAACCATGCAACCGATGGGGTTACCCTGACGAAGCTTAAAATTCGAGATGCTTTTCTTGGCCTTGGTCACCACCGGTTTCTGACCGGTGATAGTCGTCAAATCGGCCACCGCCGCCTCCAGGGTTTTGGCGTTCTGAAGAGCCTCGCCAACCCCGATATTAACAGTAATCTTGCTCAACTGCGGCACTTCCATAACGGAGCCGTAGTTGTTATCCTTCATCAACTTGGGGCGAATCTCGTTAAGATATTTTTCCTTTAATCTGGCCATATCCTAAACCTTTAAATTTCCTCTCCGGTCTTGAGACAAATCCTGATTTTTCTTTTCTTGCCACCTTCGTCGATTGCCCGCGAAGAAAACTTGGTGGGAGCCGACAGAGATGAATTATAGAGCGCCACGTTGCTTATCTGGATGGGGTTTTCCAAGGTAATCACGCCGCCCTTGGGGTTCTTCTGCGAAGGCCGCTGATGCTTCTTCTTCATGTTGATACCTTCCACCAGAAGAACGTTCTTCTTGACATCGACATGCAAAACCCGACCGGTTTTCCCTTTGTACTGTCCCGTGCGGACAAATACAGTATCACCTTTTTTTATTCTCATAACAAATGCTTCCCTCTTAGATAACCTCGGGTGCGAGGGATATTATCTTCATAAACTGTTTATCACGTAATTCGCGAGCGACGGGGCCGAAAATACGGGTTCCGCGGGGTTCGTTCTGATCGTTGATGATAACCGCGGCGTTGTCACTGAAACGTATCAGAGAACCGTCCTTGCGCTTGAGCTCGGCTTTCGTCCGAACCACCACCGCTTTGCATACCTCCGACTTTTTCACCGTCCCGCCGGGAATGGCTTCCTTTACCGTAACCACGATGATATCCCCGACAGAAGCGTATCTTTTCTTGCTGCCCCCGAGGATACGGAAACACATAGCTCGCTTGGCGCCCGAATTATCAGCCACAGACAAAACTGTATATTCCTGAATCATTTTTTAAAACCTCTTTAGAGTATTCCCGGCCTATTCAGCCTTTTCCATAATTTCCACCAGGCGCCAGCGCTTGGTCTTGGACAACGGCCTCGTCTCCGTAACCTGTACCAGATCCCCCTCCTTGGCCTCGTTCTTTTCATCATGGGCGTAAAGCTTCGAAGAAGTCCTGATTGTCTTCAGGTAGAGAGGGTGCTTCATGGTCCGGTCAACACGGACGACAATACCCTTGTTCATCTTGTCGGAGACAACTCTTCCGATACGCACTTTTCTCGTGCTTCGTTGCGTCTTATCAGCCATTGCTTTCTTCCTTATTCACCTTTTCTTTTTTCGGCTTATCGGTGTCCGCCAGAATGGATATCTTGCTTTCCGCCAGTATCCGCACACCCGATTCGTCCTCTTTCAATATTGTCAGCACGCGGGCAATTTCACGGTCTATCTGCCGCGTCCGTAGGGGGTTGTCCAGCGATTTAATCGACTTGCGCATTCTGAGGTTGAACAGCTCTTCATCGAGGTCCTGTTTATGCTGGAGGAGTTCCGACCTGGTTAATTCTCGCATTTCACGTAATTTCATACTAATTAAACTCCCTCGGTATCAGCCCGGGTCACAAATTTAGTTTTAAGAGGCAATTTGTTCGCCGCCAGGCGCAGAGCTTCGTTGGCCAGGCTTTCACTCACCCCTTGAATCTCAAAGAGGATCCGGCCGGGCTTGACGACCGCCACCCAGTATTCCGGGGCGCCCTTACCCTTACCCATCCGGGTCTCGGCGGGTTTTTTGGTGACGGGCTTATCGGGGAAAATACGAATCCATATCTTCCCGCCCCGCTTGATATGCCGGGTCATGGCGATACGCGCCGCTTCGATCTGGCGATTGGTAAGCCAGCAGGGTTCCATCGCTTTAAGACCAAAATCACCGAAATCAACCGTGAAGCCGCTCTTGGCTTTGCCTCTCATGCGGCCGCGCTGGGTCTTTCGGAATTTGGTCCTCTTGGGCATTAACATACTTATATCTCCAACAAACTGCTTTTATTCCGTCTTCTTGTCATTCTTGGCGTTATCGGCCTGGGTCCTGTCCGACGCCTTATTGTCCTGAGTGTCTTTAGACGTAACCTTACTGGTTACTTCTCTCTTATTTTGGTCCCTGGGGTTTCTGTTCATTTCCGGCCGGCGTCCTTTCGGCGGCGGCTGGTCACCCCGGGTTGCCTGACCGCTGCGCCGCACCCGTCCGCGCGGCCTTTTCCGCTGCTCGCCCCGGGTGTCTTTACCGCGCCTGGCGCGGGCGGCGGGAGCCGCATCCTGAACGGTTTCCTGGGTGGTTTCATCTTCGGTCATAAATTTACCCGTCTCCAGAACCTCGCCGCGGCAGATCCAGACCTTGACGCCGATACAGCCGTAGGTGGTTGCCGCCGTGGCGGTGGCATAGTCGATATCGGCCCGCAGGGTGTGCAGGGGGGTCCGGCCCTCTTTGTATTTTTCCGTTCGGGCGATTTCCGCCCCGCCGAGACGTCCGGCACACTGCACCTTGATACCCTGAGCGCCCATTTTCATGGTGGCGCCGATAGCTTTCTTCATCGCTCTCCTGAATGATACCCGGCCCTCCAACTGGCGGGCGATGGATTCGGCCACCAGGCGGGCGTCCAGTTCCGGCCGCCGGACCTCGACGATATTCAACATGATATCCTTCTTGGTCAACAGCTGCAACTCTTCGCGGAGCTTGTCCACTTCCGACCCGCGGCGACCGATGACGATCCCCGGCCGGGCGGTCATGATATCCACGGTCACCTTCTTGGGAGCCCGGGATATGATGACATTGGCGATACCGGCATTGTCAAGTCGCCGATTGATATAGCGCTTGATCATCATGTCTTCATAAACCAGATCGGCGAAATTGCGATCCGAAGCATACCACCGGCTATTCCAGGACTTGATAATCCCTAAACGAAAGCCTATAGGGTTTGTTTTCTGACCCAAATTTATCTCCTCAAGATCGTTAAATTACTTTTTGTTTCTTGGTCGCTGCCTTCTTAGCCTTGGTGTCCGTCTTGCCGGCCGAACCTTTCTTGGAGGCAGCCTTTTTCTCTGTCTTTTTCTTTTTATCTTTAGCTTTTTTGAGCTTTTTGACGGCCGTCTTTTTGGTAGCGGCTTTGGCCTTGGCTTCTTCCAATACTCTTTCCTTGTAAGTCTTGGCCTGTTCTTCGAGAATCACCGTCAGATGACAGAAACGTTTCCGGTAACGGTAAATCCGGCCCATCGATTGAAAGCGGATCCGCTTGGCCGTGGGGGCGCTGTCAACCATGATATTTTTCACGAACAAATCTTCCGGCCGCAACTGGTCGGTACCTTCCAGCGACAGGGCGTTGGCGGCCGCCGACTTGAGCGTTTTGGCCAGGTGATGAGCGGCAATCCGCGGCGTGAAATTGAGGATATTCAAAGCCTTTTCAATCGGCATACCCTTGACCAAGTCAGCCACCAGGCGCATCTTACGCGGCGGGATACTGACATACCTCAATTTTGCGGTAGCTTGTATCGACATAACGCACCCTATCCTTTCAGCGCCGAACTGCGTTCAACCAACTTACCGCCGTGCCCGCGAAAAGTACGGGTAGGCGCGAACTCACCCAGTTTATGGCCGACCATATTTTCCGTGATGTAAATCGGGACAAACTTCTTGCCGTTGTGCACGGCCAGGGTGTGTCCGACGAACTCCGGACTGATGGTCGAACGCCGCGACCAGGTTTTTATAACTTTCTTTTCACCGGTCTGATTAAGAGCTTCCACTCTCATCAGAAGCTTTTCTTCTATAAAGGGACCTTTTTTAAGCGAACGGGGCATAGGAATACTCCACTATAAGCTCTTTTTCTTCCTGCGGTCTTCGACAAGGTGAGCCGTCGATTTCCGCTTTTTTCTTGTTTTATAACCCTTGGTGGGCTTACCCCAGGGGGTGCAGGGGTGCCGGCCGCCGGAGCTGCGGCCTTCGCCGCCGCCCATCGGATGGTCGACCGGGTTCATGGCCACACCACGGACCGAGGGACGAACCCCCCGCCAGCGCGATGCGCCGGCCTTGCCCCAGACCACGTTCTTATGGTCAATATTGGAGACCTGGCCGATAGTGCCGTAACATCTGGTAGATACGGTGCGGACTTCCCCGGAGGGCATCTTCAAAATAACTTTGTCGCCTTCGCGGGCCATAATCTGCACCAGGGAACCGGCGCTGCGGGCCATCTGGGCGCCCTTGCCGGGTTTCATCTCAATGTTGTGCACGATGGTGCCCAGCGGCATCTTGCCCAGGGGCATGGCATTACCAACCCGGATGTCCACGCTCTCCCCGGACATCACCTGGTCGTCAACCTTCAAATCCGCCGGGGCGACGATATACCTTTTCTCGCCGTCGACATAATGCAACAGGGCTATCCGGGCCGAACGGTTGGGATCGTACTCAATCGAGGCCACCCGGGCCGGAATACCGTACTTGTCGCGCTTGAAATCAATCATCCGGTAATGCCGCTTATGACCGCCGCCTCGACAGAAAGCGGTTACCCGCCCCTTGTTGTTGCGGCCACCGCTCTTCTTGAGCGGTTTGAGCAACGACTTCTCGGGAACCATCGAGGTTATATCGTCGAAAGTCGGCACCATGCGGAATCGTAATGACGGTGTCGTCGGGCGAAATTTCTTTAATGCCATAATCTATCACCACTCTTAAACGTTATCGAAAATTGATATAACATTATCTTTCTTCAATCTCACAATAGCTTTTTTCCAGCAGGACGTCTTCCCCGAATAACGGCCCATCGTCCGAATCTTGCCGGGGACCACAATCGTGCGCACCGAAGCCACCTTGACCTTGAAAGCCTTTTCCACGGCTTCCTTTATCACCGGTTTGGTCGCCTGTTTGTCAACCTCGAAAACGTATTCGTTGTTTTTCTCCCGTAGCCGGGTGGTGCGCTCGGTTGAAATGTGCGACTTGATGATTTTACGCGGGTCCATACTCATACCATCACCTCCTGAACCTTGTCCAGCCCGGCTTTGGTAAAGAGAATATAATCGGCGTCGAGCATTTCGTAACCGCTGGCCAGATTGGCGCGGCTATACTTGACCTTCTTCAAATTGCGGCAGGACAGTAACAGCTTCTCGTTTTTGCCCTCGTCGAGGATCAGGCATTTCTTGCCGTCCAGCTCCAGCTTGGTCAGAACACTCAAAACCGTCTTGGTTTTAATCTCATCCAGTTCGAATTTCTCGAGTACCTTAATTTTTTCCGACCGGGCCTTATCGGACAGCACCGATTTCAGGGCCAGGCGTTTCATCTTGCGCGGGAACCTGGAACCGTACAAGCGCGGGTGTGGACCGAATACGATCCCCCCGCCGTGCCACAGCGGCGAGCGAGTCGTCCCGGCCCGGGCGCGCCCGGTACCTTTCTGACGCCAGGGTTTGCGCCCCCCGCCCCGAACATCGCTGCGGGTCTTGGTGGCGGCGTTTCCCTGCCTCTGCATGGCCAGGTAATTGACGATGTACTGGTGGACAACCGCCTCGTTCGGCTCGATCTCGAAGATCTCCGGCTTTAATTCAACCGTCCCGACTTCGACGCCATCCTGATTGTATACCTTCACATTCATGTTATCTCATCCACTATAATCTGCTGCGGTTCGATTTGCGAACCTTTAACAGAGCCCCCCGATGGCCGGGTACGGCTCCCTTTACGAGAATTAAATTTTCACTTTCGATAATCTTGACCACTTCAAGATTCAAAACGGTCACCTTGTCCTTGCCCATCCGGCCGGCCATTTTCATACCTTTGAAAACGCGCGCAGGATAGGAAGACTGGCCGATAGAGCCCGGAGCGCGCCAGCGGTCGGATTGACCGTGGGTCTTGTTGGCACCCTGAAAATGATGCCGCTTCATGCTCCCGGCAAAACCCAGGCCCCGCGAAATGCCGCTCACGTCAACCCGCTCCCCGACATGGAAAATATCCACTTTGAGGCTGCCGCCGACTTCCAGTTCGACCTCGTCGTATCTGACCTCCCGAAGGAATTGGGTTGGCTCGATACCGGCCTGTTTGAACTGACCGGTAAGCGGTTTGGTCACGCGGCTTTTGCGGCGGACGCCAAAGCCCACCTCGTAAGTCTCATAACCGTTTTTTTCAGTCGTTCTGCGGGCGACCACCGGGCAGGGACCGGCCTCGATTACCGTTACCGGTATTGCCTCGCCGTCCTCGTGGAATATCCGGGTCATCCCGATTTTTTTACCTAAGATTTCTTTCATAATCAAAAACCCGTCAGGTTTTAATTTCCACGTCAACTCCAGCCGGCAGGTTAAGCTTCATAAGGGCGTCAACCGTTTGCGGGGTGGAATCATAAATATCAATCAAGCGTTTATGCACTCTGGTCTCAAACTGTTCGCGCGACTTTTTGTCGACGTGAGGGGAGCGTAAAACCGTGTAAACCGTTCTCTTGGTCGGCAGCGGCACCGGGCCTACAATCTTGGCCCCGGTACGAATTACCGTCCGGGCTATCTCTTTGGTCGATTTGTCCAGAGAGTAATGGTCATATGCCTTCAGCCTGATTCTGATTTTTTGCACTTCCATAATTAATTTACCAATTTAACCTTATTCCGTAATTTCCGCGATAACGCCGGCGCCGATGGTGCGGCCGCCCTCGCGAATCGCGAAACGAAGCTCTTTCTCCATCGCGATCGGCGTGATTAACTCTATTTCCATCGTCACGTTGTCGCCCGGCATCACCATCTCAACTCCCTCCGGCAACTTCGCCACCCCCGTCACGTCCGTCGTCCGAAAATAAAACTGCGGACGATAGCCGTTGAAAAACGGCGTGTGACGACCACCTTCTTCCTTCGTCAATACATAGACCTCGGCGTTGAACTTCCGGTGTGGCGTCACCGAACCCGGCTTCGCCAAGACCATCCCGCGCTCCAGACTATCCTTGTCCACACCGCGAAGAAGCAAACCTACGTTGTCGCCCGCCTGCGCCTGGTCAAGAAGCTTGCGGAACATCTCAACGCCCGTTACCACCGTCTTGCGCGTCTCGCGGATGCCCACGATCTCTACCTCTTCACCCTGCTTGATGATGCCGCGCTCTACACGTCCCGTGCCTACCGTGCCGCGACCCGTTATCGAAAATACATCCTCTACCGGCATCAAAAAAGGCTTGTCCGTCTCGCGCTTCGGCTCCGGAATATAAGTGTCGCAGGCCTCCAGCAATTCAAAAATCGACTTGAAAACCGGGTCATCCCACGACGTCCCCGCCACACCCGCCTGCATCGCCTGCAAAGCCGAGCCGCGGATCACCGGAACATCGTCGCCCGGAAACTTGTACTTGCTCAATAACTCGCGAACCTCCAACTCCACCAGATCCAGCAACTCCGGATCGTCTACCATGTCCACCTTGTTCATGTAAACAATGATGAAAGGCACTCCCACCTGACGAGCCAGCAAAATGTGCTCCCGCGTCTGGGGCATCGGACCGTCTGAGGCCGACACCACCAATATCGCACCGTCCATCTGCGCCGCGCCCGTGATCATGTTCTTCACGTAATCCGCGTGACCCGGACAGTCAACGTGAGCGTAATGACGTTTGTCCGTCTCATACTCAACATGCGCCGTCGCAATCGTGATACCACGCTCCCGCTCTTCCGGTGCGTTGTCAATCGAATCAAATGAACGGATGGCCGTCTTGTTCTTCTGGGCCATCACCATCGTTATCGCCGCCGTTAACGTCGTCTTACCATGATCCACGTGACCTATCGTTCCCACATTAACGTGCGGCTTCGACCTGTCAAATTTCTCCTTTGCCATCGCCTCGGAATTCCTCCAAATTTATAAA
>Ga0210003_1000541_pt1 | contig 34060 bp, 28 predicted proteins | sample LantaG_FD_182804 | JGI IMG/M metagenome (GOLD analysis project Ga0210003, IMG submission 182804) | Deep subsurface microbial communities from Baltic Sea to uncover new lineages of life (NeLLi) - Landsort_02402 metaG (SPAdes) (version 2) | ecosystem: Environmental > Aquatic > Marine > Oceanic >...
CTCTACCTTTATGTTCTTTTATAAGCTTTTCGAAACGCTGCTTGTATCTGAGTTTTTTCTCCTCCAGGTTTTTCGCCCCCCTGAAATTCCGGCAGAAATTACATACACCCTCCTCATCGAATCTAATCCCGGGAAAAGTTTCAGGCAGCACACAATTTATGCATCTTTTCATATTATATTCCCTTTTATAAAAGTGCCTTGTATTCCTTCTTATTTTCTTAAAGAAACGGCGGAAGCATCCTTAGATACTCTGTCGCTTTATGCTTAGCAGCAAAATCCCTGAAAGCTCTCTCAACCTGTTCTTCATCTAATCCCATGACTTTGCACACATCTTCGTACGAAACTCCATTCTCCCAGGCATACAGCAACATGTCTAATTTATCAAAAGGCATGCGGAAATAAAACTCCTCGTCGCTCACATCAAAACTGAATGTGTCAGGACTGGGAGTCCTTTGTATGATTTCCTCGATGACACCCAGATACTCAGCAAGCTCACACACTTGACTCTTATAAAGATGGCCAATGGATTCAATATCCACACCGGCGTCTCCATATTTTACGAAACATCCCTGCATGAGTTCGCTTTTATTTGTTGTGCCGCAGACAAAATAATTCATCTTTTCAGCATAATAATAAAGATGTACCATCCTTGTTCGCTGCTTTGTATTCGTTGCTGCAACAATGCCGTTCAACATTTCCTTTTTAAGCCTCGCCGACTTCACGCCTCCCTTCCCATCGTCCACCGTGAGGGTGAAAAAATTAAATGCATCTCTGGATAGCAAATCAGGAGGCAGTGTTATTTTCAGTCTATACTGCTCATCATATTCAGGGAAAATTTCCCTTATAACCTTATCCCTCCTCTCATAGGTTCCAATACTTTCAAGCACCGTTGTTATATCGACGACCTCTGTTTTTATTCCCATTTTCAGGGCATGTTTCACTGCATATTTCCTGCTTTTGGGACTGGATTCCCTCTCCGGGAGGATCAAACCGAATACCCTCTCTTTTCCAAGTGCCTTCACGCACAGCTCAGCACACACGGCAGAATCAATGCCACCGCTCAAGCCCACAACAGCACCTTCTCGTTTCATGGAAAGCTGCTGCTTACGGATAAAGCCACAGATCTGTTCCTCTTCTTTCTTGCAGTTAATTTTAAGAATATCTTTTCTAAATTTCATAATTTTTCTGCTTTCGCCTCCTGCCTACTGAAAAAATGGTACCTGGTACCTTAGGCCTTTTTTTTCGCTATTTTCCTATTAATAAAAGATTTAAGTTTATTCAGTGAATCTAAATTGTCAGGGATGACTTCCTCATCTTCCACCCTGATATTAAACGTCTCTTCGATAAATTCCAGAAGCTCCAGTATCCCGGTTGAGTCAATAATGCCCTTCTCCATGAAGGAATCATCATTCTCAAATGCATCCAGTCCTGCTGACGGCAGAAAGTTTTCAACTATAAAATTTCTTAATACTTCTTCCATGTCGTCTGCAGCTTTACGATTTATATTCTCAGTCATTTTTCCCTCTTGCCTGAATCATTCATGCTAATTCCCTTCATCATGTCTTATTCTTATACATAAAAATAAAATGGTCAATAAAAAAAAGAGGACAGGCGGCTTCTCGGACACCCAAAAAGCCGCCTGTCCCCTGTTTGTTACTTGATACTACTTACTGCCAACTAAAAAAGCAGTCTATCTATCTCTTTTAGACTGAAAATGGTACCTGGTACCATTTTGCTTACTGTTATTTTGTCTTTCAACTGCTTACTGCCGACTGCTTACTGAAAAACTGAATGCCTAAAAAAGGTACCAGGTTCAAGAAGAGTACCTTGTATTTTTTTTTGCCTTTTCGAAAAGCTGTACCTGGTACATTTTTCACTGCCTACTGCCTACTGGACACAGCGTCCCAGTTCAAAGCTGTTAATTCCACATCCCTGTTTAGAGGAGTCACGGTGAGTCTGTTATTTCCAATTTTCGTACCAAGTCTAAGGGATACAACGCCATTCTCATCCTTAAGGTAATCTTCCCAAACAACTCTTCCGTTAAAGACAATTGTGATGAGTGGAGCAGTTTCTGCTGCCGTCCATATCGCATCCTCATTAGCTACTACAGCCATTAAACCTTTCGCTTTCGCATCATCCACATAACCCATGGCCTCTCTCGCTCCAGCTTCATCCATGCTCGCAATTCGCCCCAACTCCTCACTCCTCGTACCTATCCTCACTTTCCCTGCTTCCCAGTCTCTCTTAAAATGCAGTTCAAAAACCGTATCTCTTCCATCTAAAATCAAATCCTTTGAAAAAGTCCTCCCCTTCCTTATCAACGGCCTCCTCACCACATCTTCCCTCAAACTCAAAATCCCATCTATCTTCTTATTCATCTCTTTCAGGTTATCTTCTTCATTCAACCGCTCATAATTCACACGCAGTCTCAACAACACCCTCAAATTCTCAGGCTCAATCTCAAGAGCTTTCTTATAAACTTCCTCTGCATTATAGATAAAATCAACCTTTTGATATGAGTCACCCACAATCCTCAAAAATTCTACATAGTCTTTCTTATTCTCATCCGGCACCACAACAAAACTCTTCTCCATCAGCTCCCAAACTCTCATTATTTCCCTGTACCGGCTTTGCTTGAAGTAAAGCAGTGCCTCAAACGCAAGCTGTCCAAGGTCATCAAATTCCGCACCCAATTTCTCCTTAATTAAACCCCGTTTCCTGAGATAAGACTCAAGCTCACCACACACAGACGTACTTTTCTCCATCTCCAGATACTTACGCAGATAGCCTTCGACCTCTTTCAACGGCCTGCCTTCGGCTATCCTGCATTTTGCAAGCTTCAGGTATGCTGATTTCAGCATCTCATCAAGCCCCGCACCATCTATCTGCTTCTCACCTATAAAGTCCTGGTAGAATCTGATCCTTCCAACCCCATTCACAAAAGACTGATAATGTTTAAAAGCATCTTTTACCTTTAAATATAGGAAAGCATTTTCTCCCAAACTATACTCATTCTTTGCCTTCTTAAATTCCAAAAAGTCAACTTTCGCCAGGTATCTCTGCCGCTCTTCACGAGAAAGCGATTTCTCACCAAGAAACTTCGCATACATCCCGTACATCTGTATATCTTCAGGAATTACTGCATCTATGACATCATAGTCCCTGACATTCATTTCCCAGTTGTGCATCAGACTTTGAAGCCTTACCCCGTTTTTACTTTCCATGACCCTCCGCAGAAAATCCAGGGCAAATTCCTTATCCTCTTCTGAAAGAATCTGCCATTGAGAAAGAAATATCCTCCCAACCTCAAAATAAATCTGGCTGTTATGGCCTGCAAGAAGAGCTGCCTTTCGGTATTCTTCAAAGACCTTGCTGTAAAGGTTGCGGCCCGCGGAGGCATCACCACTGCCTCCGGCAGCATCACTGTGGGTACTTTCAGGGATATATCCCATATATTGAACTGCCTGGGCATAATTGAAGTGCGCATATTTACTTGCAGGGTCCAACCGTATTGACCGCTCATAACTCCGTGCAGCTTTCTTAATATTCCCTGCCATCTGCACAGAATCATCCAGACTCTTTACTCCCCTTTCAAAATAAAGCTTTCCCATTTCATAATAAACAAGCTCATTCAAGGAATAAGCTCTTCCTGCTTTCTCCAAGAGCCTTATTTTTTGCCCCTCATCCTCAGTCTTCACTGCCCTGTAATAAAGATGGGAATTCCAGTAAATCAAAATGCTCAACACTGCTGCTGCAGCCAGTACTCCAATTCCCAGCACCCTCTTCCAGTTTTTATTAAAAGAGGTGCCGAGTACGTTTTTGCCAGATTGAACTTTTTTTATGGAAAACTCACCAATTACTTTTTTTACTAGCTTTTTTACTTCATACTGCATACTGTCTCCTGTTCTTTGGCTGCCTATTGCGGTCTTTTATCTAAAATGCCTCTTTTCGCCCCCCGAAAAGGCGTGTTTAAGGCCTTATTTTCGCTCAAATTTAAGGTTAATCACTTTAATATGTGTTAGATAGCTCGGTCTGACCCCCCGATTACCCCCGATTTCTCCCTTATAATGGATATTTTTTCCTTATTTTGTTCACTACAATAAATATACTGCATAAAATTATGTTTCGCGAGCTGATTTTAGTGGAACTTTTTTGAAGAATCTGCCATTGAGAAAGAAATAGCAAAAGGTACCAGGTACCAATCTTAACGGTATTATTTCTTGGGAAAAAAGGTACCAGGTACCTTTTTTACTGCTTTTTGCTTTTTACTACTTACTCCTACTGCAGACTGATCTTTCCTTGCCAACTGCCTACTGCCTACTGGTCTTTTCCGGTAAAACGCAATAACCGCACTCAGAGAAAGCACCACGCTGAACAGAAGCATATTCGCTGGAATATGCAGATTAAAGTCCCCGATACTGTGAATCAGTATCAGAACAACCGAAATCATCCCTCCAAGCGCAAGTCCTTTCACCTCAGGATGCTGCCTGTCTTTCCAAACAATAAAAGTCTTTACAAGCACAAACAAAATCCCGCCCAGAAGCAAAACCATCCCCAGCCACCCGACTTCGCTAAGATACTCCAGGTAGTCATTGTGTGCGTGCGAGAAATGGCTTGTGCTTTTCCAGCTTTCCTCATAAGCAGGATAAACCGATCCAAAAGTCCCGAGCCCGCTTCCAAACAAAGGATAATCCGCACTTATCCCCACTGTATTCGCCCAGACAACCGGCCGCCCTTCGGCAAGCACCTTATCCAGCGCAAACCTCTCAACTGTGGCGCTAATCCCCATATACAGAGAAATAAAAATAACGGCCAGAAACGTTAGCTTTAAAAATCCCTCTGACCACTTCTGCCTGTACATAATCCTCCCGGAATAAAGCCCTGCCAGGCCGAAAAACAGAATAAAAGCAAAAACCACAAGAAACACTCCGGAGCGCGAACGTGAGAAGATAATTGCCATAGCCATGACTATAACCCCTATCGTAAGAAGCATGTTTCTATAGAAACCCTTCTCAGAAAGCCGCAACAGCTTTTCTCTCCATTTTAATCCGGCCAATGAAAAGACATCGATCTGCGCAATGATCAGCCCGATAGCCAGCGGAATCAACATCTCAAGATATCCCGAAAGATGGTTCCTGTTGACAAAAGTTCCTGTAAGTGTCCCAAGATAATGGACTTTTTTATAAAATAATATATGAGCATTCTCCCTCGAAAGTTCAATAAACCCGTAAACAGCCTGGAAAACACCCATTCCCACGAGCGTGTAAACAATCCTCATGATCTGCTTTCGTGTCCTTACAGTCTTTACAATGAGAAAGCCCAGAAGGAAATACGCAAGAAGTTCTATCCCTTGCTTTACAGTTTGCGATGGTACCAACGAAAGGCTCATGAATTTTATTTTTGAAAAACCATAAGAAAAAGATTCCTGAAAAGTATATGTCCCAGGAGCTAAAATCTTAATCAGAAACTTCGGCCACGGAAAGACCTGAACGAAAAGCAGCACAAAAAACCCTATGAAAAGATATTTCGGCCACTTAAGTGCAAGAGAAAGCTCTCCACTCATCCCCGGCTTTTCCTTCATCAGGATATAAGCTCCCATCATCGAAAACACAGCAAGCTCTATGATCAGTACTGTCCACTCATACACAGACCCTGCAGCAAGCGGAGTCCATACAATCAATGCCAGTATCCCCCACTCAATCATTTTCATGCACCGCTTATCACGCAAGGTTAGTTCTGATCTTTGGTCTTTTGTCTTTAAGCTTTTAGTTTTTACCGATTTGCTCCTCACTCCTATCTCCTTACTCCTTGTTGATTTCGGCATTACGCTTTGAGTTTCGATTTTTGAGTCTTTAGTAATCACCGCATCACGGTCTGCAATCACTGGCTCATGGTCTACTGTTTTAGGTTTTACCTTTTCCGTTTTGTTCTTAATTCTTATCCTATATTTCATCATTTTGCCTTTCGTCTAAATTTTGAAATAACTCAAGAAAGATTAGCCAATGGATTAAGCGGCATTGAAAGATTTAGCTTTTCTGAGTCGATCTTCGAGGGAACCCGACGAAGTCTGGCCTGATGGATGTATGAGCACTTTATAATCAAATGGGCAGTATTAAGGATGGCTGATGGATATCACAGTGCTGCTTAAGATAAACACGCGGAGTTCCAGCAGAGCCGAGAAGATCGGGGAGGAAATGGCGTTAAAAATCTTAGTGGAGCGCAAACATTGACTAATCTTTCCCCTCCTCCTCTTGTTCTTCTTTTCTTTCACCTCTCCCTTCACTCTCTTCTTCACCACTCCCGTAATAACGCCTGTATCTGTAATATTTACTGTAGCCCTTATAATATCCGGAATAATCACCACGCCTGCTGACTTTTGCTTCATTAAAAAGAACGCCGATAATCTTCCTCTTCGCCTTCTTCAGCTCTTCGACTCCGCTCACAAACCCCTTATTTGTGGTCTTTCCTGCCTCAATGACATATACAGCACTATCCGCAATCGATGTGAGGATAACCCCGTCTATTACTGCCAGCACAGGCGGTGAATCAAGCATGATCACATCAAAGCCCTTCTTCATCTCCTCCAGCATCAGCTTCATCTTCTGCGAATTGAGAAGCTCCGATGGATTGGGCGGAATAGGACCGCTAGGAATAATCCAGATATTTTCAATCTCAGTCTTCTTCACAGCATCCTCGATAGGGACTTTTCCTGTTAGATACCCGCTCAATCCACCCGTATTCTTAACCTTGAATATCCGGTGAAGCCTGGGCTTCCGCATATCCGAATCCACAACCAGCACCCTCTGATTAAGCTGGGCAAAAGCTACTGCCATATTCGCCGCACTGACTGTTTTTCCCTCACTCGGAAGGCTGCTTAAAAACACAATCGTCTTTGGAGGGCTCTCCGCATGAGATAACAATATAGATGTCCTTACAGTCCTGTAGTCCTCAGAGAGATAAAACCTTGGATGAAGATAATTTACAAGCTCGATCTCTTTTATTTCAGGCAGAGTCGTATCCTTCCCCGGATTATCCTCGCCGTAAGAGCCATAAGAATTATACCCTGAATAATACCCGTACTTCTTTTTCGACTTCATGCCTTCAGGCGGAAGATAAGGAATAACACCAAGCGACGGAAGCCCTGTGAGTTTCTCGGCATCCTCAGGCCCTTTTACCGTATTATCAAGATAATCGAGTACAAAACAGAGACCCACACCGCCCATAATACCGACTAGAAGAGCAAGTATAAGATTCATCTTCTTCTTAGGCGATACCGGATCCTTGGGCACCTTTGCCCTGTCAATGATGCTCACATAGCTTGTCTTCAGTCCTCCGAGCCTTGCAGAGACCTGCGTCTCGCTCTGCCTTGAAACAAGGGACTCAAGAAGCTTGCGCTTGTTTTCAACCTCGATCCTTATGCTGTTATAGAGAATCGCATTAGAATTCATTTGAATAACATCGGTCTTTTGCTGCTCAAGAAGCCGGCTTAGCGATGATTCTCTTTTTAAAGCAGAATTATATTCAGACTCGGCAGCATCAACAGCTTTTTTAATCTCTATCCTGAGCTCATCCCTCATGTTATCAAGTTTTGCTTTAAGGCTTATCATCTCGGGATAGTCGGATTTAAATGTCTTCTTTTTCTGTTCATACTCATTTTTCATGCCTGCATAGTCGGTTTTAAGGTCTTGAATCAGGGGATTATTTACATACTGCGGCAGAGAATTCACGTTTAAATCTCGCAGCTCTCTGTAAGCCGCTTCTTTGTTTATCCTGTCAATCTGTGACTGTGTGAAAGCCTGGTTTAAATCTGCAAATTTACTGACGGCTGTACTCTCTTTATCACTCAAAAAGAAAAGCTCTTTCTCTTTACCGTATTTCTGGAGTTCCCGCTCTTTTGCAGCCAGGTCTTCCCTGAGGTTTGCGATCTGCTCGCTCAGAAAGTCAGAGGCCTGCTGTGTTGTCTCGTATTTTTTCTCAATCGAAAAGCTTATAAATTCATCGGCTAGAGTATTCACTATCTCTGCGGCCAATACCGGATACTCCGATTTATAGCTTACTTCCACCAACTTGGTCTCCCTGATGGGAGAAACATCTATTTCATTCTGAACCACTCCGGCCATAGCAGAATTAGGATTGAGAAGAAGTGCAAGAGACTCTTCGTCTTTATCAGACTTTTTCTTAGGGATTATCCATTTAAATGAAATAAAACTCTTGAATCCTGCCATAAAACTCTTTTTCTTTTTATCAGTGCTGAATTCAGGTCTTGCGATAAGATTCATCTTTATCGCCACCCGCTCTGCCAGTGATTCACTCTGAAGAAGCCGGAGCTGTGTGTTGAAAAACCTTAAATCAGTTCTACCCATGCGGTAGCCGAATTCATCTTCTATACTCATCATCTTTGCGCTCTCATCCTCAATGAGCAGAGTTGCTTTTGCCTGATACTTTGGAGTTGCTGTAAATGTGCGGATTCCAACCAACACAATCACAACCGAGGCAAACAGTAAAAGCACTCCTTTTCTCTTTACAATGACTCTCCAGTATTCAAGAAGATCAACCTTTTCTTCTGTCTCTCTCTCATCCACAAAATCCATAACTATTCTCCTGAAATATTATTTTAAAAAGTCCCCAAAAAAGCACCTACCCAAAAAAGGTACAAAAAAGGTACCAGGTACCTTTTTGTGTAGATTACATTCAATTTGTCATAATGTTAAAAAAAAAGAGTACCTAGTACCTATTTTTGTGCTACTCTTTTTTGCTGTTAAAAATCGTATGTTAAATACCCCCCAACAAACATTCTGTCTCTGTTTTCCCAGTAATAATTCGAATCCCTACTCCACCAGCTAATATTAATCCCAATACCAGTATTCCTTACGACTCTGAAAACAAAACCCACTGAGTGGGTCATGTATACATCTTTTCTCTTTCTCTCCTCATAACTCCCATCTGGCATTAGTGCCATCATAGGCTCGGGATATCGTCCTTCTCCATAATTATAGTTATAGTCGACCCGTAAAAACCTGGTTAAATAAAACGATACTCCCCATAGATATCTATCGCTTATATAATAGACACTGTTAGTCCAGTATGAAAACGGGCAGTCCCTGCTGTACTGTCCTCGAAATCCAAACCGCCACACCCTGTAGTCAACGCTTGTATTGCCGACAAGCCCTGAAAATTTCTGTCTCTCTTCACTCCTTGGAATAAGCTTCTTATATCCAAGTGAAATGGTCCCTCTCACACTTCCCAAAAGCGGAAACCTTATGCCTGCATAACTCTGGTAAGAATATGAATCCCTCCAGCGGTAATCAACATCTTCAAAATTATAGTCTGTATAACCTCCCCTTAAAAAAAAGAAGGTCTCAGAAAAAACCCTGTAATAAAACTCAAAATTAGCATTCTGCTCTTTCCTGTTCAAAAGCCTTGACAGATAAATCTCCTCCCCAGGCATTGTAATATCTTCGTAGGAAATTCTCCCTGATGAAACAGTAAGCCCAAAAGATGTCCCCCTTGCTGTTTCATAAAACAAGCTTCCATTATACTCTTCTCTATGCTCATTTGCCCTTACATCGAATTCACTCGAAGCTCGCCTTCTTCTGTTGCTGTAAGAATACCCTCCTCCAACAACAAACCTGCTAAGCAGCAGCAGTTTAAACGAAGGAGTCAACGAGTTATTCCAGCGCCTTTCCCTGCTCTCTTTTACATAGTAAACATATTCAGGATTTTCAGAAAAGGAAAGAATCAGATAATTACGAAAAAGAAGATAAGTCCTTATCTCAGGAGAAAATGTGGCCGTATAGTCAGAAATTGTCCCTCTTTCCTCCATCTGATAATATACATTATCGTCATAGCCAATATCTCTGAACTGAATCCTCGGATAGATTCTGAATGGGCCAACCTTCCAGCGTGCATTCTCTGAAATCCAACTCATCTCCGAAGCAAATGTCCTGTACGACTGCCCAAACATGCCTGAAACTGTAATAAGAAGAAATATGGGAATAACAATTATTGTCTTTTTCATCCTAACTATGCCTCTTCCTTCAGTATGTGATTATTCGGTTACTAGGCAGTATATCAATTATTTCATATTTTTTCAGTATATAAATTTATCGCTAGCCCTCATGAATGATTCAAATTAATGTGACTTATTCACTCCAGATGAACTTGCGATATATGTTTATTTTCAAGAAGAAATATTGAATTATTCGGTACATCAATTTTCCTGTACTCATCAAGCGGCATCTCATTATAATAAAGATACAGCACCCGTATTACAGCAACATGAGTAACGACAAGAAGCACAGAGCTTTCAGCCTTATAAAAGAGCCTCTTAATCCCATCTACAACCCTGAGCTGAAGCTCTGCCAGCGTCTCTCTGCCATTTATCCTGAGCTCTGAAGGCTTTGTATTCCAGATTTTCCACTCTTCCGGATACTTTTTAATAACCTCATCCTCAGAAAGTCCTTCCCACGGTCCCATCTGGATCTCTTTAAACTTATCCTCTATCTCAATATTCAAGTTTAAAAAACTGTTTATTATCACAGCACTCTGAACAGCCCTGCGAACAGGACTGGAAATAATCTTCTCTATCTTAAATTCCTCAAGTTTTTCTGCCACATCAAACAACTCTTTCATACCCTCTTCGCATAATCCTTCCATACTTCCCCCGGCATAGATCTTCTTCTTATTGGACTCTGTCAGCCCATGCCGCATTAAATATATCTTCATGAGTTTCTTCTCTTCTTAAAAACAGAATGCACTTTTTTGCTGCATCATTTATTCAGCATATTTTCCGCTTTTCTTGCATCCCGTAAAAACTGCTGTACAGTCTCTTTACTATAAGGATGAACAATCATTCCCTCTAAAAATTTTGGAACAACTGTAATAATATGCGCACCTGCTTCAAGCCATTCTATAACATTTAGAATCTCACGTGTTGATCCGATAATAATCTTAGATTTGAGGCCAAAATCATCAAGCACCTTACGGAGTTTCCTTATTTCTCCGCAGGCATTGTAACCCATATTATTAACTCTCCCTGCAAACAAAGACACAAAAGTAGCCCCTGCCATTGCCGCCAAAAAACACTGCTGGGCACTCATCATAGCAGTCACATTAACCCGCACATCATGTTTAGTCTCAAGCAAATGCACTATTTCAAGATTATCAAGTTCTCCATTTGGACCATGGATAGTTATTTTTACATTTATATTGTCGGCCCAGGAAGCAAATTCTTGAGCTTGATTTACCATTTCCTGAGGGTCATTAGATGTAACTTCAACAGACAATGGATAAGGATCTATTAAGTTTGCAATTTCGATTGAAGTTCTCTTTATTGCTTCTTTTCCCCCAGTTATGCCAGATCTTAAGAGAATTGTGGGGTTTGTAGTAACTCCCCGAATAATACCCATTCGCATAAATCTCTCAATTTCTTCAATCTTTCCCGTGTCTAAAAAAATCGCCATCTTTTATCCCCCCTTATTTGATAGATTCCCATTTCATCTCAGTTACTTTCATATCTGGATGACTTACAATGAGATGCCATACAACAGCCTGAAAAGACTCCGTGTGGGGAGTGATGGTTTCTGAGTTTACAGTTGGAATAACAATGCAAGCATCAGCCACTTTCGCCGTAAATCCCCCATCTCTTCCCACAATACCAAAAATCTTCGCCCCTATTTTTTTGGCATATTTTAATGCCTTAACAAGATTAACACTGATATTCTTTTCTATGTTCCCTCCACCAACAGAAAGCACAAACACAGCATCCCTATTACACAGCCGGCTTCCTTTCAACCAGTTAACGAAAACGCTCTCCCATCCTTCATCATTAACTCTTGCAGAAAGCTCTGAGACATTATCTATAGGAGTATATGCTTCAAACCCGCATATTTTCCTGAAATCATTAACAGCATGAGATGCATTTGCAGCCCCTCCACCTACACCAAGGAAAAAAAGCCTCCCCCCATTCTTTCTAATTTCTTTAAGTTCACTTATGATTATACCTACAGCACCTTTATTTATTTTATCAATTATTTTTCGTGCTTCTATTAAATAAGTTTCAATATATTTCATAACATAAACAACCCCTTTATTTGATATTTAATTGCTGTTTATTCTTTACTGATAACTAATTAGTGTTTACTAATTACTGTTAACTATCCACTATTAGCTGATCACTGTTTGCCATTAAAACATCCAATCCATACGATTCATCATGCGGAATTTCTTTTACAATCTCTTTCAAATACTTTTTCCCGTTTTCAGTTATCTGGAATTCTTCAGGATTATAAAATCCCCTATTAACAAATCTATGTAATTTATCAATTGAACTGAATTTTGACAAAGGAACATTTTCAATTTTAAACACTGTATTATCTCTTTGAACCGCAAGAAAAATTGATTCATCTATTCCATCAACAAGCAGCTTAACAGCTTCCTTTCCAAGTTCTTTTGCCCAATGTTTATCAAGCTCATTTGGAGCACCCGAACGATATAAATATGAAGGATTTACTGCATTGATATTTCTTGTGTTAAAATACTTTGATAAGTCTTTCTTCAATCGATTTTTCAATACACTTGCAGATCCCCCAAACCTTGGATGCCCAAGATCTTCTATTTCATCTTTCTCAGTATAAATATATGAACCATCATTCCATTTCATCCCTTCTGCCACAACAATGATCAAATGTCGCTGATCTTCATATTTTTTTATGACTTTCTCCAGAAAAATCTCATAATCCAATGGAAATTCAGGGATAATTATGAAGTCCGGATGGCCCATTCCAGATGAAAGAGCAAGCCAGCCTGCATGCATCCCCATCGACTCAACAACGATAATTCTTTCGTGTGAATAGGCTGTAGTCCTGAGACCATCTTTAAGGCTAACAAAAGAAGCAATTTTTTCTGATGCTGTAGGAAAACCCAGAGTGAAATAGTTAAAAATATTTTCTAATTTAAATTCCTGTTCATTAAATTCAATCATTCCTACATCATTATCTATCGTTTTAGAAATAAGAACCTGTGGGAATGATTTAATTAAAAAAGAATTGGATAAAGTATCCTCACCACCAATGACTATTAAACCGGTTATATTGTTTCTTTTTAAATTATCTATAACTTCTTCTGGTCCGTTCTTAACTTTATTGATGTTAGTGCGTGAGGATTTTAGAATCGTCCCTCCTATGGCCGGGTCGATTGAGACTCTAGATAAATTAACATAACTTGCTTTCAGGGCTCCTTCCCATCCTCTTACAACACCCATCAATTCAACATTTAATTCGTTGCCTGTATTTATCGCCGATGCAATGACAGCGTTTAAAGACTGGACATCTCCACCCCCAGTCAAAATCCCAATCCGCCTCTTCATATCTATTTTATTAATACTTATCTTTACTCTTTATAGCTCACAGTTCACTGTTTACTATTCACTTCTCACAGTTTACAACTTACTGTTTACAGTTCACCGTTCACAGTTAACTAATTTTCACCGGCTTATTAAGCTTCGCCGATCGATAAACCGCGTCTATCATCTTATTAGCCATCAAGCCATCGTATCCCGAACCCAGAGGTTCCCTATTTTCTTTAATAGCAGATACAAATTCTTTCCATTCCTCTGTCCATGATGTATCCGGCCCCGGAAACTGAATTACTTCTTCGTCTGGAGCACCTCCAACATATTGTGGTTGATTTCCAATGTCTGATATTCTAATCCTCGTTTTCGATTTGTGATATTCATCTTCCAGCTTCGAATCTATGCTTTTCATCTTAGATCTTACATCTAACATCTTCCTTTTTCCGATTATCAACCTCTCTTCCCCGTAGCTTCCCCCTAATCCATCTACAATTAAATATCCCTTCTCTCCAAATGCTTCAAAAAGAAATTTATTCTTCCATTGTGTCCAGCTCGTGTGCATTACTGCAACTTTGCTACTCTTTGTTTTAAACATTGCAAATGCATTGTCCTCAACTTCCATGTCCCAATAAAAGGTATTAATATGGCCAAAAACCTCATTAAACTCCCCTAAAAACCATCTGAATAAATCGACAACATGAACACCCTGGTCAAGCAGTTCTCCTCCTCCACATAAATCCTTGTTCGCTCTCCACTCTTTTTCATAGCCAGGCCGTCCACCATGGCCATAAAGACATCGAATATAATAAATTTCTCCTATTTCACCATCATTTACTAATTTCTTAGCTTTTCTTATCGCCGGGTGATGCCGGTGGTTGAAACCAGTTTTTAGAATGACATTATTCTTTTCTGATGCATTAATTATGGCCTGGGATTCTCTGGCATCCCTTCCTAAAGGTTTTTCACAAAGAACATGTTTACAACTGCTCAGTGCCGCAATGCTTATTGGAGCTAAAAACTTATTGATTGTTGCAACTACAACTATATCAATATCTTTTCGTCTAATTATATTTCTCCACTCAGACTCTGTATCACCTCCAAATTCTCTTACTAAACCTTCAGCAACGTTCAAATTAACATCAGCAATTACTTTCAAACGACAATCCTTATCCTCATTTAAAACCGCCGCACGTTTTTTCCCTATTAAACCCGCTCCAATAATTGCAACCTTATATATCAAAGTGGTTTTTATCCCTTCTTAAAGAAAAACTTGTTGTCAATGCGCCGCAGTGTTGCAAAATCTTTGTCCTCTTTTAATCTTTCCAAGAAATCCTCATCCATCCATGGATCCCATGGTGCACTAATAAATCTTCCCGTAATACCATCAGACTCTTGAGATAAAAGAAATACTGTCAATCTTGCAGATAAGTCTGGAGAAGTCCCTCCTTTTTCAATCTGATCAAGAGTTTTTTTTAGGAAATTCACCCCTGCTTTTTTACCCGCTTTAATAGTCTCTTGATGCAGCCTTGTTACTACAAATCCAGGAGCTACTGCATTAATATCTATATCATCACTTTTGAATTCAAGAGCCATATTCTCAGTGAGCCTTACTATCCCGATCTTACTAACAGCGTAAGCTGAATAATTAGGAAAGGGACTCGCTGCACCTCCGCCTGAATAATTTATAATTTTCCCCCTTCTAGTTTTTTTTAATAATGGAATGAAATAATGACACATAAAAAATGTGCCCAGCAAATTTATGTTAATTGCATTTGTAAATTCTTTAGGGTTTATTTCATCTATTTTCCCAATTGGCCCATAAATTCCTGCACAATTCACCAATCCATCAATGAAATTTAATTCTTTTTCAATTTCATCTGCAAATTCTCTTACTTTCTGAGGTTTGCTAACATCAAGAGTGTAATAATTATGATTGCCTTCATTTCCATTAATCATCTTGACAGCTTTTTCCAAATCATATGAATGTCGTGATACTAACATCAGCTGAGCACCCTCTTCTGCACATTTTTTTGCAATAGCTAATCCAATACCCATACTGCCACCTGTTATAATTATCTTCTTATTCTCCAATAATCCCACTCTAATGACCTCCGTTATTAATCTTTAAATCCTACACCAAAATATTCATACCCAAGTTTTGCCAGTTTTAAATCATAAAGAAAATTTTTCGCATCAAATATTTTCCTGTCTTTAAGCAATTTTGAGCCCTTTTCCCAATCATATTCTTTGAATTCATTCCATTCTGTTAACAATATTATAAGGTTGCTTTTTGTTATCGCCTCATCTATAGAATTACAAATTCTAAATGATAATTCTTCATTAAGCTCTTCATAATTTGCCTTTGGGTCATAAACTTTAATTTTTGCACCTTTTTGAGCAAGTAATTTGACAATATCTAAGGGTAGGCTTCTTCTTAATGTACTAGTCCCAGGTTTGTATGTTAGCCCTAATACAGAGATCACTTTCCCGGAAAACTTTTTATCTAGCAACTCATTTACTTTATTTAAGATTGCAATTTTTCTATCAGAATTAAAATTTAGAATTGATTCAAATAAAAATGCTTCTTGTTTAAATTTTTTATTTGTCTTAGCAAGGATCTTTAAATCCCTCCCAAGTGTTCCCCCTGAAAAGCCAATGCCAGGAGCTAAATACGCTTTATGTCCTATTCTCGGGTCAGTTTTTAACCCTTTTACAACATCAAAGATATTAGCACCACTGACCTCACAGAGATCAGCTAAATGATTAGCAAATACAATTGAATTAGCCAGGAACGAATTTAGTGCATGTTTCATCATTTCTGCGCTAGCCAAATTCATCTTTATGATTTCAGCTTGTATTTTTTGAAAAAGTGGCATTATCTTTGAAAATGCAATTTCTGATTCCGCTCCAATAATAATCCTTCCCGGATTGAGGTAGCATTGTATTGCCTCTCCAAGCCTCAAATTTTCCGGCGAATAAACAAGCTCTAAAGTCAGGTTTTTATTTTGTAATTGATCTCTGAATCTTTGACATGTTCCTACAGGAGTTTGAGAGCTAACAATAACCACAGTATTATCTTTTAAGACATTTCCGAACTTATCAATCGCATTTTGTAAGGGAGACAGATCACTCTCATCATTGTCTAAAACAGGTGTATCATAGGCCAAAAAGACAAAATCACAATCTCTTAATAAACCAATATCATTTGTGAAGTTAAGTTTAATCTTTTCTCTTGCACGCATTAACATTTCTGCAAGGTCAGGCTCAAAAACTGGTGGCCGATTTTTTTTTAGGTCCTCAATTATATCATTGGAAGGATCAAATCCTACAACCTTAAAACCTAACTTTGTCCATGCAGCACTTAATACACATCCCAAATGCCATAATCCAACAACACCAATATTAAATTCACTCATTTATTATTTGTCCTTTTATTTCCATTTAAAAATTAGCTAATACTTTGGACCCATCAAAATCAAAGTGGTATTTCAATTCTCTCAGACCATTCTCTTCCATCACCTTTCTCAGTTTGCACTTGTCGTTATTTTCACAATAAAACATAAAAAATCCTCCACCTCCAGCACCCATGATTTTTCCTCCCACAGCACCATTTTCTCTTGCAATATCATAAAGACTATCAATTCTAGGGCTTGTTATTTTTTCCGATATCTTCTTTTTGGCAAGCCAGTGTTCATGCATCAATTCACCAAATTCTCGCAATTTCCCTTCTTCAAAAGCATGCAATATCTTATATCCAATATCTTTAATGAGAAGCATACTATTTATGGCATCTCCTTCCTTCTTTTCAACCTTTTTGCTCTGTTCTTCTAAAATCTCAACAGTACTTCTCGAAGATCCTTCATAAAATATAAGAATGTTATTCTCTAACTCCTCGATAACCGCAGGATTCATTATTGCCCCACGAACTTCCACTTCACCATTCTTATCTATTTCAAGGACAGTTAGCCCTCCAAAAGCAGCAATATACTGATCCTGTTTTCCTATAGGCTTACCTATTATATCAATCTCAATTCTGCAGGCTTCTTCTGCGAGTTCTTTCAACGAAATATAATTTCTTTTCATAGTATGGAGAGCATTCAATAAACCTACAGTATAACTGCTAGATGAGCCTAAACCTGTACCGGCAGGTATATCGGCCATGGAAATTATTTCAATGGCTTTTTCAATGCCCATTGTTTTACAGCATTCTCTGGCTAATTCATGTTTTATTTCATGAATTGATTCAGTAGTCTCAGATATTGAATACTTCACTCGCACCAAATCATCCACAATAGGTCTATTAACATTTATAAACATATACTTATCAATTGCTGCACTGAATATAAATCCTCCATATTTTTTGTAAAATGAAGGAAGATCTGTTCCCCCACCTCCAAAAGTAATCCTAAAAGGCGTTCTTGTAATAATCATACATCCCCCCTGAACTTAAATTTCTTATAAGGTTCCCTTTCTTTTATCTAAATTTTCTGACATTCGATTTCTGCTTTCTAAGCTTTGTGAGCAACTCCAGCCTGTCAACAGCCAGCACTTCACTATTCAATTTATATGCAAATAGTCGCTCTTTTCTATCTAAAATCCTTGGCAAAACATCAAAACCAAAATCTGAGAATCCTGGGTCAATATATTTAAATATCTTTTTTCTAAAATAAAATACACCTGCACTCACCCAATTAGAAAAGATCTCATCTTCTGCCGGCTTTTCTTTAAAGCGAATCACTCTATTGTTCTCACCGATATCTAATATTCCACAGCCAGGTACGTCTTCTTTATTAAAAACTACAACTGTCCCAATCCCATTATTAGATTGAGCACAACCAACGAAATCTTTGTAATTTATATCAAGAAAATTATCTCCATAAACAACCAAAAACGGTTCTTTACCCAATTTATTTTCAAGCTTCTTTACAGCACCTGCCGTTCCTAATATTTCAGATTCATAAGAATACTGTATATTTAGTCCCCATTTCCTTCCGTCTTGAAAATAAGCTTTTATCTTCTTAGGCAGATGATGCAAATTAATAAAAACCTCTCTGACTTCAGTTTCAGCTAACTGCTCAATATGATATTCCAAGATGGGCTTGCCATTAATTGGAATCATAACCTTAGGTATATTATCGGTCAGCGGCTTTAATCTTGTCCCTTTCCCTGCTGCCAACAAAACTGCTTTCATCTTTTCGTAAATCGGAAACCGGAATCCGTTTTCCGATCTTCGTTACCCAGCCTTATATTCTCCCTGCTTCCATTTCGCTTTTAATATACTCTATCGCCTCAAGTAAACCGGTTCTGATATCTATCTTTGGCTTCCATCCTGCTTTTCCTGCCTCAGAAATATCGGCAAGAGTAATTTCAGCCTCACCAGGCAAGTTTGGCTTAAATATCGGTCTAATTTTCTTCCCCAGTAGTTTAGAAACAATTCCATACACTTCTATGACTGAATAATTCTTTCCAAAACCCAAATTAAATGTTTTATTATTTGTCCTTATGTTATTAATGCATTTCATATGAAAGTTATTTATGTCATCAATATAAACAAAATCCCTTCTTTTCTTTCCTGTACCGTATATTGTCGGTTTTTCATCCTTTAATAACTTAATAATAAAGGCACTCATCACTGGAGGAATTGTTCTACGGTAATCCTGGGCAGGACCGTAAACACAAAAGTAGCGCAAAGCAGTATAATCCAATCCAAAATAAGTCTTATAAGCTTTGGCAAAATGCATGGAAGCAAGTTTGCTTACGGCGTAAAAGCTTTCTGGCTTTATCTCAAACTCTGGAGTTGGAAATAGATTTGTACCTTCATAAAGCGCAGAAGACTCGGCATAAATAACCTTCTTAACCTTTGCCCTTCTCGAAGCCTCAAAAACATTAACTGTCCCAGCAATATTTATCTCAGCAGTCTCAACAGGATTTAATTGACAATCCGCTATACAGTTTTTAGCTGCAAGATGAAACACATAATCAACTCCCTTAAAAAGGGGATAAATATCCTTTGAACGAATATCTAGCTTATTAAATTTAACTCCATCAGGAACATTCTCTCTTATGCCATAACTCAAATTATCAATTCCTATTACTTCAAATTGATCATCGACTTCCGCTTTCCGCTTTCCATCTAATAATCGCTTAGCAAGATTTGATCCAACAAATCCTGCAACTCCTGTAATTAATATTTTTTTTCTCATACTGATCTATATTTATTATCTAATATCCCATATCCAGTATATATTTTTTACTTTGCGAATTTCGTGTTTAAGAAGCTCCTCGCCCAGTTATAACAACTGGTATAGTCAGTAATAAAATTTTTATATCCAACCAAATAGACCAATTATCAATGTATTGCATATCAAGTTTTGCCCATTCATCAAAATCGTTTATTTTATTTCTTCCTTTCACCTGCCAAATACATGTGATTCCTGGCCTTATACTTAATTTTCGCCTTTGCCAACTTTCGTAACGTTGCAATTCATGAGGACCTGCTGGCCTTGGGCCAACAAGACTCATATCACCTTTTAATACACTCCACAATTGAGGAAGTTCATCCAGGCTAAACTTCCTTAAAAATCTTCCTAACTTTGTAATCCTTGGATCATCTTTCATTTTGAAAACAGGACCTTCCATTTCATTATCTTCCATCAGCTTCTCCTTCAATTGCTCAGCATTTTGAACCATAGTTCTGAATTTCCAGCTTTTAAAAGGTTTCTTATCTAATCCAACAACATTCCAATCATAAAGAACCGGCCCCTTTGAAGTAAGTTTTATTACAGAAGCAATCAAAACAAACAAAGGCAATAAAAGAAGCAAAAGAAAGCCTGAAATAAAAATATCAATTAACCTTTTTAAGTAAAGTGCCCATTCATCGTTTGGGGTTGTGTGATAACTAATTATTGGTAGACCATAGATATAATCGATTGAAACTCTCTTCGCTAAATAACCAAAAAAATTAGAATTGAATCTAACCTGAACTCCTTCTCTTTCACAAGTTTCCAATATTTCTTTTGTTTTGCCAATTTCTTTATCTGAAACACAAATAAACACTTCATCTATTATTTTTTGCTGCAATATTCTATCTAAATCCAAAAAAGTTCCTAAAACTTTTTTCCCTCCAACATCTTTATTTCTCTCATATTTATAGTCAGAAAGAAATCCGATAATATCCAAGCCCCAACCAATATTCTCTTCAACTGTCTTAACAAATTGGAGTGCTTTATTACCTGTTCCTACAACTAACATTTTCTTTCTATTTATCCCCTTTTTCCTGATAATCTTCGCCATTCGAAATAAAAGTATTTTCTCAGAAGCTAAACAACCAAAATTTACCACCGCGAATATAATAATATATGTGCGAGGCACATATTGAAATCTAAACAGGAAAAATACCGCAAAAAAGATTAATACTCCTAAAACCGTTGTTTTCAAGACCTGAGAAAACTCTCGTGATAAAGACGTAAATCTTTGGTAAGTATAAGCATTAAGTTTTGCTAAAATAACTACCCAAATGACAGACAAGACGATAATTTTCCATAAATCATTCCAACTGATCTGGATTTCCGGACCCACTCCTAGATCTGTATTTACCCTGATCCAATTCCAGATAAAATAAGCAAGGACAAAGCTGGTTGCAGTACTAAGTCCATCAGCTAGTTGGGCTATTCTCCGATGATATGTAGGCCGCCAGAGCATTTTTATTTATAGACGATTTATAAAATCTTTATGCCATACGGTTCAAAAAAAACAATACCATAAATATAACCTATTGAAAGTACTATCTTTTTGAGAATTATTTTAAATACAATCAGAAAATAAAGGCTATCAGATAAATTTAGTTTAAAAAAAATGAGATGCTTAAGAACAAATCAAAAAACTCGTTTAAATATCTCATCTCAGTACCATATTATACAATTTCAATAGATTTTTTTCAGATTTCTCCCAATTTAATTCTGATTCTAAACGTTTTTTTCCAAATTTTCCCATTTTCATTCTTAATGATGGCTTATTGATAAGTTGAATTATCTTTTCAGCAAAATCCACAAAATCATTCTTATTTGCATATAAGGATGCCTCTTTGGCTGAATATTTCCCTTCTTTCATATTAAATTGGACTATTGGTTTAGAAAAGTACATATACTCCATAATTTTATTCATAGTCGATTTATCATTAAAAATATTATACTCATCGGGATTAACACAAACATCCGATTCTGATAATATGCCAGCAACTTCATCATCTGGGATTCTCCCTGGCAAATCAACAAAATTTTCCAGATTATGGTCATGTATGAATTTCTCAACATTCTGCTTTTCTATCCCATTCCCTATTAAAACAAATTCGATATCCTTTCTTTTTTTATAATTTATTATATAATCAATTGATTTACATAAGTAATTAAGTCCATCAGATTTCCCCATCACTCCTAAATATGCTACAAGGAATTTTCTTCTTTTTTGATATTTTTTAATCATTAGGAATCTATCTTTATCAGGTGCACTTCTAACGATAAATACTTTTTCGGATTTTATTTTTCCTCGACCAATAGCAACTCTTTTATAAGATTCATTTGTAGCAACGACATAATCGGCAAATTTAAATGTGCCTTTCTCAAGAAATTTTAAAATATAATAATAATATCCTTTTTTTTTAAATTTTGTTTCGAATGCTTCAAGGCAAAGGTCATGATGATCAAAAACAAATTTTACCCCAAAAGACCTAAAAAACAGACCAATAAAAAATATATCATCGGGTGGATTACATGCATGAATGGCATCAAATCTATCATTCAAATATATCTTTATAGCGTAATAAAACTCATAAAAAAGAACTATTCCATACTCAATTAAAAAACTTACCCCTGACTTTGCTTCATAAAGTAATGGATGCCTATAAATTTTGATATCGTTAATAATTTCGAAATGTTTTGTGAAATCTTTCATTCTAGGACAAATAACAGATACTTTATATCCATTCTTTGTTAATGACTCTGCTTCTTGCCATACTCTTCGGTCAAAAGGAACAGGTAAATTTTCGACTATAATTAGTATGTGTTTTTTATTACCAACAGATACCATAATATTCCTTACAAAAATCCTTTAGTTCGTCCCACCCTATTAAATCAACAATAATTTTATCCGATAGTCTATCAAACAAATCAGTAAGATTAGGAATTTTTTGAACAACAACAATTATTTCAGATTTCTTAATTAAGTTTTCTAAGTTATCAGTAAGTAAATCAAAAAAATGAGGCAAATGTTCTCGTACAAATTCTCTATTTGAACCGATTAGCTTATTTTTGTAGATATTTTGATCGTAAATAAATAGTTTATTTCCCTTTCCAATTAATTTTTCAGCTATAACTAATGCTGGACTTTCTCTTAAATCATCAGTGTTTGGTTTAAAGGAAAATCCTAAAAAACCAATTTTCGAAAACCTATTTTGGGCGATTAATCGGAAGGCAAAATCTAAATGAATATCGTTGGATATAAGAATAGATTTTATTAGAGGAGCCTCCATATCATTATGTCTAACGAAATGAGTTAATGCTCTCAAATCTTTAGGGAGGCAAGAGCCGCCAAATGCAAGCCCAGGCTTTAAGTAATAGGGCGAAAGGTTTAACTTTGTATCCGATGCAACGATATCCATTATCCTTCGTGAATCAATATCTATAGCCTTTGATATGCGACCAATTTCATTAGCAAATGCAACCTTTAAACCATGAAAAGCATTATTTACATACTTTATTATCTCTGCTTCTTCCACTGACATAGAATAAAAGGGTACCTCAAGAAATGAATAAATACTTTTTAATACCCGAGTTGAATCTTCATCATTGCAACCAACTACAGTCAATGGCGGGTCATAAAAATCTGCAATTGCTGTACCCTCCCGTAAAAATTCAGGATTAGCTGCAAGCTGAAAATCCCTTCCAATCAACTTGCCAGATGTTTCCTCAATAATTTTCCCTAGATTATATAATGTCCCTGGAAGAGAAGTACTCCTATTAACAATTAAATGCTTTCTTTTTTTTTCTTTTAACGTAGTCCCAATCTCTCGAGCACACTTTTCTAAGTACTTATTATCAGTCGATCCATTAAACAAGCTTGGCGTCCCTACGCATATGAAGGATACATTAGAATTCATAACTGCAAATTTATAATCAAGAGTTGCCATTAGTCTTTTTTCATCAACAACTTTTCTGATTAGCTCATTAAGGTTTTTCTCTATTATTGGGGACTTTCCTGAGTTTATTTCCTCTACTTTGGTGGGATTAACTTCGACACCGATAACTTGGTGTCCTTCCGCAGCCAAACAAGATGCAGTTACACATCCAACATAGCCAAGCCCAAATATGCTAATCTTCATTGATCAATTCTGAATATAGATTTGTTAAAGCATGAAACATAGTTGCGCTTCCCCAATGGAAAGTCGGTGTTTTATTTAAAAAGTAGTTTTTTGATAAGTAAAAATAACCACTGCTATCTTGCATATTAGCAATTCCAAATAAAGCCACCTTTTTTGCTAATTCAATTGAACTTTTATTAAAATATTTTATTAAAATAAGAGTATCGATACTCTGGGATATACATTGTATGTCATATGGTTTTGTTTTGTTAAAATAATATTTTGGAACTCTGTCCTGATGAAAAAAATTAGAGATATAAAAATCAATGCCTTTCCTAAGTTTATGATTATATTGTTTATCTCTAATTAACTTTTCATATAAATACAATGAATCAAGATTATAGGCTGTATGCCAATTATCAATCCATTTATATTTATTCTCTTCTCCATAATACCAGGCTCCATTGGGTAGTTGTTGTTCAATCCCATATTGAACGGCATCTTTTGCCAAATCTTTATACATTTTATTTCGCGTGATGTCGTAACCCATTGCAAGTACACTAACGCCTAAAAAATTTGCATTATTAACAAGATTTTCATCATTAGGAATATAGCTTATACATTTGCCCACTTTTTTCTTAAAAATGGGGAAATCTTTAATAATCGTCTGACAAACACTATCAATAATTTGTCCATACACATCCTTTTCTAGTAACTTATAAGCTTCATAAAATGCCCATCCGCACAAAGCGGTCCAAACTAAAGTGGGATTACCTTTTTTTAAAAAATAACCCCGTGTTTGGTAATCAAAATGGTTACCCCAACAATAACCCGAGTACCCTTTACAGAAATTTTCCTTTAACCAGTCAAGGCAAAAAATTGCCTTATCCAAATATTTTTCTTCTTTGCTTACTTTAAATAATTTTAAGTATCCCCTTGCCATATAGGCCATGCCTTTACTGCTTGTTGCTGGTTTTATTCCTATAATTGGTCTAATGTTAAGAGGAAATCGCTTATTAAATTGTATAAGAGCCTGGCGCAAGAATTTTCTCTCGAATGTAAAATCTCTCAAGAAGGAATTAAGGCCATCAAAGGGCTCATATGCCTTATAATCGGATTTTTCAATCCATCCAATTAACCGTTTGATACTTTGTGCAACGGTTTTCTCGATATCGTTTTTCATACTTTTTCAGATTATTTTCTCGAAGAAGTTAAATGAGGTGACGTGGATTGGAGAGCTTCAAATCTATGGCTGGACATTTATTGTTTTGCCGGCTTTGTACGAATCGATAATGGCTTGCGTGGCCAGCGAGGTAAACTTTAATGATTCCCATGGAATAGCAGCCATTCCCGATTCAACTGATTTGACAAACATTTTCATTTCTTCTTTATGACCTTTTCTAAAAAAACCGGAGTATTTTTTCTTTCTTCCATTGCGGTAATGAATAATCTCCCTAAAATTATCAAAAAAGATATTTGACCTTCCACCCGTCACTATTATCTGTTCTTTTGGATAATTTTTATCTCCGTCCGCTTCATATTCCAAAATTCCGACTGATCCACTTGCAAACTGAATGGTGGCAACAATATTGTCCTGATCCGGCATGGATTTATCGTTTGAAACTACTGCAGCAGCATAAACTGACACAGGGTTAGAACCGGTCAAAAACTGCAATGTATCGACAAAATGACATCCTTCCCCGATAATACGTCCTCCATTTTCCGGTTGTTGATACCAGTGATCCGGCGGGATAAAACCCGCATTTACTTTATAATGAACTAGAATAGGAACACCAAGGCTATCGATCAACTTTTTTAATTTCTTAATTGCAGGGCTGAACCGGCGGTTGTATCCAACCATCAGGATACAACCTGACGACATAAGAGCATTTTCAATTTCTGCCAGGTCCTCAATATTAACACACAAAGGCTTTTCCACATAAACATTTTTACCCACAGCCAGAGATTCCTTGACAAAAGCAGCATGTGAGCTATGACGTGTCAGTATCATCACAGTATTAACTGCCTTATTGTCAAGTATCTGTTTATAATCGGTACATACTTTGCAGAAACCAAACTTTATAGCGGTATCCTTTGCAGATATACCGGTTGCTGTCGCCACTGTATCAAGAACAACTTTTTTTTCTTTCCTCAAAAAGGGTAGCAGCATGGTTTTAGCAAAATTGCCAGCGCCGATAACACCAATGCTAACCTTTGCTTCCCCAAGGGGTTTTGTTCGCAGTTCTATAGGCTTAACCCTCCCTTCTTTTAATCTATCATAAAAAAAGGTAACCCCTAAAAAATCATCCTCACCCTGCACAATTCGCGCATATGCCTGTTCGGCATCTTTAAAAGCAAATCGATGAGTAATCAATTTCTGAAAATCAATTTTCTTCTGTTGAAGCAAACTCAAGATTGCTTCCATGTTTCGCTGTTCCGTCCATCTTACATAGCCTATCGGGTAATCAACGCCATCCTCCTCGTAGATATGATCATATCTCCCCGGCCCATAGGAGCGCGACATCCTGACTTCCATCTCTTTCATATAATATGGTTCCCAGGGAATATCCATTTTAGTAATCCCGATATCCACAACTCTCGCCCTGTCTCTCGCAATAGCGGAAGAAAATTCTACAGGAACGTTACTCCGAGTTCCTGTCGCTAAAATAACCGCATCCACACCATAGCCGCCAGACATTTGAACCACATTTTCTGCAATACCCAACTCCGGCCTGGCAGTCCAGACCGCGCCGTTTTCCAATGCGATCTTGTTTTTTGATTCATCAATGTCAAATCCAAAAGCCCTGCATGCCGAAGCAACAATAATCTGCACCAATATCTGCCCAATGAGTCCCAAACCTATTACCGCCACTGTTTCACCGATTTGCGGTTCGGCTCGCCTGAACCCCTGCATGGCAATCGCCCCAATAGTCGAAAAAGAAGCGGATTCCGGATCAACGCCAGCTGGAATCTTGACCACCAGGTTCTTTGGAACATAATTTATCTCGGCATGATTTGCATACCCGCCGCCGGCACATGCAACCAAATCCCCAACTTTTATATTAGGCACATTCCTTCCCACTTCAATTACTTCACCAGCACAACTATATCCAAGCGGTGTCATGCTATCAAGCTTGTTCATCACCTTTCGATACGTAGCCACAGGTCCAAGCTGATGCAAGCTATTCAAGACCTGCTTGAGCTGTTCTGGTTTTGAACGTGCCATCTGCAGATAATTCATACTCGCATTCTTGAGCTTCATCTTTTCGGTGCCAACACTCACTACTGAAAACATAGTCCTAACCAGCACACCTCCAGACTGGCATGCCGGAACCGGAACTTCTTCTAAGGTAAGGGTCCCTTTCTTGTAATTCTGAACAATTTGTTTCATTTATATGACACCTATATAAATAAGAATAGTAATCTTTTCCTGATATTAAATGACTTAACTCATTATATTTTCTTTTATAAGCATATCTTTAGCTATTGACCAAACTATATTAGGAGTTAGGTCAATTAGACACCTTCTATGTTTACATTTTAAAGAATAACCTTTATCAAAACACGGACTGCAAGGCAGATTTAATCTAGCTATCCGATGCTTACTACCATATGGTCCTGTATGCTTGGGATTTGTGGGACCTAAAATCCCTAATGTGGGTATTCCAAGACCCACAGATAGATTCATTATCCCCGAATCATTTCCAATAAATAAATCACATCGCAAAATATACCTTGAGACATATACTAAGGATTTATTTATTATTTTTATACAATTTTTTTTGTCATCACATATTTCATCAATTAATTTTTTTTCGCATGAAGTGCCAAATATTACTATATAAACTTTCTTATCTAACTCAGATGATAAATTTATTAACTCTCTAAAATAATCTGCTGGCCATCTCCTAGAATTGTTAAATTCTTCATTCACACTTGGGTGTAAGCCAATAATAATTGTATCATTTCTTTTTAAATGATTATGTTGTTCTTCTTTATCTTGTAAGGCAATCCAAGCACCATCATGAAAACCCACAGACGCTCCCAGTGACTTAACAAGATCCAAATTTCTATTCAGATAATGCTCTCCTTCAATTACAGGTAAACATACATCAATCTTTCTATCTATCAAGTCTATTCCACTTCTAAAATAAGCCGTTCGATCCGCGCCCACCAACAGTAAAAATAAATTCAACTTCCAAGATGGCCCACAATAAGGCATTATTGCTAAATCAAATTTTTCCTTCCTCAACCTTTTGATTATTTTCAAAAGATTAAAAAAGTTTTTAAATCGATGTGGAAATTTAACAACCTGTATATCAGAACCAAATTGGTCCTTAATAAAAGCGTCATCATACAATTGCAAATCGAGAGCTAAAGTAATAGATGCACCTGGATATTTAGACTTCAGAGCTTTATAAGCAGGCAAAAAAAGAATTATATTTCCGATTCCAGTTACGCAAAATATAAATATTTTTCTGGGATTAACCATGGATATGTCAAATATTTATTAAAATGCTTTTTGAAAAATGGTACAGCAGGAGCAAATTTTAAAATACTTGCTTAATCAGGCCTTAATTGCAACAATAAACCAAACTCCTTGTGCCGGAGAATCGGCATAATAGTCATCGTAAACCAGGGAAGATACTTTTTTTTCTGTGGTTTCTTTCCAATTTGCATATCTGTTTTCTTTACAAAAAGCTCTGATCCTTTTAGCTCCCGGAATTAACCTCGAAACTGATTCCATATCATATATCCTCATTCCTCTTTCAATAGATTTTTTCCCCGCTGGTAGTGTCACGATTAAATCCCCACTCCTTTTTAAAGAACGCCAAAGCTTTTCAACAGCAACATGATCCCCATTCTGATCCATTGGATCACCATAGCCACCTAATCCAACATGCTCAATAGTCGAAATAGATATAACCGCGTCAAAAGCTTCCTTAGGCGCATCCCATGAAAGGATATCAGCCTGAATGAATCTGAAATTCTCATGAGTAAAAGAATATGCACGAAAATCTAAACCTGTAACCACATAGCCAAGGCTGCAAAGATGAATAGGCAACAGATCTTCAACACATCCAAAGTCCAGTATATTGTGTGCATCAACTTTAAGATGTTGAAATAACAGCGGGTATTCAATGATCCTTTCTGAGAACACAGGCTTTATGTCGCATCTAATGATGTATTGTAAAAAACGTTTGGTAAATTTATAGATAAATCTGTCTTCCACCCCATCAAAAAAGACGTTCTTATTTCTCTTATACATTTGGACAGAATTGTGCTTCATTATTTGAATTACTCCATTTCAACTATAAAAAGATTCTGCTGAAAACATTTAATACGTTACGTATTAAGAATCTTTATTATTGATTTCACATATAATTCATTATCCATTTCACCGAAAATATAATCCATATATTTTCCTAGAACATTTTCTTCGGTTTCATCCCACGCAACTTTATTATCAATAATATCGGAAAGAATTACATCGAGCTCAACTGAATTATGTACAAATCTTAAATTATTGTAGTTTCTAATCTTATTGTTTCCAAATCTATTTAATGGATTTAATACGATCGTAACAATTTTTCTCTTCAATAATTCATAGATTGCATCGAATGAAAGCGTAATAGCAATACTAATTCCTCTACAGAAATCATCCCAATTTGAAATTCCCATACTTTTGAAATTTGGAAGAGTAAGCCAGTTTTCAACCTTCATCGCATTATAAGCCCTTGGATGGCTTTTTATATATAATACAGGTAATTTATGAATACTTTTTGATTTTAGCAAAATTTCAACTGATTGTCTTTTATATATCTGTATTCTTTCATTGGAATCAACAAGACCAACATCACGCATTCTATGTTCAGTCAATATTTCTTTTGATGTCATTTGTTCTGGCAACCCACATAAGAAGTAATAACTTTTTCTTTTTCCGCAATTCTTTAACTCTTCCAATTTTTTTAGAGCATATTTTGATGAACATCCAAAATAGTCTGATGCCGGAAGATAATCAAACGGATCAGTCATTACGCCATGCTGAATCCCTATTGTCAAAACATTTTTCTTTCTTACATATGACATTATATAGGCAATCTTGCCATAATTAGCGACTTCTGATATCAAAGCACGTGGGCCGTGTCTTGTAATCTTCTTTCCTATTAGACCATATTCAATATTGTCAAAAATACTATAAAATATATTATTAATAATTCCTTTTGTTATGCTAGGGTTACTAATGTTGTATTTACTGAAAATTCTTTCTTGAATATCTCGGATAAAATCAGACCTACTTTTAGCAACTTGTAACATTATCCGAATAAACCAGAGAACATCACTAAAAGACAAAAATTTCTCAATATGAGGGGGCAAATTTGTATCTAATAATTGTTTAATTTCCCATGGAACATTATTAGCAGTAACTGTCATCGAAACGCAAGAATAACTCTCTTTTAGGTTGACTTCAAGTTGGGATAGTAAATGCGGGAAGGATCTTACACCTGGTAATATCAATATTGCATCAGATATCTCATTTGTATTATTTGGTTTAGTAAAATCATGGAGCTTTGAAACAAAGATATGATAAAAATGCTTAGCGATTGGCCATAATATCCAAATAAACGGTATCCTAAATGTCCTGTTGTCAATTCGATTACTCTCCTTGCTTTGTGCTCCCTTATATTCTATCAGGCTATTATAAGTTGTATGAGCAATCAGCCTTCCATCAACAAACTCAATCCAACCGTAGTGCTGTTCAACTATTCGCTCTATATCGGAAACAATCCTTCTGGCTTTTTTCAAGATTATATCGATACCATTCATGTTTTCAATCAAAGTATGCAATGGTTCGTTTTAATGAATCTGGCTTTTCTTTAGCAAGATTCATGTCCATATAATTTGTCTTAAATTGCAGAAGTTTTGGCTGAATTGATTCTGCAATTGGGCAAAGGACTATTCCATAATCCTGAAACTGCCCTTATAATGAGGGAATTGTGTTGTGCATTCTCTCTGATTAATAATATGTTCTCTAAATACAGGTTCAAGATAATTTAACTTCCAAGCAGCATAAATACCATCACCCCCGAGTTCCATATATTTATTACGAAAATCGTACCATGTAAAATCAACCTTACCAAACTCCAACTTTAGTACATATGTCCAGTATGAATGCATATATCCTTCAGGCACAAATATATAGTCGGCCCCTCTTAATCCTGTCAAAGTCCTGCTAGGAAAAACTCTCAACGAACCCAAAATATATCTTAAAAATTTGTCTAGACAGAAATATATATATCCTTTCTTCAATAGAACCCGCTTCAAGCTTTTATTTTCAAAATTAAATAATCAATGAAGCCACACCCCGGGCTAAAGCCCTGTTAATGGTCGTGCTAAATTGAGCCATTTCTGTCTTTTATTACAGTCTATGTTTACCTTTTTTTCTGCTTAACGGCATATATTACAAACACCTTCTTCATCAAATGATATACCCGGTCATGTTTCTGGCATAACACATTTTGTACATCTTTTTAACGTATTCACATTATTACTCCTATGGTATTTTAACCTACTACAATTTAAGAAATTAAATCCCAACTTAATGGTGTTCCCTTTTTAATATCTTTTGTTGCTTTCTTCTTAAAAATCTCTTTAAAATACCTCGTATGTAAACCAAAACCTGGCCTGATAGATCGTACATTTTCTTCTGTAAAGACTTCACCCTTCTTTATATCTTTCACTACAAACAAAGACCTCGAAAATTCTCTGCTTTTTTTTTGCTTTTCCGTAAGATTATAGGTTACTAAACCTAAAGCTTTTTCAACTTCGCGTATAGATTTAACCATATATTTAAATTCATCAGTTTCTATTGAAAAAGCCGAGTCTGGGCCACCTATATTTCTATCAAGAATAAAATGCTTCTCAATTATCTTTGCGCCTAATGCAACAGAGGCTATAGCAGCAGATGAACCTAAAGTATGATCCGATAAACCAACAACTGTTCCAAAAGTTTCTCTCATATTTGGAATAGTCAATAAATTTGCATCTTCTATTGGTGCTGGATATGCTGATGTACATTTCAATAATGCTATTTGTTCGTTATCCATTCGCTTGCAAGCATTTACTGCCTCCTCAATATCTGCTAAAGTTGCAATACCAATTGATATTATAATAGGCTTACCTTTGGAGGCAATATATTCTATTAAAGGGATATCAGTTATTTCAAATGAGGCTACTTTGTAAGCAGGGACATTCATATTTTCTAAAAAATCAACAGCCGTCTTATCAAAAGCAGAAGAGAAGCAAATTAATCCTAAATCCTCTGCTATTTTTTTCAATTTTGGTTGCCATCCCCAAGGAGTATAAGCCTCTTGATAAAGTTCATAAAGAGTTTTCCCTTTCCATAGCCCTTCTTTTATCTGAAAATATTCATTGTCACAATCAATTGTAATAGTATCAGGAGTATAAGTCTGTAATTTTACTGCATCTGCGCCAGCCTTTTTCATGGCTTTTATTGTTCTTACTGCACGATCAAAATCATGATTGTGATTTGCAGAAAGTTCAGCAACAACTAAAATCCTTTTATCTATTCTTAAATCAGTAAAAATATTTAAACTCATTATTATTAGTCTTTTGATAGAATATAAAGTTTGTAATTTTCATTATTTATATTCAGACTTTTTTCAAAAATATATCCTGCTTTTTCAAATGCTCTTAAAGAGGCTATATTTTCTTTCCTGATATAGGCAAAGACTCTTTCAATTTTTTCTTTATTTCGAAAAAGAATTGCAGCAGAATCAGCTAAAATTTTAGATGCAAGTTTTTCCTCTCTAAAATTTTTAGTAATACTAATACTTACTACTGCTTTATCATCTGAAATTTCATATCTTATTTGCCCAATAAAATTATTATGCTCATCATAAATTACAAAAAATTCATAATTATTGTCATTTAACTTTTTATTAAACCATTTTATATGTTCTTCCCAGTCTATTTTTCTTTTTTTTATTGAATTATCCCTAACAATTTTTTCATTAGACAGATCAAAGATAAATCGACTGTCTCTTGTCTTTGCTTCTCTAATAATATAATTGATTTCCATATTTTAATTCCTAAGCAAATAATCTATAATACGTTTATTACCTTTTCCATCCACATACAATTTCCCTTTTCTACTCGTTTCTTTTCTTAATTTAAAGCAAGTTATTTTTTCTAAACAAATATTTATTTTATTTTTAATAAACTTATAATTCCACCAGGCAGAATATTCAATAAAACCAACCTTTTTCCAACCATAAATATTATTCATTTGATTTTCTGTTATTCCAATAGTTATTGTGGGAACTCCAATCCTTGCCAATTCATAAAGAGTTTGTCCTGCAGCAGAAATGGCAATATCTGACTCTAACATAATGTTTTTCATAGTTTCTGCGTCTGGGTAGTAAAATAATTTAGTATTATTATCCTTTAAGTTTTCTATTTCTCTAATATTTTTAAAACCTTTTCCTATTACCACATTTTTTTTCAATTCAGGAAACTCTTCAATCAATAATTTTAAAATCCTTGTAGTCATATTACGCATATCATTACCGCCAAAAGTAACCATTACGGACTTTACTTCTTTCTTTATTTTCTTTTTAGATACCTCCCAGAATTCTTTTCTTAATGGTGTATATTTTGCTCCTAGCAAATAAGTAATTCCATCATTTTGTGGATAGTTTAATTCTTCTGCACATATCGCACCATTTACAACAATCCCTTTAGGATAATTTAGCCTTTTACTATCATCAATATAAACTGGGATTCTCACTAGCTCTGAGATTCTATGGTAAATATCCCCTTTAGCAAGATAAGAATCCATTATGACAATATCAGCATTTTTTATATAGTTAAATAAGTATTCCTTTTCTTTTATCCAATTAAAAATCTGATATCTTTTATCAGCAAATAAATCTAAAATACTTTTATCTCCATTAACGATAAACTCTGGTGCAATTCCTTCCTCCTCAAATGCCTGATATAAAGATAAACAGCGGGTAATATGCCCGAAACCAATATTTTCGCCGCCTTCTGTTAGGATAAAAACTTCTAATTTAGATTGCATTAGATTTGTTTTATATGTCTAATAATTTTCTACGTATATCTGCTTTTATTATCCATCTCTCTTCAATCTTTTTAAATATTTCCCTATTCCAAAATTTCTCAACTATATCCCAAAATTCTTTTTTAGAATATCCCAAGAAATTTATAAAATCCTCCATCGCTCTTTGATCTAATTTATGATCATTCTGCATAATAATCTTTTTAGCTTGAGATAAATTAAGTTTTCCCTCGCGAATACGTCTGCTAACAAT